>Ga0066383_10000072_pt1 | contig 30219 bp, 33 predicted proteins | sample Knorr_S23_td_Bot_FD_70950 | JGI IMG/M metagenome (GOLD analysis project Ga0066383, IMG submission 70950) | Marine microbial communities from Southern Atlantic Ocean transect - Knorr_S23_td_Bottom_ad_3770_LV_A | ecosystem: Environmental > Aquatic > Marine > Oceanic | place: Southern Atlantic...
ATTTTATTAGAATTTTTTGAAATTTTAGGGGTTGGTTATGATACTGCAAATCAAGATACGGAAGGAATTGAACATCATCTTAATCCTAAAACAATAAAACAATTAAGAAAATTCATAACTTTTCTAAAAGCGAATCCCAAAATAATTGACAATTTTAAAAATCTCTAATTCAAATATTCATTCATAATAAATACAATAAAAAAATTTCAGAATTTAAAAAAATGATTACCAATCCAGACCAATCAAAGGTAACCAAAATAATTAATGAAGTAATTAAATTAATTAATTAATTAAGATATTATTTTTAATTATGATGGCAGAAAATTGTTTTGAGTGTAAAAATAAGATTGAAGAACATTCTGAAGCGCAATTAAGAGAATGTATCTCAAAAATATCCACCTCTTTAGAATCTGTTCAAAACGAGCAAACAAAACTCAAAGAAGTTACAGAAAAAGAAGCAATGGACCAATTTGTAAATACAAAGATTGGGGAGCCTAGCAGAATGGGTTCAAAATAAGAAATACCATACATTTAACTTTTATTTTTTCATGAAATAAAATATACTAATTTAAAAATATAATTACAAATTAATTTTATACTAGTAAAAGTAAATCCATTCATGACAACTAAAGAAATTAAAGAATTAGCAGATCATATTTTTCAGATTCATTTAGGAATAGAGCATTTAGGATTAATTGATTTGGAAGGACATGTTGTTTTAGATAAATCTTCAAAAGCTACAATTGTAAATGAACCAGACCGTGACAGAGTATTATTTTATTATCAAGTAAGCTCAAGGAGAAGTCGACGAGAACATTTTGACGATGTTTATGGAAAAACAACATACATTCACATTATGCGTGAAAAAATGCAACAATTAATGATCTACATACCAATGTTTACGGTATATCTTACTATAGATCATGTAGTTAACCAAGATGAAATAGCTGTTATTTCTCAGAGAGTCCATAACATAGATCATGAAATTATAGATAAAGCTGCAAAGAGTCTATTTTATAAATAAAATAAAAGAAAAAAAATCACCCTAGTTTCTTGTAGGAGTGCATGTGTTTATCCAAGATTGGATAATACTTTTGTTCAAATCAGTAAATGTAGCAACATTGTCATTGAATGTTTTTACATTTTGTGTAGTTGTATCAACTGTAGTTTTTACAATTTGGTTTTGAATTGAGCTGGCTTGAATAATTTGTTTGTTGAAATCAACAATTACAGTTTTTGCAGTATCAGGGATATCTGTAGATAGTCCAGATTTTTGAGCAAATTCTTGTTGCATTGTGATTGCAGCATCAAATGATTTTTGAGCAGCTTTCATACATTCTTCTTGAAAATGTGTTGTTGCTTGAAAATACTGTGGAGTATTTTTTGATATACTATCAAAGCATTTTTGCACATTTTGTTTGTAAATTGCAAATACATTGTTTGTCTGATTTGTATTTTGAGTTGTTTTTGCTGTTTGTGTACTCATATTTTTTAAAATTTTAGTCTCTATATATATGATTGTCATTCAGTGGTAATCAACGGTAATTATAGGTAAAAAGGCATATAATTGATTTAAAATGCACATTACTAATTATTAAAAAATTATTTGTCTCAAATCTAGAGATTTACAAGTCTCAAAAATGAGATATTTAGAGAAATCCAGTTAAAGGTAAACAAGATCATTAAGAAATAATTCTAGATACAAATCACCCCACAATCAAAGTTAACAAATTAAAAATCTTTAAGAAATAATTGGATGTCATTTTGTGATGCAGTAGAATTCATAAGATTTCTTGCAACATCAGAACGTTTTGGAATTTTTATTTGTCCTTTTTTACCAATTTTAACTGAAGCAAGATATTGTTCATTTGTATAAATATCAGCATGCATAGAAGTGTATTCCCTATTGACAGTTAGAAGTAAGGCAGTTTTTGATTCTGAAAAACTAAAAGAAATATCATTTGTAGTTAAAGATAGTAATTTGGAGTCTTTAGCAACAATATCAATGTGAACTTTAAGAAATTTTTCAATTTCATTTATGTTAGCACCACCTCTACCAATAATAGATGCAATACAGTCTTCATTTACAATTACTTTCACACGATTCTCAGACAAAATTTCAACTTGTGTATCAGAATCATATCTTCTAAAATATTCTTTAATTTTATCCTCAGCTAATTTTTCAATACCAACTTTTTCTCCACGTTTTGCTACAGGTACAATTACATTTTCTTCTCCAAAAGTGTATATTTCATGTTCCAAAACGTTATCATCAAAATTTCTTATCTCAATAACAGGTCTAGCTAAATCAGATTCAGTCATACCGGTAGGAACTTTTACTTTTAATTCTAAATCATATACTTTTTCAATTTCACCATTATTTACAAACACCACAGTATCTAAAATATTAGGAATTATTCCAAGTTCAATTTTACCAATAAATCGTTGAATTGCATCCAAAGGGGAATTAGCATGAATTACACCAACCATACCAACTCCAGTTAATCGCAAATCAGAAAAAGTTGTAAAATCTTCTCGTCGTCTTACTTCATCAAAAATAGTATAATCAGGACGAACTAATAATAAAATATCTGCAGTATTATCAAAACTCCCATCTAATTTACTATATTGTGTAATTCCTGTATCAACTTGTAAATCACGAGGAGATTCAAATGTTTTAACAATTTTCCCTTGACTGTGATAGAAATTTGCCAATCCAGAAGCTAATGTACTTTTTCCAGAACCAGGGGAACCAGAGATTACTATTCCCTCGGCTCTATCAGTTAAACGTTTCATCAATGCTTCAGAAATATCATAATCCTCAAGAGATAATTTTACAGTGGGATGGACAATGGTTATTTCATAAGATTCAGAAAATGGGGGGTACGTAATAGCAATACGATAATCATTATACTGAATAACAGATGCCCCAGTTTTAGAAATTTCAATAGTGCTAGAATCAGAAATATTTACAGAAGACAATATCTGAGAAGAAATCATTTTCAAATAATCTTTAGAAAGAAGTTCATCACTTAGTGTAGTAAGTAAAAAGTCACCAGGTTTTCCTTTTTTTCCAAGAGGGTATTGATTTTCTTTAAGATGAACACTCATTGTATCATTATCAAAAAATTTTAAAAATTCAAGTGTTTCATGAGCAATTACAGGTTTTAAAAAGACAGTTTGTATATTTTCAGCTTGTGCAACTAGATGTTGTACTTTATCAGAAGTATAAAGAATTGCATTATTTTGTTTTGCAATATCAATGATCAATGCATCAATTCTTCCACTAGCAGCAAATTTGATATCATCAATAGCAGGATGGGATCCTTTTAAAATAATTTTTAAACCGTGACTTTCAGATAATTTGTTAAGTTTTTGAATTTGTTCTAATCCAATAAATCCTTGTTGTTTATGATTAGAAGCCTGAGATTGTAATTCATCAAATACAGCTTGAGGGATAATTATATCAGAATTTTTGACAGAGCCAGATTCAATTTGATCAGCAAGATAACCATTTATGATAATACTAGTATCAGCAACAATTACACAAGTCATAAAATTTAGTCAATGTGTTACTATAAAAAATATCCAACAAAATCTAGCTAAAGAAAACAAACATTCTGAACTAAAATCACTCACTCTTCCTAAAAAATTGAAATATACAAAGACTAAACATGCATCAAGAAACAACAAAAAATACTGAATTTTATCAAAATTGTACTCAGTATTTTGAATTTTTAAGGAAAAAAAGTGTCGTGGATTATGATTTTGAGGATGAATATTATTTTACCATGCCTGCAATATCAAATCATCAATAGTACAAGATTTAGAACTCATCAAAATATGTAAAATATGGACCAAAATTTACAGGATCTTGCAGATAAAATAATAAAATATGTAGATAAAGCAGGAGTGCAATATTGCGATGTTAGAGCAGAACAACAAGAAAAAAAATCAGTATTAATTGAAAATGAGGAAATTGAACATATTAGAAATAGTGAAGATAAAGGGATAGGGGTTAGATTAATAAAAAATGGGGTATGGAGTTTTTGTTCAATAACAAACCCAAAATCGTTTGATGAAATAAAAAATATTTTAGATAGAACAATAAAAAATTCAAATTATAAAAATTTGGAAAAAAAAAATATAATTAATCTACATAAAAGTCCAATTAATAAAAAAGAAATAAATTTTCCAGTTTTAAAAAAACCAGAAATTGAAGAGTTAATGAAAATAGGGTTGGAATGTAATAAAATTATCAAAAATACACCAAAAATTATTAAATCAATTACAAATCCAGAATATACAATTAATTCAAAATATTTTGTAAATAGTGAAGGTTCAGAAATTTTACAAAATTTTACAGATGTGGTTATAGAAATGATAGCTACAGCACATGAATCAGGTCAAACACAATCAGTAAATATCACTGAAGGGGGAAGAGGAGGATTAGAATTAATTACAAATAAAATTCAACAGAGTGCAAGTGATATTGCAAAAAAAGCATCAGAATTAATTTATGCAAATCCAGTAAAAGAAGAAAAATCAACCGTAGTAATGAATCCAGATTTTGTATCATTACTTACACATGAAATACTAGGACATCCTTCAGAAGCAGACAGAGTATTAGGAAAAGAAATGGCATGGGCAGGAGGTGCATGGTGGAAAGGTAAAATTGGAGAAAAGATAGGCTCAGAAAAACTAAATGTATTTGATGATCCAACAATCAAAGAAAGTTTAGGATGGTATTATTTTGATGATGAAGGTGTACAAACTAAAAAAACTAACTTAATAGAAAATGGGGTTTTAAAAAATCACATGCAAAATAGAGAAACATCAGAAATATTCAACACTGTACCAACTGGAAATATGAGAGCAACAAATTATCGATTCATGCCTCTAATTCGTATGGCATGCACATGTATTGAAAATGGAGATCAAGATGTAAATGAAATAATTAAAGGTGTAAAAAACGGATATTATATTTCAAATATGAAAATTCCATCAATAGATATGAAGCGATATAATTGGAGTATTTCATGTCAATATGCGCAAAAAATTGAAAATGGAGAAATCACAGATTTGCTCAGAGACGTAATTGTGATGGGGACAGCACCAGAGTTTTTTAATTCAATTGATGCATGTGGAAATGACTTTACAGTAAGACCAATAACTAATTGCGGTAAAGGAGATCCTATGCAATCAATGATTATGGGAAATGGTGGACCAACAATTCGAGGAACTGCAACAGTAAAAAGTGTAAATTAATATGGAAAAAAAATTACAAAAAATTAAGCAGCAAGTTACAGAATGTACAAAATGTGAACTTAGCAAAACAAGAAACAATGCAGTTCCAGGAAAAGGGAATTACAAAGCAGATGTAATTTTTGTAGGTGAAGCACCTGGAAAAAATGAAGATATGAAAGGAGAGCCATTTATGGGAATTGCAGGTAACAAATTATCAATTGCACTTGAAAGTGCAGGAATTGCTAGAGACGAAGTATATATAACAAATATTGTCAAGTGTAGACCTCCAAAAAATAGAGTTCCAACAACCACTGAAAGAGGCACGTGTCAAAATTATCTTGAAAAAGAGATAGAAATTATCAAACCTAAAATAATTTGTGTTTTAGGCAATACGGTGTTTAATTCATTATTAAACGGAAAAGAAATTATAAAATTTAGAGGAAAAGTAGTTAGAAAAAACAATCAACTATATTTTTTAACAGTTCATCCAGCAGCTACAATTTATAATCAAAAATTAATTAGTGTATTAAAAAAAGATATGAAAAAATTGTTCAAATTAATAAAAGAATTAAAAGATGAGAAAAAAATTAAGATAGATATTGAATATACTTCCTAAGGAATTTTATCAAAAAGATACAGTAGTTGTTGCAAAAAATCTGTTAGGAAAAAAATTAATTAGAAAAATAGGCAGTTATGAAATGTCAGGAATAATTATTGAGACAGAGGCATATAGGCATAAAGATGATCCAGCAAGTCATGCATTTACAAAAATCACAGATAGAAACAAGGTAATGTTTGGAGAAGTAGGAATAGCATACATCTATTTTACATATGGTATGCATTACTGTTTTAATGTTGTAGCAAAAAATTCTAAAACACGTGCAGGTGCAGTACTAATTCGAGGAATTAAACCAGATAAAGGAATTACAAGAATGCAAAAGAATAGAAATATTAAAAATTTAAAAGATCTTACAAACGGCCCTGCAAAATTAACACAGTCTCTAAGAATTACAAAAGAACATTACGGATTAGATTTAACAAAAAAATCAAAAATATACATTACAGAAGGAGTGAAAATTGGAAAAATTACCAAGTCAACCAGAATAGGAATTAAAAAAGGAAAAGAGAAATTATGGAACTTCAAATGTTCATTATAGATAAGTCATAGTCAATCTTATCTAACAGTTTTTCTGATTTTCTTTATGAAAATTATTGTAATTTCTTTGCTAACTATTATCATGATGGAAGACCAAAGTAGTTTTGAAGTTTAAAAAATTAAAATCTTAATTATGTTAAAAAATCTATAAAAATATGAAAGCAGCAAAAAAAGAAGGTCATATCGAGAAATTTCTAAAAAAAGCAGATAAGGCACTTCAAGAAGGCATTAAAAAAGCAGATGAAGTATTGGATGATGCAGTAGAATTTGGAGCAATGACTGCAAAACAAGCTACAAAGAAAAGCAAAGATCTTCGCAATCAAGCAAAAAAAGAAAGAGATCTATTACAGAAAAGAGGAATCAGTAAAATCAATGAAGGAATATCTGCTGCAAAAAATGTGACTTCAAATACACAAGATGATTTAGAAATATTACAGAAAAGAGGAATCAATAAAATCAATGAAGGAATATCTGCTGCAAAAAATGTGACTTCAAATACACAAGATGATTTAGAAATATTAAAAAAATTAGGCAAGCTAAGAAAATCAGAAATAATTACAGAGAAAGAGTTTCAATCAAAGAAAAAGAAAATTTTGGATAGAATTTAGAATTGAAAAACAAATATTTTTGGAACAGGCAATAAAAGAACAGTAAATCCCAATCGGTTTACAAATAAAACATGGATGAAAGTCCTCTCAGATAAAATTAAGTCAAAAGATCAGGATATGTATTATGTTCATTTTGAAAAAGGATCTAGAACAAACTTTTGATATGATGGAAGGCCAAAGCAGTTTTGAAGTTTAACTAATTATGGAAAGTTTGTTTAGTTATGAAAAACTGACTAAGAATAATTATTTAATCATAAATTATTCTTTTAATCTAACAAGATTCATAGATTGAAGAATTTTAAAATATGAATCAAAAAAACTAATCATCATTATTTGTATCATTATTTTCATCTAATGTCCAAGGTAAAAATTTTCCAAGAATTTTAGCCCAATCTAATCTCAAAAGAAGAACAATTACAACAGTCATCATTATTCCAAAAACTATAATTCCAATATAGATTGGAGTTGCATTTTCAAGATCTTTTACAAATGGTTCAACTACAGAAAATCCCAAATAATGATAAAGAAAGACTATGGAATAACTAAGAACAATTTTTCCAGCAAGAGTTGAAATGAAAAATTTTTTTGGGTTATATTTTGCCAATCCTAAAGGAACAAAAATAATATCATCAGGCATCGGAGTTGCAGCTGCAACAAATGCTGCGGCTGCACCATATTTTTTAACTAGTCTTTGAAATGGACGCATTCTTTTTCGAGTTTTTTCACTAATTATTTTTCTACCTTTAAAACTAACATAAAATATGATTTGTTTTGCAGCAGTTGCTGAAACTGCAGAAACTAATGCTAAGATATGTAAATCATATTGATTTCCAATAGACATAGTGGCAAGTAATAAGAACCCAGGAAGAGGTACAAAAGGAATAAGAGACCCAAAAAAATTTACAAGTGCTAAAATAATATAACCATCACCAACAGCAAATGGAAAAATGTCAGTTAAATCCACAAATCAAACTGAAATCAGGCTTATTTAATGAAAACGAAGAATTTTTTTAAAAATATAATAAATTAAATGAATTAATTTAAAATGGACATATTTAATCTACAGAGATAAGAGAAAAATATAATGAGTTATGAGTTATTCATGGAATATTATCAACAAGCACAGGAGATTTTAGCAAACAACACATTTCAAGAATATGGAATCGTAGGACTATTCATAAATTCATTATTATCAGCCACGGCGTTACCATTGCCTACAGAAATATTAACATCAGCATTATTGATGGGAGGTGAAAGTATTTTTCTAGTTGCTGCAGCATTAATGATTGGATCAACTATTGGAGGATTTTTTAATTATGGAATAGGGTTTGGAGGAAACAGATTATTTAGTAGATTCAAAAAAAATAAACATAAAAAACCACAACATAAGAAAGGACATAAAATTTTAGACAAATTTGGTTGGAGTGCAATATTTTTTGCATCATGGATACCAGTTATAGGAGATTTGGTTTTAATTTCTGCGGGTGCAAAAAAAATGAAATTTATCAAATATTCAATATTTATGATTTCAGGAAAAGCGTTAAAGACAATTGTCGTGGTTTTAGGATTAGGAACAATTTTTTGAAAAATAATATAATAAATAATAAAAAATTATTAACCATATCATAAATTTGAAAAAATTGTAACAGTTGTAAAATTAAGTATGAGGTATTCAAATATTTTTAAACGACATGCTTAAAACACAATCAAAATAGAAGAAAATTAGATGGTTACTAAAAAATTGAAAACGATTTGTAATGAGATTTCATCCATTAGTCCATTTATCAGATTTGTAGGGATTGTAGGTGAAAGAGGGGAATTAATGGCACACAAAAGAAGACCAGAATTAATACCACTTTTAGATGAAAAAAATGCAAAATACCAATTTTCACACATTGCTATGAAGACAGATTTAGAAGGATTTTTTGACAATAATTTAGGAGAAGTAGAATTTGTTTGGGAAGAAAGGAAGAAAGTGCAAACAATATCATTTGTAATTAAAAAAGCAAGAGTGTGGGTTTCAATAGATAAAAAAGCAATTAGATCTGAAATGTTAAGAATCATAGATTCATGCCTACCGGTCGTTAAAAAATACTCATAGAATTAGAAATATCTTGAAATGTCCTTATTGTGAAATTAATTTAGATTCACTTAGTATGACAAATGGGTTAAAACACATTTTAGAACATAAAAAAGAAATACAAAATTAACTTATGTAATAAAAAAATTAGAGATATGAATACAATGGAAAATATTAAAAAATTAATTGACGAAATTAATTCTAGAAAACCTAAAAATTATGAACAAATGAAAATAGAGCAAATAAGTAAAGAACTTCACAAAGTGATGGAATTCGAACAGAATGTATTAAAAAAAATAGAAACATTTGAAAAAGAACATCAAGATCCAGATTTAATAAAATATACAAAAATGATTTGTAGAAATACTATAGAAAGAGAAACTATGTTAATTCAAGAAATTTATCTTAAAAAAATTGATTCTCAATATCTTAATTCAAAATTAAATTATTCTTCATCATCATAAAGCCAACATCTAACATATCCAGTATTGGTTTTAAATTTTGGTGGGAGTTTTTTACATTTTTCAATAGCTAAAGGACATCTATCAATGAATCTACATTCAGTTGGGATATCAAGTAAGCTTGGTGGAATTCCAGGAATATACTTAGGAATATTTCCTTTGAGTGTTGGAATAGATTCTAAAAGTCCTTGAGTGTAAGGATGTTTTGGATTTTTATAAATTTCTTCAGAGGAACCAAATTCAACCATCTGTCCACCATACATAATACCAATTTTATCTGCAATTTCAGATAAAACTGCCAAATCATGTGTAATTAACATAAAAGACATGCCATCTTTTTTTAATTTTTTTAATAAATTAATTATTTGAGCTTGAATTAAAACATCTAGTGCGGTAGTAGGTTCATCAGCAATTACAAACTTTGGTTTTAAAATCAAAGCCATTGCAATAACCACCCTTTGTTTCATTCCACCGCTTAATTCATGAGGATATTTTTTTAAAACATCTTTACTCAGACTTACTGAATTAATTGAATTCAAAATTAATTCATTTGAATCACCATCAAAATTATGTTGTTTTAAGATTTCAACAAATTGTTGTTTAATTGTAAAAACAGGATCTAGTGAATTCATAGCACCTTGAAAAATCATAGATATTTTTTTCCAACGAAATTGATTATCAAAATCAGATTCAGATAGATCCAAAATAGAATCACCATCAAATATAATTTGTCCATAACTCTCACCTCCAGAAAGCATTCGGATTAATGATAGTCCCAAAGTACTTTTTCCACATGCACTTTCACCGGCGATCCCCAGAGATTCCCCAGAGTCTAATTCAAAGTCAACATCATCTACAGCATAAACTGGACCTTTAGATGAGGCATATCTAGAAGATAATCCATTAATTGATAGAAATGTCATGTGTTTCTTAGATCCAAACTAGAATTTCTGTTTTGCACTAAGGGATATAAACAACATTGTTAGAATGAAGAAATCGATTTAAATGAAATTTCCAATTTGTGGTTTTGATGCAAAAAATGCAGTACTATGCCTTCAATGTGAGGGAAAAGTGGATTCAGGGGTATTAACAAAAGCAGATGTAGATGCATCGATAACATTAGCAAAAATTGCAAAAACAAACAAAGAAATAGAAAATTTTTCACTTTATTCCTGCAAAGAATTTCAAGGAAATTTCATTTTATCATTAGCAAAAAATGACATAATGATAATCAGACAAAGTAGAACACTGTACAGATTACTTCAAAATCAGTTTAAGGAGAAAATTTGGCTTGTAGAAGCAGATGAAACAGATAAGAAATTCATAGAAGACCTGTTTTTCCCAACAAAAATTTTAGCAATTAATGCTGTTTGGGCTGAAGGTGTTCAAAAAACGAAAGCAGTAGTTTCAGGTAAATGGACACCGAAATTTCCAATAGATACCAAAAAAGTTATAGAAATTGTCAAAAATGCCCGAAACCTTGACATTGAAATAGAGTTTGAGGATAAAGGATAGATATGGTTTTTGGAAAAACACATGATATTTCAGAATTAAATGAAGAGTTGATCGGAAAACAAGTAGTATTGGGTGGTTGGATCGAAGATCTAAGAAAATTAGGAAAGATGTCATTTATCACACTTAGAGATGTATCAGGAATTTCTCAAGTGATTGTAAAAGGAGAATTAAATGATAATCTGGGTGAAATTAATCGTCAAAGTGTTGTAAGCATTAAAGGAATAGTTCAAGAAACGAAAGCTAGAGATTTTGCGTTTGAAGTTAAAGCCGAAGAGATAGAAGTTTTAGGTAAAGCTATTCATCCATTGCCAATAGATCCAATTGGAAGATTAGAAAGCAATATTGATACAAGATTAAATCATCGTGCGCTAGATATGAGAAATCAAAAAACTGCTTCAATTTTCAAATTAAGACATTATGTATTACAATCATTGCGTAAAACACTTGCAGAAAAAAAATTTATAGAAATTACAACACCTAAAATAATTGGTAGTGCAAGTGAAGGAGGAGCAGATCTTTTTTCATTAGATTATTTTGGAGAGACAGCATATCTTGCTCAAAGTCCACAACTATACAAAGAACAAATGACAATTGGTTTAGAAAGGGTATTTGAAATTTCAAATTTTTACAGAGCAGAAAATTCACATACAGGAAGACATTTGACAGAATTTACAAGTATTGACATTGAAGCAGCATTTATGGATTATACAGATGTTATGGATATTTTAGAGGCATTGGTATTGGAGGTATACAAATTCACATCTGAAAATTGTAAAAAAGAGCAAGAGATGATTGAACATGCAATAGAAATTCCATCAACGCCATTTGAAAGAATCACGTACAATCAATGTATTGAGGAGTTAAAACAAGCAGGAGAGAAAGTGGAGTTTGGAGATGACTTGTTGGATTCGCATCTAAGAATAATTGGAAAAAATCATCCAGGGTTTTACTTTTTGACTGATTGGCCAATGAAATTAAAACCATTTTACATTAGAGAAAAAGAAGAAGATGCAACATTATCACGTTCATTTGATTTACAATTTGGATATCTAGAATTATCATCAGGAGGAACTAGACTTCATGATTCAGAATTATTAAAATCAAGATTGAAAGAACAAAATTTAGATCCTGCACAATTTACTGATCATCTTAAAACATTTGATTGGGGAATGCCACCTCATTCAGGTTGGGGAATGGGATTAGATAGATTGATGACCATACTGATTGGTATTGATAATGTTCGTGAAGTGGTTTTGTATCCAAGAGATCCAGACAGATTAAGACCTTAAGATAACGGTGTCTTATACTAAGAAATATTATTTGTACCTAAAAAATTATCATTTTTCATGTGGATATCGATAATACTTTGAATGTTCTTTTATAAAATTACAATTCCAGCATAATACTCTCAAATCATCTGTTCAGGTAATTGTCCATCATATCCCTGCTTTTTGTGAACCGTATTAATCACTGATTTTGTAAACCTGTCAAACTCTTCATCTTTCATAGAATCAATAACTTGATCTACCGTTTTATTCATATCAATTTCTTTGCATTTACGATCCGCCTCAGAACAATAAAATTCGATGTAACTTTGTATGTAATCATATTCAGAACCACCAATTCCAATTTCTAGTCTTCTTCTGCTTAGTCTCTCCCTCCAAGTTTCACTCAATAGTATCAACTATACAATATTCATTATAGAATATAAAGACAAAATTTATCACATAAAACTAAATTCTCAAGATCATATCAACAGAATAAGATAGGGACAGTATTTTTTAAAAAATATGAGCCAATTTGAAGAATTAATCAATAAAGCATACGATGTTAAAGTTAAAAAATAGGAAGAAAAAATATTTAAAGAAATATTTTATCAGAAAGTTTACATTATTTTAAATTGAAATAAAATCAGAGTGATTTTTCCTAATGAAAAATATATTGTATTGGAGACTTTTAGAAAAAATGGTAATTCCGTAAAAACAACTGTATGGTTTATGGAATACAATGAACTAATTTTAATAGTTACAAGAGAAAATACTGGAAAAGTTAAAAGATTACGAAATAACAATAGAGTAAATGTTGCAGTTTCAAATTATTCTGGAACCACAAAAAGTGAATGGTTTTCAGGAACAGTTCAAATTATTCAAGGAGAGTTAGCACAAAAAGCAATGTTCCTTAGAAATAAGAAATATGGGTTTATGGCAAAAATGATAGGAATTTTTAGTGCTAAAAAAGGAAAATATGTAGTGTACTCAATTAAATTTGATAGTCAAAATCGTGTCAAATCTAATTAAAATTAATTCAAAATGAATCCAATATTTCAACTAAGTACAAGAAAATATGAACAAGAATTAACATTGGTAAAAAAAGCCATGGATGAATTAGAAATTACTTGCAAAGTAAAAAATGCCTATGAGTTAAGTGAACCATTTTCTAAAGTAGGTTGGACATTTTTTAATATTCAATTAAATTCAGAAATTTTTTCTATAATTGAAAAATCAGGTATGATGAAAGGATCTTCGGGGTTTGGAATGGGTGAACAATTTATGAATTTTTTGGGGCATTATTTTGAATCAAAAGGCAGTCAAGTGAGAATTAAACAAATTAATTATTAATTTCTAAATCACGCTTTTCAAAAATCTATTTTAACTAATTATTATTCATAAAATGATATCGGTTATACATTTTTTATCAAAATAAGATTTATGTTATTATTACAATATATTATTGGATGATATTTAATATTGATAATAACAATTTATGCCCGTTATGTCTTCGTAATGGGTATTCTGTTAGATTGGAACTAACTGAATCTATGTTACTTGTTTGTAAGATGTGCTCCCGTGCATATGTGGTAAAATCTAATGGGAAAAGACAGATTTCTGATGAATTGGATTTCATTTAGTTAAGTTTGACTCTAAAATCATGTCCTGAAGAGATATGACGTATCGACGTTCTTTATCTCAGCAAGACACGATATCGTTAGATCGCCACAGTATATTTAGATCGCTATTCAATTAGTCACAAATTCTACAATAATCCTGAGAACTATAGGTAATGCATTACTTCAAGACATGGTGGTTTATGCTCTAGACCTTGATCGATACATTATTTGATAGACAACTTGATTACTCTACCTAAACAATTTCATGCTCTATGAGTTGTAAAGAAGGATTTAGTCATCATTATGCTTGGTTTGCAGTATTGTCAACTTCAATGTGTATTCATTGTGGAGACAAAGAGAAAGCACTCTAGATGTAATTGGGTATCAGTAAAGAAGGAATCAGAAGCGAGATTGAAAGAACTGAAGAGGTCCTTCCAATCTCATGAAGAATGGAGAGTTCCGTTCTTCATTTAATTGCGTTTGATTACCCGATTGGTAATCGCGATTTTTGGAATCACGCAACTGATGTTTCATATAGTGATGTATAAAACAAACGGTAATTGTCAATATGACAATATTTTATATTCCATTAGACATGAAAATATCATTCATTACTTTTAAGCTTGAATATGTTGAAAATTAGTATTGGTTAAATCTAAAGAAGAGTATAATACAAAAAATAACAAGTATGATACTAGGCATAAAGTTAAAGAAACACAAAGAGAAACATTACAAAAAATAAGACACAGTCAAGTTAAACCAAATAAACGAGAATCTCAAATAGGACAAATTCTAACTGATGCTGAAATAAGATTCAAGTTTCATCGTAGTATAGATTATCAAACAATTCAAAATGAACATCGTAAAAAAGAAATAGATGTTTTCATCAGACCTAAAAAAATTATTGAGCACAATGGAACATACAATCATGCAGATCCTAGAAAATACAAGCCAGATGATTTGATTCAAGAACATGGTAAAATGATTAAAGCAAGTGAGATATGGAAAAGAGAGAAAATAATTCTAAAACAAATTAAAAAACAAGGTTACAAGATTCTAGTAATTTGGGAAGAAGATTTACTCAAAGATACAGAAAATACCACAAAGAAGATTCTAAGATTTGCTAAACGATAATATCCTCTGATTTATCACAATAACCTATCTCTTTTAGGCTCAAACTGACTAGTTTATTCTCTTATGCTGTGCAATATCCTAGGCTGTAACACTGAATCTAACTTCAAGTTACTATACCATCATTACAATAATTCCAAAAACCCCTTTGCTAAAGAGATAATGCGAGTATGTGAGAATCATGCTAGACTGATTTCAGATGATGATTCATCAATTAAGGTAGCAGTATTGTCTTGAGAAAAATTGTAATATCTCTTAAAGACATGGAGTACTTTGAGTTTTTGGGAATATCAATTAGTGAACATTTGTCAGTAGAAGAAAAACTCAAGGAGATCATAAGACATTACATAATCATTGAACATAACAAAAAGAAACTAAAGAATAGAAAACTATATGATTTCTAAACTAGTTTTTTGGCATACAGAATTCACAATAAACTAATCCTGTATCCACATGAAGAATAACCTCATGACATGAGGCAAAACATTTGTGACAAAGTCCAATCATATGATGAAAATAAATGCGGAGGATTCAAAGAGTATTGTCAAAATTAATCTCGATCAACATTGAGAAAAATCTGAAGCCGACTATTTCACATCCTTTACATAGCATAGCAGGTAGACTTATGCCAATAACACGATGGGAAGTTTTTTTGACAATTGGATATTGTGTCGGCTTCTAATTATATTATGAATACATTTTATAAAAGACTGATCGCTAATATTCAAAAATTATTTTAAAATAACAAGAAAAAGTTGGAAAACTCTGAACTTAGAACTACAACCACCATGAATTGTCCAAATTCTCAAAAAGACAACATATGATCAAAAACATTAGAATTAAAATTAATTTGATGAAATTTTATTTTTAGTCTAAATTGAATTAAACATCATTAAAAACACAAAAACAATCCTGAAAATTACTTTATTTCAGGATCACAAATTTTTTCATGTGACATAATGTCATAGATTACCTCCGGTAATCCTTCAATTACACGATCACATTTTTGACAAGTATATTTCATACATATAGCATACACACATCACTAATGAAATTTTTGTTGAAGAAAATAGAAATTATCTAAAAAAAATCATCAATGCATCTTAAAACATATAAAATAATATGTAAAAAACATTATAAAAATAAAGGAAAGATTTCTTAATTTTACATGATATTATTACTAAATTAAAAGTCATAGAAACATAGACAAATTAGTATTGATTATACGCAGATAAAATACACGGTGAACTGAGATTATGATTCAAAACATTAAAAATTGCATAATTTACATTAAGAAAAGACAATACATCATCATCGTAGAGATCCTATTTCATGGACATGTAGTCATGCCAATTTGCGGGACTAGGCATTTTTTTACAATCAAGGCAAACACCGTTGTAGTAATGCTTGTGCTCCAAACAATATTTTTGTAACATAAGTAAATATTCAATATCAGAAATTTAAAATTAATCATACAGATTCTGAATATTTGTAAAAAAAATCCAAATTAATTTAACATTAATGAAATTTTAATAATAATTGAAAAATAGGAATTATAATTCAGATTTTTATTACAATGAGTACATCAAAAAGATATGATTGAGAAAGAAGATGCAAAAAAAGTAGTAGAAGTTATTGGGAATAATTTGATAGGGGTATCACATGATTCAAACAATTTTCAAAAATTACCAGATTCATTTTGGGGATATTTTGCACGGGGCCATGATAAAAAAGGGACGTTTGGGGTAATTATCACATATTCTAAAGATGGAAAGGATGTAGATGAATTAATGAAAATGTATGAAGAGTGGGCAAAACAGAAGAAACCAGAAACAAAATAATCTATTTAGTTTCTTTCAAAAGTTGTCTATACCCCTCACATTCTTTACAAATTGGTTTCCCTTTGTATGCAGGATTACCATCCTTGATTTTTAATGTGCCAGTAGTAATTTTACAAATACAACAAACTACCATGTAAAATTAGTAAAATATGCAATTAATAAAAATTAGTTTTTAGTGAAATTGTTCAAAAGTATAGAAGGTTTAACAGTCACCTAATTCTAATGAGTGCGTATAATGAGTTCAATAAAAAAAATAGGAATTGCAGTAATAGGAATTATAATTTTAGCAGGTATTGCATATGGAGTATTAGGTACAAATTCAGATACTCCAACTGAAACGGTAGATGTTCCAGATACGATAGTAGAAGAAAACATAGAAGTTTCAGGGCTATCAGGAGAAGTAACCATTGGATTAATCCTTCCACTAACAGGAGATTTGGCAACTCATGGGATAGAAAACCACGAAGGCTCAAAATTTGGAGTATCAGAGTTTAACAACTATTTACAAGAGATTGAGGCGCCATGGCATCTCAAAATGGTTTCAGAAGACTCTGCAACCAATCCGGTAATTGCATTAGAGAAACTAACTGTACTAAATGCTAAAGGAATTGGAATTGTAGTGGGACCTGAAACTAGTTCCAATATTAGAAACATGAAAGGTTATTCAGATTCCAACAATATGTTGTTGATTAGTTGTTGTTCTTCTGCACCTGCATTAGCTATTCCAAATGATAGTGTATTTCGTCTAGTTCCAGATGACTCTAATCAAGGACCAGCAATTGCAAAACTAATACAACATGAAGGAATCGAAGTATTGGTTCCTGTTTGGAGAGGTGACACATGGGGTGATGGTCTTGGAGATGCTGCAACTAATTCATTTATAGAAAGAGGTGGCATAGTAGGTGAAAAGATTCGTTACAATCCAGAATCACCCGAATTTTCTGCATCAACTTCTCTATTAGCTCAGCAAGTGCAAGAATATGTTGATGAGTATGGAGCAGACAAAGTTGGTGTTATGTTTTTGGGATTTGCAGAGATTTTACAATTTACACAATCAGCATCTCAACATGACGTATTAGATGACGTAAGATGGTTCGGACCAGGTGCTAATACAAAAGAACACAAGTTAATAGATGATCCAATAGGATTAGAATTTTCAACTAATGTGCAATTTACAACAGTTCAGTTTGCACCAGCTGAAAACCCAACATATGATAAAGTGCAAGCTCATATGATTGAAACTTTGGGGACGGATCCTAACACATTTGTGCATTCTTCATATGATGTCGTGTGGTTAATCGGGCTGGCAATGCTTGAAACTCAAAGCAGTGAGGTTAGTGTGATTAAAGCTGCAATTCCGGGAATTGCAGAGAATTATCAAGGAGCAATTGGACCCACAAAACTAAATGAAGCAGGAGATTTGGAACAAGCAGACTACAAAGTATGGGGAATTAGAGGTGGAGAATGGATCGAATTAGGAAAATACACCATGATTGACGACTCTATTTCACTTAATTAATTCCCAAGTATAATTTTCCCAACTCTGGATGAGCAAGTAATTCTTCAGATTTTCCTTTGAATACCCCCTTACCATTTGCCAAAAGATAGACATAATCACCCATTTTGAGTGCACGTTTGACATTTTGTTCAACTAGAATGACTGTAATTCCATAATCATCTCGAATTTGTTTGATTTTAGATAATACCTCATCAGCTAGTTTTGGAGACAAGCTGGCAGTAGGTTCATCAAATAACATTACTTTTGGTTGTCTAATTAATGCCATAGCCATTGCAAGCATTTGTCGCTCACCGCCACTAAGAATATTTGCTTTTGATTTCTCATATTTTTTTAAAATAGGAAATGTTTCAAAAATTTCAGGTAGTCTTTGTGATTGTGTAGAAGAATCAAGGGTATAGCTTGCCATAGTAAGATTTTCTTTTATCGTTAGATTTGCAAACACATTATTTATTTGAGGCAAATATGCAATTTTTTTTCTTGCTATTTCATGTGGGGCAAGACCGATAATTGTTTTGTTCTCATAAGTAATTTCTCCCGAATACACATCACACAAACCAAAAATACTTTTGAGTAGAGTACTTTTTCCACTACCGTTTGGTCCAACAATTATTGTAATCTCATTTTCTTTTGCCTCAAAATCAACTCCAAAAAGAATATGACTATTTACATATCCTGAATTTAGATTATTGATATGAATTATTGAATTAGTTTGTTTTTGTGACATTTATCCTCCTAAATATGACTCTACAACTTCGGGATGTTTAAGGACATCATCAGGAACTCCTTGTGCAATAATTTTTCCCCGATTCATTGCAAAGACATGATCAGCGTATTGTAATGCAATATCTAGTCGATGTTCAACAATTAAAAATGTAATTTTTTGTATTTTACAAATTTTTGAGATTTTATCAAATATTTCATGAGCCAAAGTAGGATTTACTCCGGCAATAGGTTCATCCATTAGAATCATTTTTGCATCAGACATCATGGCACGACCTAATTCTAAGAGTTTTTGTTGCCCTCCACTAAGGTTCTGACTAGCAATATCTTTTTGTTTTGTTAAATTAACCATCTCCATAATCTCTAATGCATTATCTGTGATTCTTTTTTCATCATCTTTCCATTTTGATTTTAATGGAGCAATAAGAAATGATTCTCCCGAATTATTACCACCAGAGATAACAAAATTTTCCAAAGTTGTAAGATTTGAGAAAGGTTGTGGAATTTGCCAAGTTCGAACTAATCCAGTGTTAAAAGTATCATAAAGTCCCTTTGTTGTTATGTCTTGTCCATCAAATACAATTTGTCCAGCATCAGGTTTTAGCATTCCAGATATTACATTAATCAAGGTAGTTTTCCCACTACCATTAGGACCAATTAATTGGGAAATTTTTCCTTCCTCAATCTCCATATCAATCCCATCAAGAACAGTATTACCGCCAAAGTGTTTTTGAATATTAGATATTGATAAAATTCCCATCATTTCATCAAAGGCATAAAGAAATTAAGGGTTTTCGATTAGAAAGGGATGGCTTGGCATTTGATCCAATATTCTCTGATGCAATAATTTTTGCAAGCCTTTTAGCATTACTCAGTATTGGTCTGACACTAACATACATCACAACTAGAGTGCCTAATTTTGCCCATGCGTCTTTTGCTACAATTGGAGTGTATGTAGCATTAATTGTAACACATGTGTGGGGACTTTCACCATACATTGCAATTCCAATATCATTTGTAATATCAGGAATTGTTGCAGTTTTACTTTACACGTTTATTTTAAAGCCATTAATTAGAAAAGGGGCATCACAAGCAATTCAAATGATTGCAACTTTAGCATTTGATTTAGTAATGATTGCAATGCTCAACATTACAGCTGATTATATTGTAAAGACATATCAAATTACATCAAGAGAATTTTCTTTACGTAGTTATGATTTGGATTTTATGGGATTGCCATTTATTGTTATAGCTGCTCCAATTACAATTGCAATTTTAGCAATAACATTACACATCATGTTAAGAAAAACAAAATTTGGTATTGCAATGAGGGCTACAACTGAAAATTCTGATTTAGCAGGAATTGTTGGAATTAATGTTAAACTAGTTTATGGAATATCATGGTTGTTGGGAGGAGGTTTTGCAGGAATTGCAGGAGCTTTGATGTCATTATGGTTTCAAGGGGATCCAAACTTGGGCCCGATGTTAATACCAAGTATATTTGCTGCAAGTATTGCAGGAGGTTTTCTTAGCATATATGGTGCAATTGCTGGAGGAATTCTTGTAGGATTAACTGAAGTTTTAGGTACTAGATTTTTAGCTGGAGAATTTGGTGCATGGTTAATTGCATATCGACCTCTAATTCCATTAATTTTCATTGTAGTGACATTATTTTTAGCACCAAAAGGATTAGCAGGAATAAACTGGTCAAAGTTGAGGAGAAATGGCTCTAGAACCTGAAATTATATTCATTGTAGATTTACTTGCAATATTTGCAATCTATGTTATTGTAAATATTAGTTTGAATATGGAATTTGGATATACTGGAATCCCAAACTTTGGGAAAGTCTTAGCAGTTGGTACTGGGGCATTTGTTGCAGCCTCAGTTCCAGGTAGAATATTTGCAAGTATTGCAGGAATTGAGGGAGATTATATTTCGGATAATTTACTTATTGTTTCTCAAATTAATTTATGGCTTGTAGATAATGTAGGAATTGGTTTTGTTGTCTTCTTTTTGACATTAGGAATTGCTGCTGCAGTTGGTGGCAGTGTAGGATTACTTACTGCATATCCAATTAGAAGACTGCGAGGAGATTACTTGGCAATTACATTACTAGCATTTGGTGAAAGTATCAGGATAATTGGTAACAACTACACACCACTAGTAGGTGGAACACTAGGAGTTCAAGTACCTGATCCACTATCATTTTTACCTGATGAATTTCGTTTTCCAGTAGCTACAATTGGGCTTGTTGCAATTGCGGCTGTAGTTTATGTATACAGTGAAAAAATGATTCGCTCCCCACTTGGTCGAATGCTTCGAGCAGTTAGAGACAATGAAATGGCAGCAGAAGCACTTGGAAAAAACTCCACACATGTCAGAATAAAAATTATCATTATTTCAGCGGCGCTTGCAGCAATTGGTGGAGCATTATACGCATTTTATGTTGGTGGAACTATTGCATTTGCATACGACAGAGCAAGTTGGACGTTTTGGCCATTTCTTATGATATTGATTGGCGGTCTTGCAAACAACAAGGGAGTGTTAATTGGAACACTAGTTTTTGTAACACTACGAAAATTTATCATATTTTTCAAAGATTCATTTGAAGGATTTGTGCCATTTGATGTGATTTGGCTTGACTTTTTATTGTTAGGAGTAATATTACTTGCAATTTTGCTGTATCGTCCACAAGGAATCTTTGTGGAAAAACCAACGCCAACAATTAGACGGAATAATTCCAATCAAAATGGGATGAAGAAATTATTTAGTTTCTTTTTCAAGTGATAAAGACTTTAGAGATTATCAGTAATGTATTTTGTAAACTCTACAGTAGTTGCATTACCACCAATATCTTTAGTTTTAATGCCAGATTTAACTAAGTCAAAGATGGTTGATTCTAATTTTGTGCCTATCTCAAAGCATTTTGGGTCATTATGTTTTGCTCCAAGCCAATCAAACATCATTTTAATTGAAAGCAAAAATGATGAAGGATTTGCAATATTTTTTCCTGCAATATCAAATGCTGCACCATGAACTGGTTCAAACAATGCAAAGTTATCTCCAATATTTGCAGCAGGCGCCATACCCAACCCCCCAACAACTTGAGATGATTCATCAGATAAAATATCACCAAAAAGATTGGTAGTAACTATGACATCAAATTTTTCGGGTTGACGAATTAAATTCATAGCACATGCATCTACATACATTTCTTCAAATGAAATATCAGGATAATCTTTTGAAACATCAATACATGCTTTTACAAATAACCCATCAGTAATTCGCATAACATTTGATTTATGAACACAAGTGACTTTTTTCATGGCATTACGTTGTTTTGCAGTTTCAAACGCATATTTTGCAATTCTTTTTGATGCAGTTTCAGAAATTACTCTTAAAGCTACTGCAGAATCACCCAAGCTAAATTCTTTGCCAATGTAAAGATCTTCTGTGTTTTCACGAACTATTACCATATCAATATCATCACGCAATGCTGGCATGTGGGGATATGATTTTGCAGGTCGAATATTTGCATAAAGATCAAGCATTCTACGCAATACAACAATGACATCAGCTGCACTCTCACCAACAGGAGCTTTAAGACATACATCTGATTGTTTTATTGTCTCAACTGTTTCATCAGGAAGTGCTTTACCAGTTTGTTCAAGTGCTTTATCACCAGCTGACAATTTTGTAAGATCAAATTTAAAATCAAATTTATCACCAATTGTGTTCAACACAGAAATTGCAGATTCGGATAATTCGGGACCAATTCCATCACCTGTAATTAATGAGATTTTATACATAATATTACATCAATAAGAAAATTCAGTTTATCTGTTTTTCTTTAAGCATTTTTTTGAGCATAATTCGATTAATTCCATCAATTACAGCTTGTACACTAGTAGTAACAATATCTTCACCAACAGATTTTGAAGAAACACTATTTCCATGAGGGTCCTCAACTGTAATTGTAACTTCACATAATGCAGTTGAACCACCAGAAATAGATGCCAATCCATAATCAGTTATTTTTAATTCTGAAACTTTTCCAGTGATTTTTTGAATTGCATTTAATGCAGCGTCAACAGGACCAACACCATAATCAGTTCCAATAAAATCTTCACCGTCAATATTTAATTTTACAAAGGCGTAAGGCATTATTCCAATTCCAGTAGATACAGAAAATCCAGATAATTGTACAATTCGTTTAATTCCTTTTTCTCCTAAAACATCACTTGCAATAGAAAGCAATTCTACATCTGTAATTTGTTTTCCTTGATCACCTAACGCTTTAATTTTTTCAAGAATTTGTTGGGATTGTACTTCATTTGTTTTAACTCCAAATTCTTCAAGTATTGCATTCATTCCATGAATTCCAGCATGTTTTCCAATACGAAGTCGTCTCTTTCTTCCAACGAGTTCAGGACTAATTGGTTCGTAAGTGAGAGGATTATTCAAAACTCCATGAGTGTGAATTCCAGATTCATGTCCAAATGCATTATCACCCACAATGGCCTTATTTGGTTGAACTTTAATGCCTATAATTTTAGAGATATATCTAGAAGTGTCATAGATTAATTCAGATTTTATGTTAGTTTCATATGTTTGATCTTGTGGTAAACATTGTAATGCCATAGAAAGTTCTTCCAAAGAAGCATTTCCAGCACGTTCTCCAATTCCATTAATTGTAACATGTGCACATGCTGCTCCCACATGAATTGCAGATAATGCATTAGCAACTGCTAATCCAAAATCATTATGGCAATGAACACTCACTGGAAGTTTGGTTGCAATAATTGTATCTTTAGTAATATCTGCAATATATTCAGGAGTAGAATACCCAACAGTATCAGGAATGTCAACTCTATCAGCTCCTGCTTTTGCAACTTCACCAAATACTTTTTTTAAAAATTCTCTATCAGTTCTTGTTGCATCTTCAGCTGAGAATTCAACTTGTAATCCACGAGATTTTCCATATTCAACAGCTTCAATTGCTTTTTCAAGTGCTTCATCTCGAGTCATTTGAAGTTTATACTGCAAATGAATATCAGAAGTCGCAATAAAGGTATGAATATAATTTAAACCAGCATCAACTGCTGCATCAATATCAGTTTTGATAGTTCTTGTCAATCCTGCAATTTCACAAGACAATCCTTCACTAGTAATCATCTTAACTGCTTTTAATTCACCTTCAGAAATTATTGGGAATCCAGCTTCTATTGCATCAACTCCAAGTGCATCAAGTTTTTTAGCAATAGATAATTTTTGATCGGGGGATAAAGAGACTCCGATGGTTTGTTCTCCATCTCTTAATGTAGTGTCAAATATTCTAACCTTCAAGCTCCACTCCTTTGCAAAGCAGCAACACCAGTTCTTGCAACATCAATAATTCCAAATGGTTTTGCTAATTCTTCAAATGCCCTAATTTGATCAGGGGGTGCAGTTAATTCAATCATAATTGAATCCTTTTTCACATCATGTACTTTACCGCCATATGCATTAGCCAATTTGTTAATTTCCATGCTATCATTGGCATTACTTAGTTTTATCTTAAAAATACAAAGTTCACGAAATACTGTTTTATGCTCATCTAAATGCTTAACCTCAACAGTATCAATCATTTTATCAAGTTGTTTCACAATTTGTTCGACTTGTTTTTTATCACCATAAGTTGTAATAGTCATTCTAGAATAGTCAGGATTTTCAGTTATTCCAACAGAAATACTATCAATGTTAAAATTTCTAGATCTGAAAAGATGAGTTATTTTAAACAAAATTCCAGGTTTGTTTTCAACTAAAATAGAAAGAATAGACCACATGATTATCACTAAGAAGGTAAAATCATATCTGAAAGCGAGGTTCCAGGAGCTACAAAAGGTAATACATCTTCTTCAGGATCAATTGGAATATCAATAACTGTTGCTACATCACTACTTAAAGCAGATTTTATTGCTTTATCAAGTTCATCCATAGATTGTGCTCTAATTCCTTGAGCTCCATAAGATTCAGCTAATTTAACATAGTCAGGACACCCGCCTTGATCCACTCCAATCATTCTTCTATCATAAAATGTTCTTTGCCATTGAGCTACCATTCCCAACGTAGAATTATTCAAAATAAATACAATTACAGGTATATCTTCCAACACAGCAGTGGCAAGAGAATTTTCAGTCATACTAAAACTTCCATCTCCTGCTATATCAACAACAGGTACATCAGGTCTTGCAACTTTGGCACCAATTGATGCAGGAAAACCCCATCCCATAGTACCAAGTCCAGTAGAACTAAAGAAAGTTCCAGGTTGAATTACATCATAAAATAATGAAGCCCACATTTGATGTTGTCCAACTTCAGTAGTTACGACAGATTCTTTTGGCAATAATTCTCTAAGTTTTCTTAAAATTTTTGCAGCCCCCATTTCTCCAGGATGAAGTTTCAAGTTTTCTTTCCAGTATTCTTTTGTCTCTTTAACATGTTTAAGCCAAAGAGAATCTTCAGTTTTTTTGATTGCTTTTTGTAAAAGTAATTTTACCATTATTCTAAGGGATGCACGAACATCTCCAACCACAGCTATATTCGTAGTTTGATTTTTACCAATTTCAGCAGGATCAACATCCATGTGAATAATTTTTAATCGTTTTTCAAAGGCCTCAAATGTTCCAACAGATCTATCAGAAAATCTAGTTCCTATTGCCAAAACACAATCAGCTTCTGCCATCATCTTATTTGCTTCAGCATGACCATGCATTCCAATTGGGCCTAATGATAAAGGATGATTTTCTGGAAATGCACCCTTTCCTTTGAAAGTTGTAACTACAGGAAGCATTAATGTTTCAGCAATAGATTGTAATTCAGCAAATGCAGATGAAATGATTGTTCCACCACCAGCCAAAATAATTGGTTTTTCAGAATTAAGCAACATATCAATTGCTTTTTCAATAGCAACAATATCAGGATCATTCCAAGGATGATATCCTTGTATTTTAAATTCTTCAGGAAAATTCATTGGGGCTTCATTTTGTTGAACATCTTTTGGAAGATCAAGAAGTACAGGTCCAGGTCTTCCAGTTTCTGCAATGTAAAATCCTTTTCTTACAGCTTCAGGAACTTCTCCTGGCAATCTTGGTTGAAATGCATATTTTACAACAGGATTTGCCATACCAATAATATCACTTTCTTGAAATGCATCTCTACCAATCATGGCTACAGGTACTTGACCAGTTACAGCAACCATAGGAGAAGAATCAGCTTGTGCAGTTGCAAGCCCAGTTAAAATATTGGTAGCACCAGGTCCAGAAGTTGCAAAACAAACTCCAGGTTTCCTACTAACACGACCAAAACCATCAGCCATATGTGATGCAGATTGTTCATGTCGTACCAAAATATGTCTAATATCACATCGAGCAAATTCATCATACATTGGAAGATTTGCACCTCCAGGTAATCCAAATACTTGTTTGACGCCTTCTTTTTCCATAGCAGTCATCAAGGCTTTTGCGCCAGTCATAGTTTCCATATTATTTATTAAATTTCTCACCATAATTTAAAATGTTTTAACGAGTCAATTTTGACTACTTAATGGAATAATTCGTGCACATAGAATATGACTGATATATCAAAAAATTGTTTTTCACTATTCTTTACCTAGTTTCATCAATGAGTTATCTTTGAGAAATAACAAGGTAGAGACGAGCCATATTCTTTAGTGCAAAATTAGGTTGTTTAATGTCTGTAAAGTAGTTTTTACTCAGATAGATTTAAACAGATAATTTTTAAATTTGAAGTGATCATTTTGACAGATAATGAAGAAATTATTAAAATCATAGAAACATTATTTCAATCAGGAGTTACAAAGGATCTAAGTAAACTAAGAGAAATTCATTTAGATGATCCTAAATTTTCAAGTTTTAGTGATTTGCCCCCATATGATCTAAAAGATTATCAAACTACAATTGAATTAGAAGAACTAAGATTTATCAGCATATCAGATTATAGTTATGAAATAAAAAGTCCAAAAATAAGTATTTTCGAAAATTTTGCAATTGTAGCTTTGGAACTTATTCAAAAAGGGATGTTAGTAGATAACAAAGCATACACAGGTGAACACATAGTAATTAATGGGCGTGCAACATTTGTACTAGCAAAGCAACCAACATGGAAAATTGCACATATTCATTTATCAAAGATCTAGAAAGGATTTAAAATTATTTTTTATTTTGATTAGTATTGTTTTGTTTTTTTGATTTGTTTTGATTAGTATTGTTTTGTTTTTTTGATTTGCTTTTGTTTTGATTAGTATTGTTTTGTTTTTTTGATTTGCTTTTGTTTTGATTAGATTTTTTTGGTTTATCATTTGCAGATAGTTTTTTGTAAAGACTGTAGGCTTGATCAACATTAGAATTACCATGAATGATTGAGCGTGCTGCTTTAATCATTGCAACAGGGTGTTCAGATTGCCAGATATTTCGACCCATATCAAGACCGACTGCACCTGCTTTGATAGCATTGTATGTTAATTGTAAAGCATCGCGTTCAGGAATTTTTTTTCCACCTGCAACAATGATTGGAACAGGACAAGATTCAACAACTTTTTCAAAATTATCACAATAGTATGTTTTAACAATATGTGCACCTTGTTCAGCAGCAATTCTACATGCTAATGAAAGATATCTAGCATCTTTGCCTAATTCTTTTCCAACTGCAGTTACAGCTAAAACAGGGATTCCATATTTTTCTGCTTCACTAACTAATTTTCCTAAATTAACAATTGATTGATACTCATATTTTGAACCAACAAAAATAGACATTGCAACTGCACTTGCATTCAAACGAATTGCCTCTTCAAGTGAAACTGTAATATCTTCTTGAGACAAATCATCACCAATAATACTTGAACCGCCAGATACTCTCAAAACCATCGGAGTGTCAGAGGTTGCATCAACTGAAGTTCTTTGAACACCTCTCGTTACCATTAAAGAATCACAATATTTCAAAAGTGGAGCAATAACTTTTTTTGGTTCTTCTAATTTTTCAGTCGGACCAAGGAAATACCCATGATCTACAGCCAACATTAATGCACGATTATTGTGAGGTTTGATAATTCTAGATAATCTATTTTGTAATCCCCAATCCATATCTCTTCGATTTTGAAATAAAAAAAATACCTTTCTTAAGCCTTTCTTATTTTGTAATGATAATTTTCATTGCCTTATCTCCACTACGTGCATGATCAAATGCTTTTTGGGAATCGTTAATTGAATAAGTATGAGTGATTAGTTGTTTAACATCAATGTAAGATGATTCAATTAATTCAAGTGCATCTTTAGTATCACCATCAGATGCAGCATAACTTGTGACAATAGTAATTTCTTTAGAGTAAACTTTACTCATATCTAGATTAATCATTGCGCCTTTTGATGGTACACCAAACATCATTACAGTTCCACCTTTTCTAACCATATCTATTGCATCTTCAAGAGCTTTAAGATTACTAGTTGCAACTATAGCAACATCGACACCAAGATTATTAGTTTGATCTAAAATTTTTTGTTTGCGATTTTCATCAATTGAAGAAATTGATGCAGTGATATTGAATTTTTTAGCAAAATTTAATCTAAAGTCATTAACATCAAAACAAAAAATTTTAGAGAATTTTTTTGCCTGAGCAAGCATCACATGCATCATTCCAGTAGGACCAACTCCAAAAATGGCAACAGAGTCACCTTCTTGATAAGAACATTTTTTCCAAGCCCTAACACAACATGCCAAAGGTTCAATCATTGCCGCTTCTTCAAAACTTAAAGAATCAGAAATTTTTAAAACACCACCATGAGAAACATTCCATGCAGGTACAACATATTCTTCAGATAAACCACAAGGAGAAAGATTAGTTTCAGAGTATTTTTTACACATTGTTTCATTACCGTGATTACAAAAGATACAATCATAACAAGAAACATGGTGATGGGTAAACACTCGATCGCCTTTTTTGAAATCAACAACATCGGAAGCAACATCTAAAACTATTCCTGCAGGTTCATGACCAAGACGCATTGATGGTTGACCATATGTTCCAAATACTTTTTCTAAATCAGAACCACAAATACCACATGCATGCATTTGAACGAGAATATCACCAGAATTTAAAATGGGTTTTTGAGTTTCATCAACAGAAATAACAGATGGTCCTTTAACAGAAGCCGTTTTCATGGTAAATGATTAAAAAATTGAGTATAAGTAGATTAAATTATACTTGAATATTTGTCACGTATACAACCAGTTTCAGCCAGTATGAAACATTTTCCTATTTCAAATTATACAATTTATTGTTAATTGTCAAGTGAGATAAAGTCAATTTAGATTTCTAAGATCTTTTGCTCTATTTCGAATTGTTACTTCAGTTATTCCTGCAGCATCTGCAATTTCTTTTTGTGTGATGTTTTCATCATTTTTTAAACTGGATAAATATAGTGCAGCTGCTGCCATGCACATAGGATCTTTTCCTGCAAGTATTTGTTTTTGCTGTGCTATATCTAGCAGTTTTATTGCATAACGTTTTACCTTCTCAGATAGTGTAGCAACACTTGCAATTTTTGAAACACAGGTAACTGAATTAACTACTGGCATTTGTAATTCCAGTTCTGTTAGTAGCATTCGATAACATGTTGATACATCACCTCTTCGGATATTCCCAGACTTTGAAACTTCATTTAGTGTTCGTGGGATGTTTAATTCTCTACATGCAACATACAGGGCAGCTGCCATTACTGATGAAATTGCTCTTCCTCTAATCAATTTTTTTTCTAATGCTTTTCTGTAAATGTAAGCTGCTTTTTCTGCAATAGAATCAGATAGAGATAGTTTTTCTTTCATTTTAAGTAATTCACCTAGTGCATGTTTTAGATTTCTATCTGTGCTATTGTTAATTTGACTTCGGGTGTCCCATTTTCGAAGTTGTTTGATAGTTGATTTCATTGATGAAGATAATGGCTTTCCAGATGCATCTTTGTTAATTGGGTTGATTATGGTACTCAAACCTTGATCATGT
>Ga0066383_10000089_pt1 | contig 27671 bp, 29 predicted proteins | sample Knorr_S23_td_Bot_FD_70950 | JGI IMG/M metagenome (GOLD analysis project Ga0066383, IMG submission 70950) | Marine microbial communities from Southern Atlantic Ocean transect - Knorr_S23_td_Bottom_ad_3770_LV_A | ecosystem: Environmental > Aquatic > Marine > Oceanic | place: Southern Atlantic...
TGGTTCGAGCATTATCCTTAATTTCTAAAGCTAAAGAAAATTCATCAGAAGTAATTGCCGTAATTCCATATATGGGATATGCAAGACAAGATAGAGAATTTTTACCAGGTGAAATTGTTACAATGAAAGTACTTGGTAAATTATTCAAAGGTGCGGGGGCATCAAAGATAATTGTTGTTGATATTCATAGTTTAATTGGTTTTAAACACTTTAGCATCAAAACAAAAAATGTAACAGCAATTCCAGAACTTGTTAAATATTTTAAAAAATTGAGCCTAAAAAATCCCTTAGTTATATCGCCAGATCAAGGTGGAAAAGAACGAGCAAAAGAATTCGCAAAAGAATTTAATTCAAATTATATTGCATTAGACAAAAAACGAGATAAAAAAACAGGCAAGGTAGAAATTAAAACAAAAAGCATAGATGAAGTTAAAAATAGAGATCTAATTTTAGTTGATGATATGATAAGTACAGGTGGCAGTATAATTAAAGCAGCACAATTTCTTAAAAAACAAAAATGTAAAAGAATCTATGTTGCATGTACTCATGCACTTTTAATGAATGATGCAGAAAAGAAAATTAAGAAAGCTGGTGTTACAAGTATAATTAGTACGAATACAATTCCAGGTAAAACATCAAAAGTAGATATTTCAAAAACAATTGCAAAGGCAATAATGTAATGCCAGAAAGTTTTTTTATTTTATCCAAAGATTATTTAGAACTTGCAATTGATGAAGTTGTTACAATAGTAAAAATGTATGATAGATTTGCTAAAATAAAAATTATTTCAAATTTAGTAATTATTCAATCAAAAACAAATGTGAATGAAATTTCAGATCGTTTAACATTTGTAAAAACTTCTGGGCAAATATTAAGAAAAATGTCAGGATTATTTTTAGATCAAGAAAATTTTCAAGTATTAAAAAATACAAAAACTTTTGTATGTAGAGTAATTAATTTATCATCAAATCAAATCAATATTTCAGAATTAGAAAATTCTATGGGTGATATGATATCTAAATTTACTGATGCAAAAGTAAAATTAGAAAATCCAGATATTACAGTATATCTAATTTTTACAAATGAAGAAAATTTTTTTGGATTTTCAAAAAAAATTAAAGAAAAAAAACGGCCAAAAAAAATTAAAAAATATCCTCATGAATTAGATTGGAAATTGACAAGGGTAATGATAAATCTGACAGGGTTAAAAAAAGGCCAAACTCTATGTGATCCATTTTGTGGAACAGGCACAACTTTACTTGAATCTGAATCTATGGGTATCGATGCAATTGGAATTGATTTTGATCAGAAAATGTGTGAAATATCTAGAGAAAATCTTAAGATTAATGGTTATAAATCAGAAATTTTAAAATCAGATTTTCAGGAATTGGTGAAAATATCAGAAAAATTTGATGGTATTGTTACTGATTTACCGTATGGTAGATCCTCAAAAACATCAGAAAAACCTGAGGATATTTTAAAAAGATTTATCTCAATTATGCCTAAACACAAGAAAGTTGCCATAATGTACAAAAAAGAATTAGATCCTAAAATGAAATTAAAAGGATTAAAAAAATATCAAATCTATAGGCATAAAAGCCTAACAAGAACTATTTTGATTAAATGAAACTAGTATTTTTAGGAACATCAGCTGCACAACCTACAGAAAAAAGAGGATTAACTTGTATATGTTTAGAAAATGATGGTGAAATATTGATGTTTGATGCAGGTGAAGCATCACAAATATCATATATGAAATCAGGTTTAGGATGGAATAAAAAAATGAAATTATTTGTAACACATTTGCACGGAGATCATTGTGTAGGTATTTTAGGATTATTACAAACAATGTCAATGCGAAATAGAACTAAATCTTTAGAAATTTTTGGGCCCAAAGGAATTGATGAATTTCTTGCAGCAAATATTAAAATGTTAAATTTTGGATTATCATTTTCTATTTTAATTACAATTGTTAAGGAAGGGAAAATATTTGAAGATAAAAAATTTTCAATGTATGCAGCTAAAGCAAATCATTCAATTACTGCATTTTCATATTTGTTTGAAGAAAAAGATAAGCCAGGGAGATTTAATGTAGAAAAAGTAAAAGAATTAGGTATACCTGAAGGAGAATTATGGAATAAATTACAAAATGGAGAGGAAATAATTAACAATGAAGAAATAATTAAGCCTGAACAAGTATTAGGTAAAAAACGTCCAGGTAAAAAAATAGGAATTTCAGGAGATACAATGCCAACAAAAGAATTAGAGGAATTTTTTAAAAAATGTGATTATTTAGTTTTTGATTCTACATTTCTTGATGAAGAAAAACAAAAAGCACAAGATACTTGTCATTCAACAGCAAAACAAGCTGCCCAATTAGGGAAAAATTCAAATGTAAAAAATTTAATTTTAACACATTTTTCAGCAAGATACAAAGATGAAAATAGACATTTAACTGAAGCAGAAAAAATTCATAATTCAGTTATTACTGCAAAAGATCTTTTGGAAATAGAAATTAAATAAAAAATTAATTAATTTTAAAGATATTTTGTATAAAACTAAATGGATCAAAACCAGATACTCCATTTACAAGAATTTCTTTAGAAGATTCACTTGATTTTATAATTCCTGTTTTAATGTCATCACCTGTTTCGGTTATTCCTTCAGAAATTTTTTCATTAACATTTTCAACTAGTTTATCACCTGTTTCGGTTATTCCTTCATATACACTATCACTAACACTTTGAATTGTTTTATCAATAGAAGTATCCAAGCGATTCTCTGCAGAATCAGTAATTTTTGCATTCAAATTATCAAAATCATTTTTTAAAGAATCAGTTAATGATGCAGATGTATTGGGAAATAATGCGGTGATTTCTGTAGAGAACATCATTCCTCCTAAAATCAAAACAGCTGCAATTATACCTAATTTTATTATCATTTCATTATAATCATAAAAAATAGATTTTAAATTCAAACTAAAAAAAATAATCAAAAATGAGTGAATTTTCTTAACTAATTGTATCTAATCAAAAATCATCCAATCAATTATTCCATCAATATTTGAGGATGTCAAAATAACTTTAATTGGGCCTAATGGAGATTCGTTAGATTCTTCACAAATTGCTATTTGATCAACAAATGCTGCTTGTTTATTTAGATAAAACCATGTTGAATTATCTTCTAAATTATCTTCTAATGAACGTAAATAATTTTTTTGTGATTTATTATTATGTATTGATTGATAAATTTTTTCAAGAGATCTTAGTTCTTTTGATTGTGCACTAATTGAAAAATTATTATTATTTATTATTGAATAGGGAAAAATATTAGAAATTGCTTTTTCAATTTTATCTAATGATTCAGAAGGATTTATTGTACAAAACATTTCTATTTTGCAATTAATATTTGGAATTTTCATTTAATCCATCTTTGAATAATTTCATATGAATTTTTTATTAATTCATCTTTTGTTAAACCGATATTAGATAATGCAAAATCAGATAATGCAATTGAATTGCTAATACCTACACCTAATTCACGATTATCTCTTTCTTCAAAATGTTCTTTTGTTTGGGGATCATCAGATCTTCCTCTTTTTTGTAAGAAGTTAAATCTAGTATCTGTCGATGCATGAATTGCTAATAATTTTACAGTTCCAAATTTTCTAAGTACTTGGATCTCATCATTAGATCGAATTCCATCTATCAACATTACATTTGCTGTAGATGATTCTATTTTTATTTGAACTAATTCTGCTATTGCACCTGGTCCATTTTCTTCTCTAAGTTCTAACATTAATTTTCCAAGATTTTCTCTAGTTGGATCTAAATTTCTTTTTTTAGCTTCATCTCTAACAGCATTACCCAAATTAATTATTTCATATCCTTTAGATTTCAAACCTTCAGCAATTGTAGATTTGCCAGCACCAGGCATACCAGTTAAACATACAAGTAATTTTGTCAACACATATCAAAAAAAATACTCGTCTATGAAGTTACCGGAAATTATTATAAGCATACTTGAAAAAATTCTATAATGCGCGTTTTTGTATCTATTGAAATATCAAATGATGAAGTAATTAATTCAATTAAAAATTTTCAAAAATTAATTAAAATTGATGCGAAACCTACAGAATTAAAAAATCTTCATTTTACATTACAATTTTTAGGTGAGGTTTCTGAACAAATTATAGATAAAATTATTCAATCTTTGAATACCATTAAATTTTCAAAATTCAATATTTCTTTAAAAGGAATTGGGGCATTTCCAAAACTCAAATCTCCAAAAATTATTTGGATAGGTACAGATGAAAAAAGTGGGAAAATTATGATTGAATTGTCTAAAAAAGTAGAAAAAGCTTTAGAACCATTGGGATTTTCTACGGATAAACCATTCAAACCTCATATCACAGTATTTAGAATTAAAAAGAAGATTGGAGATATAACAGAGGAGATGGAAAATCATAAAAATGTAAATTTTGGAATGCAAGAAATAACTAGCATTAAATTAAAAAAAAGTGAACTTACTTTGAATGGACCAGTTTATTCAGATTTAATGGAGATTAAGATTAAATAATGAAACAAATAATTTCTAGAATTTCTAAAACTACAATTCCGTCTAAAGTAATTCAAAAATCAAAAAAAGAAATTGCAGACAAAGTATACAAATTAGTTGAAAAAGAAATTCAAAAATATTCAGAAGTAATAGAGTTAGAATTTGGAGGTTCTTATGCAAAAGATACGTGGTTATCAAAAGATGCAGATATCGATATTTTTATTAAATTTAAAAAAACTATTTCTGAAGAAAGATTAGAAAATATTTCTAAAAAAATAGGCTTTGAATCATTAAAAAAATATTCTCCATATGTAAGATATTCTCAACATCCGTATGTTGAGGCTGAAGTTAAGAATACAAAAATCAACATAGTACCATGTTATGATGTAAAAATTGGTGAATGGAAAAGTGCTGCAGATAGATCTCCATTTCATACAAAATTTATGAAAAAATCATTAACATTAAAAATGAAAAATGAAGTTAGAGTTCTAAAGACATTTTTAAAGTCAAATGGAATTTATGGTGCAGAAATTGCAAAACAAGGATTTAGTGGATATATTTCAGAAGTTCTAATTTTAGAATTTGGAAGTTTTGAAAATCTTATAATATCAATTTCAAAAATTAAAGAGAATCAAATAATTGGAAAAACATCAAAATCATTTGATACATCAATTGTTGTAATTGATCCAATTGACAGTAATAGGAATTTAGCTGCTGCTATTTCAAATGAAAATATTGGAAAGTTTATTCTAATTTCTAGAGCACTAAAAGAAAAACCAAGTTTAGAATTTTTTAAAAATAAAAAACTAAAAACATCAAATAAATTTTGGAATAATTTGTTAATCATAAAATTTGATTTTAAAGCTAGAAGTCCAGATATCATCTGGGGACAAATTAAAAGAGCAACATCAACATTGTCTACACAATTAGAATTAGAAGGATTTACTGTACTTAGAAGTAAATCTCATACAGATCAACAAAAGGAAGTGTATCTTTTGTTCTTTTTAGAATCTACAAAAATAAGTGAGATATATCAAAAGAAAGGACCAGAATTTTTTAGAGAAGACAGTACCAGTAGTTTTATTTCTAAAAATCTTAAAAATGCTGAATTGGTATGGGTTGGAAATGATAAAAAGATTATTTCATTAGAAAAACGAAAACATGTTGATGCAGTTAGTTTTATGAAAGAATTTTTGGAAAAAAATCTTCAAGTAGGCATACCAAAAGGCCTTCAGAGTGATTTCAAACGAGGTTTCAAGGTATTTGTAGGAAACAAAAAGCTAAGTAAATCAATTAAAGAGGAAGCAGCTGAGTTGATTTCAGTAGATGGAACACTCCTTTATTTCAATTAAAAAATTTTCAGAAGAATCATACTCAAAAATTTTAGGATATCCAAATGCAACTAATCGTCAAATTAGATCAAGAATTAATGAATTAGAAAAATTAAAAATAAAATCAGTTTGTTTAACAGGTCCCACCACAATTGGAAATTTGGCAATTTTAGGAAAAGGATACGTTGGTGTTGTAGTACTTGTAAAAAGAGGAAATAAAGAAGTTGCACTAAAAATTAGAAGAACTGACTCTCAAAGAAAAAATATGAAAAATGAATCAATATTGTTAAAATTAGTAAATTCAGTTAAAGTTGGTCCAAAATTAATTGATGTAAGTAAAAATTTTTTGGTTATGGAATATCTTGAAGGAGAAAAATTCAGTAATTGGATTGAAATGTTAAAAGGAACTGGTAGTGTAAAAAAATTAAAATCTACAATAAAAAGTGTTTTAGAAGATTGTTATAGATTAGATCAAATTGGATTTGATCATGGTGAATTAAGTAATATTTCTAAACATGTTATTGTAGGTAAAACAAAAGTTTCTCTAATTGATTTTGAAAGCTCCAGTACAAAAAGAAGACCTTCAAATGTTACATCGATTACTCAAGCTTTTTTTATTGGATCAGGTATCGCAAAACAAACTCAAAAAATTTACAAAAATTCATCAAAAGAGAAAATTATTCATGCGTTAAAATCATACAAACAAGAAAAAACACGAGAAAATTTTGAAAAATTACTCAAAGTTTTAAAATTATAATGGGATCAGCAGGATTTGAACCTGCGACCACTAGTCCCCCAGACTAGTATCATACCAAGCTAGACTACGATCCCTAGTCTCACAGGCACAAAATGAAATTATTAAATCGTCCTATTAACAGATAGAAATAATGAAAATATGTAATATTTGTCATAAAATTTCAGCTACTGATAAAGATCATACAGATTGTATTCAAAAAAGGAGTATAGAAATGGAAGATGGAAATTTTAAAAACAATATTGCTGAAAAATTGAATTTATCAAAAAATAATCAAGATCTAAGTATTGAAGTAAAAGCCATATTAGAACATCTAACTAAAGAGAAAAATCAAGAAGATGAATCATAACCATTTTGATAATCTTTCTTTTTCAAAATCTAATTTTTTAGAAAGATTATCTGAAGTGGGTTCTGTTAGATGAGTAGAAGGTTTTGGATCTGTAAACATATCTACTTCTAGTATTGAAGCTGTATCTTTACCAGACTCTAAGAAGCATCCACCTTTACCATCAAATAAAACAGATGTTTCTTTTGATTCAAGTTTTGAAATAATATTTTTTGCAACTGTAATTCCTTCTCCTTCTGCAAAAATTCCTGCTTTAGGTACTGCCATTGAATCAATAACTACTAAGCTTGTAACATCACCAACTGCAAAAATATTTTGATATGGTGTTTTACAATCTCTATCTATTGGAATAAATCCGGGTTCTTTTGCTAAATTTGAATCATAGATAACTTTAGGTGCAACGTGTGGTGGAATTGCTAAAAGAATATCAAAATTAGCTTCATCATCTTCAAAAATTAATTTTTTAGATTCTACACATTTAATTTTTTTAGAATTATGAAAAATAATTTTTTCTGAATTTACTAAATCAAGAATTTGTTTACTTACTTCAGGACCTGCGGCAGGCAGGGTTATCGGAGCAGGACTGTAAAAATCAATTTGTACAGAATCTCGAATTCCTCTCTTTCTAAGCATAGAATCAATTAGTAAACTAGCCTCAAAAGGTGCTGGAGGGCATTTGTAAGGCATGCCCATAATAACAATGGCAATTTTTCCATTTTCTATTTTATTTAATTTTTGATGAATTTTATCAAGTTGATTATGATCATACAAATTAAATCCATTTTCTACTAAACCTGGAATTTTTTCTGGTGCCAATACAGCTCCCATAGAAATGATAAGAAAATCAAATGAAATATTTTCAGATTTTGTTTTTATAAAATTATTTTCTGGATTAATTTCAATAATTTCATCTTTGATAAAATTAATTTGTTTTTTTGGTAATTCATTTAATGAACCAATAGAATTCTCAAAAGTTCGTGTTCCATTCATGATCCATAATTTTGCAAATCCAACCATAAACCAGTCTTTTTTATCTATGATTGTAATTTTGACTTTAGATGAATCTAACGAATTTCTAATTTCATTAGCTGCAGAAAGACCACCAAATCCTCCTCCCAAAATTACAACATGAGGGATATTTGACAATTTATTTTTCTTGGGTTGTAGGTCTAATCAAAATTTCATTTACATTAACATGTGATGGAGAATCTACTGCATACAAAATTGCATTAGCAATGTCTTGTGCTTGTAATGCTTGCATTTTTTTTGTATTTTCTAAAAATCCCTGTAATGATTCATCAGTAATTGTGTTGTTAAGTTCTGTATCAACTACACCAGGTTCAATACTAGTCACTCGAATATTTGAGCGAACACTAAATTCTTGTCTTAATCCCTCTGTAAATGCAGCTACAGCAAATTTTGTTGCACAATAAACACTACCTGATGGAAATACAACTCTACCAGCAACGGATGAAAGATTAACTATGTGGCCAGATTTTTTTTCTTTCATATGAGAAATAACTGAGCCTGTACAATACAATACTCCTTTAATGTTAACATCTATCATTCTATCCCACTCATCAACTTTGAGATTTTTGAAAAAGCTTAATGGCATTAATCCAGCATTATTTACAAGAATATCAATTGAGCCCCATTTATCTAAAACTGCTTTAGCAAAATTATCACATTCTTCTCTTTTTGTTACATCTAGTTTTTGGAAAAAAACTTCTCCTCCATTAGCAATAATTTTTTTGGATAATTCTTCTAATCTATCTACTCTTCTAGCACCAATTGCTACTTTAACACCAGCTTTAGCTAGTGTTAATGCAGTAGCTTCTCCAATTCCACTACTTGCTCCAGTAATAATTGCTACTTTACTAGTAATCATAAGATATTACATAAATTTTTGTTCAACAATACTAAAAATGTTTAGAAAATTATACTATTTTTTTTTAAAATAGTCTAATAACTTTTTAAAAGAAAAAGTATATTCTAAATTATGCTATCTGAAGATTGTGCTTACTGTGGAGATTTAACAGATATGCCATTTCATTGTAGTTATTGTAAAGATCCATTTTGTTCTGAACATAGACTTCCAGAAGATCATAGATGTGTTAAATTACGTCAAATTAGATCAGAAGGATTTGGAGAAAGAAAGGTGATTCGTGATGGAGGTAAGAAAAGTGTCTTTAAACGAATTTTTGGAAAATAATAAAAATCAATACGGACTTTTATCAGGAGAAATTTTTGCACGTCTTCCTTGATAAATTAATGCAATTGCCAACGCAAACATAACCATTGCAGTTAACGGAAAATTTTGTGGTGCAGGTAAAATAAACCAATAATAAATACCAAAAGCCACAGATACAATCGCCTGAGTCCAAAGTTTAAGCCATTTTGGAGCTTTGATTAGTCTACTAATAATTTCAACAATAAAAATTCCAATTACTGGATAAATTGTATAAAATAGAAAGTCAATTACATCTACTCCAGTATGAGACATAATTTGTAAGAATAATAGGTATAATTTCTACCTAATCTTCCCATCTAACCTTAGTTGCAATTTTTTTAGCAATTAAAGCCTGAGCATTTTCATATGGAATTGTAGCAATATCTTCGGCCTTAAATGGACCATATTTTTCAAGATCTGCACCTACAATTTCATCTACTTTACTAAGAAATCTAATTACAACTTTCTTGATTTTATGATTTTCAGCTAATGATTCAAGGAATTTTGATTTTCCATTAATTGTTGCAGAAAGAATCATTTCTGTTCTTTCATTTTGTTCTTCTTGTGAATCTAAAATGAATTTTTCTTCATCAAGAAGATGACTAATTTCAAAATTATCAGAATTAGAAATTTTTTCTAGTCTGATATGTATCAATAACGATGTTAATTCAGTTGCCATTTCTATCATTGAATCTTTAATTTTATTTTCTACACCATCAAATTCTTGTTTTCTTAAATTTCCAATAAAATCAGATAGGTTTCGATAAAAATTTGGTTTAATTTCTAATAAAGAATCATTTTCAGTTTCTCGTAAAACTGTATGATGTAATGAGTTGATATCAATGTGATTTGATTCAGACATATTATACCTAATCCTTAAATGCTGGTTGTATTTGTGTTTGATTGAAGTATAAAATTGCCCTATAAAGTCAGTCACGGAAAAGCAATTCAAGTATCATATTCACCAGATGAAGTTTTCGCAAGAATTCAACATGAAGGAATTCAGTTTATCGATCTACAGTTTACTGGTCTTACAGGTCATTTTCATCACACAACTATTTCAGCAAATACTTTTACACCTGAACAAATGAGAGATGGATTACCAAAATTAGATGGTTCATCAATTGTAGGTTTCACAACTATTGATGATTCAGACTTGTTGTTAAAACCAGATCCAAATACATTTGCAATTATTCCATGGATGACTGAAAATAAAACAGCTAGACTTCTTTGTGATGTTTATTGGGGTGAAGATAGAGGAAGATTATCTCGAGATCCTAGAGGTATTTCTCAAAAAGCTGAAAAATATATCAAAACTCAAGGATTTGATTTTAGTACGTGGGGTCCAGAAGTAGAATTTTTTGTTTTTGATAAAGTTCATTGGGATGTTTTAACACCATATAAAGGACAATCATATTCAATTGAATCAAAAGAAGCACCATGGAGTAATGATGGAGATGGATATCCAATGGGATTACAAGAAGGATATTATCCCACATCACCATCAGATACTCTTACACCTTACAGAAATGAATGTGTAAATATTCTTAGTAATAATTTTGGAATTTTATGTGATAATCATCACCATGAAGTTGCAACGGCAGGACAATGTGAGATTGATATTATGTATGATCATATGACAAATGCTGCAGATGCTGCACAATCCTACAAATATGTAATCAAAAATGTTGCTCAGAAATATGGAAAAGTTGCAACATGTATGCCAAAACCAATTGCGATGGATGCAGGTTCTGGAATGCACGTTAATGTTAGTTTATGGAAAGGAAAGGAAAATATATTTTATGATCCAGATGATGAAATTGAATTAAGCCAAATTGGGAGATATTTCTGTGGAGGAATTGTTAATCATGCAAAAGCATTATCTGCAATTTGTAATCCTACTACCAACTCATATCATAGATTAGTACCAGGATATGAAGCTCCAGCATATATTGCATGGAGTTCAGGAAATCGTTCAGCTATTGTAAGAGTTCCAAAACATTTGAAAGGAAAACAATATTCCAAATTAAAGAGACTAGAATTTAGAGCGCCTGATCCTTCAGCAAACCCATATCTAGTATTTGCAGCAGTAGCAGCAGCTGGAATGGATGGAATAAAAAAGAAAATGGATCCTGGTGACCAAATACGTGACGATATTTTCAAAATGACAAAATCAGATAGAACTAAACGAGGAATTGCAACGCTTCCAAGAAATCTCAGTGAAGCACTGGATGAATTAGAAAGTGATAGAAAATTCTTAAATCCAATTTACACTAATGATGTAATTGATAAAATTATTGAATTAGAAAGAAGAGATCAAAGAGAAATTTCAATTAGACCACATCCTCATGAATTTTATCTATACTTTGATGTTTAGACTCTTCCAGTAAGTTGAAAAATAAAATATACTGAAATTCCAATTAACGCGAAGCCAGCTGCAAAAAATATTTCTCTTTTTGTTTCAGATGTTGTGGCTTTGTATAGTAAAATACCACCCATAAGACCTACAAACAAAACTAAAACTCCACTAATCACATCATCAAAACTACTACCAGTGATAAGGGGATAGAAAAATCCAGAAAGTAATGTAAAGAATACAATTAGATAAACATACTTGAAACTTGAAAGTGCTTTAGATGAAACATTACTCATTATGATTCGTAAAGGCAGTTATCAAATAAACTTTTGAAGGGAAAAAATTTTTGAAATAATCTTACATCATTCCGCCCATATCAGGCATTCCGCCCATTCCAGGCATTCCGCCCATTCCAGGCATTCCACCACCCATTCCAGGTGGCATTCCTCCTTCTCCTCCAGGTGGTCCTCCACCAGATTTTTGAGTAGCAATTACATCATCGATTCTAAGAATCATACATGCTGCTTCTGCTGCTGCTGAAACAATTTGAAGTTTAACTGCTAGTGGTTCAATAATATCACTTGATTTCATATTTCCAATTTTTCCTTTCATAACATCAATTCCAGTCCATTTTTCTCCTTTTTGTTGTTTAGAACGAAGAACTGTAAGAGTATCAATTGGATCCATTCCAGCATTTTCAGAAAGTGTTAATGGAATTGATTCTAAAGCATCAGCAAATTTTTCTGCAGCTAATTGTTCTCGTCCTTCTAATGATTTTGCCCAACTTCTAAGTTTTGTTGAAGCAAATGTTTCAGGAGCACCGCCACCTGCAACAATTTCAGGTTTTTCAATTACATCTTTTACTACCATTAACGCATCATGAACAGAACGTTCAACTTCATCAACGACTCTTTGAGAACCACCACGTAAAAGTAAAGTTACAGATTTTGGATGTTTACATTCTTCAATGAATACCCACTTATCTTCTTCAATTTTTCTTTCTTCAACAATTCCTGCACTACCTAAATCTTTTTCAAATAAATCATCAAGATTTGTGACAATTCTAGCACCTGTTGCCTTAGCAAGTTTAGTGAGATCACTTTCTTTAATTCTTCTAACTGCAATAATTCCTGCTTTAGCTAGATAATGCTGTGCCATATCATCAAGTCCTTTTTGACACAATACTACATTTGCACCAGAACCAATAACTTTGTCAACCATTGTCTTTAGCATTCTATTTTCTTCATCAAGAAATGATTTCATTTGTTGAGGATTTGAAATGTTAATTTTTGCATCAGTTTCTGTTTTACTAATTTCTAATGCAGTGTTAATTAATGCAATTTTAGCTTCTTCAATTTTTCTAGGCATACCTCCATGAACAATTTCTTTGTCAAGAACAATGCCTTCAATAATAATAGAGTCTTTGATGGAACCTCCTGCTTTCTTTTCTACTTTGATATCATCAATATCAACTTCATACTTTTCACCTTCTTTTTCAGAAACAGCAATTACAGATTTTACAATTATATTTGCAAGTAAATCAGAATCTTTTCTAACTAATTTAGTTTGCATAGAAGTTTTTGCAATTTTTGTTAACATAATTTTGTCAACTGGAGAAATTGTATCTGCAATACTTTCAAGATATTCTTTTGTTTTTTTTGCGGCTTTTCTATATCCATCAACAATAATTGTTGGATGAACATTTTGATCAATTAATAATTCAGCATGTTCAAGTAATGCACCAGCTAAAACAACTGCTGAAGTTGTTCCATCACCTACTTCATTATCAGTAGTTTTAGCAATTTCAACTAGCATTTTTGCTGCTGGATGTTGAACATCAATTTCTTTAAGAATAGTAGCACCATCATTTGTAATAGTAACGTCACCTAGAGAATCAACTAGCATTTTATCCATGCCTCGTGGACCTAGACTGGTATGAACAATTTCAGCAACAATTTTGGCAGCTGCAATATTGTTTTTTTGGGCATCTCTACCTTTAGTTTCTGTACCGCCTTCTTTTAGCAGCACAACTGGCATATTTCCTTTTGAAGTTGCTTGCATACCCATAAATGGCAAAACTCTAGATTCCCCTTTTATACCTTCCAGATCATGATTTAGGAATTTAATCTGATATCGGTGTTTTTAAATTGGGAAAATCAAATTAAAAAATATGGTAAAATCACAAAATAGAGAGTCTTACAATAAAATTTTTACAAAATTAAAAGAACATCATAAATGGTTTGAGAAATCTATTCCATTAATTGCAAGTGAAAATATTCCTAGTCCTGCCGTTAGAGAAGCAATAATTTCTGATTTTGGCAATAGGTATGCAGAAGGCTGGCCAGGAGAAAGAGTCTATGCAGGATGTATCTACATTGATGAGGTAGAGTTTGAATGTATGAAATTAGCTAAAAAATTATACAAAGCCAAATTTGCTGATGTTAGACCAATTTCTGGCGTAATTGCAAATTTAGCAGTGTATTCAGCCTATTCAAATCCAGGAGATGTAATGATTGCACCATCTATTCCTGCAGGTGGTCATATTTCACATGGTAAAAAAGAACATTCTGGAACTGCTGGATTAGTTCATGGATTGGAAATTGAATTTTATCCATTTAATGCTGAAGAAATGACAATTGATGTTGATAAAACAAAAGAAAAAGTTAAAGAACTGAAAAAGATTAATCGTCTTCCTAAAATGGCAATGTTTGGAGGTTCATTATTCTTATTCCCACATCCAGTTAAGGAATTATCTGATTTTCTTAAAACTTATGACATTCACATTAACTATGATGCAGCTCATGTTGCAGGATTAATTGCAGGTGGTAAATTCCAAGATCCATTACGTGAAGGTGCAGATACAATGACGATGAGTACTCATAAAACATTGTTTGGTCCTCAAGGTGGATTAGTTTTAGGGTCTGAAGAACATGCAGAGCCAATTAAAAAAGCAACATTCCCAGGTCTCACAAGTAGTCATCACATTAACAATATGGCAGGAAAAGCAGTTGCTTTTGCAGAAGCCTTAGAATTTGGAAAAGATTATGCTACTCAAGTAATTAAAAATGCTAAATTATTTGCAGAAGCATTAAGTGATAATGGATTCAAAGTGTTAGGTGAAAGTAGAGGATTTACACAATCACATCAAATTGCAGTAAATGTTTTAGATTATTCTGATGGCGGTAAAGTAGAAGCTGAATTAGAAAAGGCCAACATCATTGTAAACAGACAACTTATTCCTGGAGATATTAAAGCTGGAAGAAACTATTTCCATCCAGGTGGAATTAGGTTGGGTGTCTCAGAAATTACAAGATTAGGAATGAAAGAAAATGAAATGAAAGAAATTGCAACATTCATCAAACAAATAATTATTGAGAAAAAGGATCCAAAAAAGATTCTCTCTAAAATCAAATCTTGGAGAAAAGATTATCAAAAAGTCAAATATTGTTTTGACAATAAGCTTGGTGCCTACGAATACGTCAAATTAAGATAGTTTTATGCATAATCTGTAAGGAGTGATTGATCACCTTGACTTTTACCAAAAACTAATTCTATTTCATCAGATAAAGCATGAATTCTACCACGTTGATATTCACCAACTTCATATTTATCAACTAGCCTTTTAGCAAGTTTTAGATATTTTTCAACAGAGCCTCTAGTAATTGTCGCAATTAATTTATGCCCACATACACATGTTTGAATAAGAGGCATCCGACGATATGATTTTCCACATGCAGTACATCTAAAACTTTGTCTTGCATATGCTCTAAGATTCCCCATAATATCTGGAACAAGATGTGTTGAAATAACATTTGAAACTAATTCTGCTGGATCGACTACATCAATTAATTCAGCATTTTTCACCTGCATATCAAATTTATCAAGCATTGAACCCAATGTTGAATATGCACTTCGAGATTTTGAAGTCGTTAATGATGATGTTGAATGAGTAAAATAATAATCATAAAATTGTCTTTTAGTTTCTAATCGTGATTTAATAATTTCAACTGAAGTAACATCTGATGCTTTACTTTGTTGAAATGTAGATTCAAAAAATTCTAGAGGAAGTATTTTTGTTACTTCAAGATTATGTGCTTGTGGTTGAGATTCATGTGGTAAAACAAGAGGTTGAATAAGTAATGGTGCATCCATTAAACCTCCTATTCTATCAGAAAGAAATTGTCTTGAAAAATTAAGTAAACTATCCATTAAAAGCATAATAGAATCAGCGTCGCCGTCAGCATCTCTTCTTTTAGCTGAATGCCAATTTGGTGTTGCAAAACAAACATGAGTTTCTGTATATCCAATTATTCGTCCTACAATTCCAACAGAAGTATGAGGTGCTAAACCAATTATCAAATGACCAATTAATTCTTCATTATTATTTACATTGTAAAATGAAGATTTTCCATAAAATTTTACTAAAAGTGTATCAATGTATTTGCAGGTAGAAACTAAATATCTTCCACTTTCATTAGGAATAATTACATCTTGCATTCTAAGTTCAATTATTTGATCTACACTTTCAAGTGGTTTTCCATCAATATCATGAGAATATCCTAATTCCTTTAGTTTTTCAATTGATGTTCCAATCCATGAAGGTTTGAATTGAGTTAAAGGAGAATTTGTTGCATCAAATCTAACAGTCCCATCTTTGAAGGTAGTTAAGCCGAAATTTTGACGTACAAGTCCCTTTTCAAGAGGTTCTGCAATTTTGTCTTGATTAATCAATTCTTTAAGACCTTTGAAAGGCTCTTTTGCACGAATTCCCATTTTTTCTTGAGCTAAAAGTAATTTTGATTTTAATGGAAATTCTTTATGAGAATGTGCTGGAGCTTTACGTTTACACTTTTCACAATATGGTTCTGTTAATGTATCTCTGCAATTATTACATCTGAAAGTTACTGTTGTCTTTGTACCACATTTAGAGCATTTAATTCCAATAGATGGTTCATTACATTGTTGACAGTGTCTATTGTAAATATTTGCAAAAAAATGTTCATTTCTTGATGCTTTAAGAAGATCTCTAGTTGGTCCCCCTTTATCAGAAATTGGAAATAATACATGAGTAGGAGGTTTCATTTGTCGTGCAGCTGCTTTTTCAGGTCTTCCTATTCTAACTCCAATAGAGGTAGAAAATTTATTATTAATTTTAATTTTTGATGATTTTGTTAAAATTTCAGGAATTGATAAATCATTAATTATTGGTTTTGTTACAAATAATAAATTAAAGAAAATTTTTGCTTCATTATTTTCTAAAATTATAGATTGATTTTCAACTTTATGAGGTGTTCCCAATTTCTCAAGAATTTTTTTAATTTTAATTGAATATTCAATTAAATTTTCATTGAAGTTTTTTGGTTCTAAAAGTTGAATTAATTCTTCTGATGAAATTTTATCCCAAAAGTAAAGATAGCGTGGATGTAAAGAAAATTTAAAATCAAGTGAAATTTTTAGTGCTTCATTAATTGTAGGGATTTTGGTTATGAATTGTTTTAGATATTGATTTTCAGGCTTAAATTTTGAAATTATTTGTTTTAATTCTTCTATCCAAATTTCCTCTACATATCCTGAGGGAATTAGTTGAGCATTATTTTCAAGAAAATCTCCAAATGTGATTAAAATATCTCCTAAATGTAAAATTTTTTCAATTTTATTTTTAATTTCTATTCCATGTTTGACATCTCTAATTTTTACAACATCTCCATTAAGAAGACGTACAGTAGGAGTTTCAATAGAATCAACAAATGCTACAGTTGCTCCTTTTCCAGGAATGTCAATCTTAACTTGAGTTCCAACAACTATTGTATGATCTAAAATTTCACCAACAACTGGATGAAATCCTACTGCTGCAAAACCAGTATTACATGCTCTCCCATATCGAAGTCGAAATCCACCTAATTTGTTAGGCATAGATAAAACTGATCTGCCTGTAATTACCTCACGCATTCTTTTTGTTGCAGCGTCTTCTTGATTATCTCCTGTTTGAACTGCGCCTTTAAGATCATTTAGCCATTCCCAGCCATCTAAATTGTACATTTCTATTCTTTTGAGTAATTTTTTTGATCTTCCAATCAAACCATCATTTAGTACACGTAAAGCTCCACCCCTAACTCGATTAGTTTTAATTCGAGTCATTCCTTTATGATTTACAACTTCATATGGATCGGTGTCTACACCAGCTAATTCAACAGGAAGATTAGAAATAACATGCTCAATATCTTCATCTAATATATGAAATTGAAAACTACTAGCTTCTCTTTCATAAATTCGTAATTCTTCAACAAATCTACCTGTTTCATCATCAAAAGAATTTGCTTGAAATTTTGATAATCCTGCTATTTTTCTAACATGGTCCGCAATTAACAAAGTAACTGCAGATTCAGTTCCACCTGCCGAACGCATAGGACCTGCAATTGAAACTGAAAGATACTCAGTTCCATCTTTGTTTTTCTTTATTTTGATTTCACTAATTCCTTGTAAAGGTGCTATAGTAACACCTTCAGTGATTATTGCTAATCCTACACGAACTGCAAGATCTAATTTATCTTCTAAAGAAGCATTTGGAAGAGAATATTTTCCTAAAGCAATTTCTTTAGCTAAAATTAATGCAGAAAGTTCTTTTCCATTAATTTTTAAAATTTCTCTTAATGGATCAGCAATATCAATTTCGTGCATTTTTGCTACCCGATCTGCTAAATCAAATGCAATTTTAGGCTCAATTATGCCTGAAGAGTCAACTAAAGTAGATTTTGCTAATGCTGCATGTTCAAATATGGTGAATGTTTCAGTTGAGAGATTTGAATAATAATTTAGATAATAATCTGGCATTTCAATATCACGAATACGAGAAATTGCGTCGTTTTCAGACATAATAGAATAGTATTACTTGCTTCTTTGAATTGCTTTTGCTATTTCTTCTAGCTTTGTAAGACTACCGCCTTTTTCAAGGAAAGTTCCAATTACTAATGCATCTGCTCCTGCTTTAACCAAACTTTCAGCAGTTTCAACATCTTTTATTCCACCTCCAACTATCAAAAATCCATTAAAGGCATGTCTTACAGTTTTAACCATTTCCGGAGTTACATTGGTTTTTGCACCAGAACCTGCTTCTAAATATACAAATCTCATACCAAGAAATTGTGCTGCTAATGAATATGCAGCAGCGATTTTAGGTTTTTCGAATGGAATTCCTCTTGCAGAACCAACAAACCAAGCAGATGTACCATCTCCTATCACCAAATAAGCAGTTGGTAATGGTTCTAAACCAAATTTAGCAACACTTGGTGCTGCTAATGCTTGTGCTTGTGTAATGAAATAAGGATTTTCTGAGTTCATTAAAGAGCTGAATAGAATGGCATCAGCATCAGGTACTACACCTGTAACATTTCCAGGAAATAGAATTATTGGAATTTTAATATCTTTTTTAATGCCTTTTACAACTTGAGACATTTCAATTTGATCAGTAGCAGATGAACCTCCAACTAAGATAGCAGATGCTCCAATTTTTTCAACATCTTGAGCAAGTTTACTTGAAGCCTCTAAATTTGAAACTTCAGAATCAATTAAGACAAATAGTAACGCATTCTTCTTTTCTAGTTCAGATTTTAGGAATAATTCAACTTTATTTCCTACCATAATTGAGGTTTGTATACGTCACTTTAAAGTTTAATTGGAATGTTGGTATACAGATTTGTATAGCTATGACAGAGTCTAAAGAATCAAATTTTAACAATATTATTAGTAAAATCATCAAAAAATCACTATTTACAGAGCGACAAATTGAAATTATTTTAAATCAGAAGGATCTTCTAGAAACTAATTTTTCTATATCTAAAGGAGCGTATTATAGGCAAGTTGGTCAATCTAGGGAGAAATTAATTGCATTTTTTTATTCAATCATACTTTTACGTGGTTTAGGCATACTTTTACCTGATGATATTGATGTGATATCAAAACTTTCAGAACAAATTAATGTGATAAATAAGAGTGATATTTTCCCTGAAAGAGAAGATGAAGTGATTAATGTGATAGAGAAACTCATTAGACAGGCATCAAATATGTGATGTTTGTGATAAGCATAGTTAAGGTTAAGATTAATTATTTGTGATTATGTTTTTAATTATGTGATAATTCATGTGAGTTTGTTAATCTAAAGTGTGAAATAATATTGGTCAATCACAATAAATCACAACATAGGCATAGAAATTGTGATGTTAGTAGAAATTCCTGAACCTGAAGTGATTTTAGGTGTGATTTTAGCATTTTTGATAGGTTTAGGAGGATTGTATCTATTCTTTAAGATACGTCCATTCATTAAATCTAGTAGTGATGTTGCTGATCCAACACAATTAGAACGTCTAGAATACTATGAAAGACAATTAATTGATATGAAAATACGCCTAGATTCATTAGAAATTCAAGGAATTGAAGAAAATCCTGTTGATCCAAATCTAGAATTAAAACAATTCATGCAAAGATTAGTAGAAAATAATGAGTCTGTAAAACCAATTGAAGTAATGAACGAACCTGAAATTATTCCTGTAAAACCAGTTTCTACGCCTAAATTACCAAGTATTGAACATGTTAATCCTACTGATTATGTGTTACAACTAATCACAAATAAAGCTATGACATCACGTGACATACAAGTCACATTAAAGAGAAGTAGAGAACACACATCTAGATTGATGAAGAAATTATTTGAAAATGGTCTAGTTCAAAGAAATACAGAAACCAAACCATATACATATTCAATTACTGAAAAAGGAAAATCAAAAATTGAAGATATAATATCCAATAAAATTGTTATATAATTTATTGTTAAAGATATTAATTAAAAATTATTGTAAAATTATTTATTTTAATTTAAATTCACTAAAATTTTTAGTTATTTAATAATATATAAAAATATTAAATTATATATATTATTAAATTATAATGATAATATGTCAGTAGAAGAAAATGAGGTGTTAGTAAAAATAACATCTGCCGGTACAATTTCAATTCCTAAACAATTTAGAAAGTTTATGGACATTCAAAAAGGAGAATATGTAAAAATGATTCTTGAAAAAGATAGATTAATTGTTAGAAGAGTAACTATTGTTTGATAAATTGTTGTTTTTGGGCTATTGTGATTGATTGATATGTCCATTCTCGGCCTGTTCTAATTCTATCTACCCTACCTTTTGAGGTAAAACGTGATAAATATGTCGAAATAATACTAAGTTTTACAGGTTCATTAAATTCATCTTCATATTTTTCAAGAATATTAGTTGAAGTAAATTTGCCCATTGGGAAGAATTTATCTACAATATGCCAGATTTTGGATCCTATTGAATCCATTTTGATGGTTTTTTCTTCTTCTTCTATATTCATCAAGTCCATCATTTCAAATATTTTGAGGACTTTTTCTCTGGTTACATTACCTTCTAATCTAATATCATATCGTGCGCCATCTGCATCCTCCATATCTATTCGTATACGTTTTTTTGCCATCTTTGAGATCTAATGGATCTAATATTAGTGGTTGAATTGATCTGATCAGTTTTGTTAACATCATAGTTTGTTAACATTGACTGCCTAGCCTACGCCTAGCCTATTTTCTGTTATTAACACTCATTTCTCAATTAAACCTCCTAATATTGAAATAATCATGCCTGGATAGGAAATGAAGGGGTAGATTTGGTTTATTCACAATGTTAATGGATTTCTTAACGCCTGGATAGGAAATAAAGGGGTTAAAATGAGGTTTTTTTAGATTTTCTTCACATAACTTTAACAAATTGTTAATTAGGTTTGTTTCCATTAAATACCCCACACACCCATATTTCCAATCTTCTTTTTTAAAATTTATTTTTTTTAAAAAATCTAAATCTAACTAAAAATAACTAATCATGAACTAAACTAGAATTACTATTGTATTCTATACTCTCTTTATTAAAAGATGAATAAGATGAAACAATTAGGAAATGAAGGTGTGTGAGTATGTCTGACCCAATTGATAAAATGCTTGATGCAGCAGAATCTGGTAAATCTATTATTAAAAACAGAGAAATTCTTCACTTTACATATATCCCAAATATTATACTTCATAGAGACTCTGAACAAGAACAAGTCACTCAATCATTATTACCAATTCTAAAACAATCTAGACCATCTAATTTACTAGTTTATGGTAAACCTGGAACTGGTAAAACTTTAGTTGTCAAAAAAGTACTTTCTAAAATTCAAGAAAGAGTTGAGAAATCAAACTTTCCAATTAAATTAGTATATACAAATTCTAAAAATGAGACAACATTATATGGATTATTAGTCAGTATAGGCAGGCAATTAGGCCTAAATGAGAAGGAATTACCGACAACTGGACTTGCTATTAGTGAAGTCTTCAAAAGACTCCTAAATAGAATTAGAACAGAGAAACTTAATGCAGTTTTTGTTATAGACGAAATTGATTATCTTGCCCAACTAGTAGTAAAAACTGGAAAAGATATTTTATATCAATTAACAAGGGCAAATGAACAATTAGAAGTTGGATCTTTAACTATGGTGGGGATTTCAAACGACTTAACATTCAAAGAAAAACTTGATCCTAGAGTAATCAGTAGTCTAGGTGAAGAAGAAATTGTATTTACTAATTATAATGTTGAACAAATTAAAAAAATCCTTGAAGAGAGAATTAAAGAATCTTTTATTGAAGATGTTGTAGAGGAACCAGCCTTAAATCTCTGTGCTGCACTCGCAGGTGGAGAACATGGCGATGCTAGAAGAGCTATAGATCTACTTCGGGTAGCAGGTGAACTTGCCGAGAGGCAACAATCTGATAAAGTTACAATTGAACACGTTAGAGAAGCCTCTCTTAAAATTGAAGAAAATAAAGAAGAAGCCTCTCTCAAATCATATCCACTTCATGAAAAGTTAGTGCTTATAGCTATAATGAAGGCTAATGGTTCTTCAACTGGTGAAATTTACTCTTCTTACAAAAATCTCTGTAAAACAGTTGGAAAAGATGGATTAACTCAAAGACGAGTTACACAAATGTTGAGTGAAATTGAATTATCAGGAATTATTTCTGGACGATTAATTTATCAAGGAACTCATGGAAGAACAAAAAAATACAAACTAACAGTTTCATCTGAAATGATAAAAAAATCCTTTAAACATGAATTAACTTTGCAAGACATTATTTGAGTTTGAATTATAATTTTCATGGAAAACCTGGAAAGTTTTTAAATTTACAATAATAACAAGTCCTGGATTTGGAGTCATCCCAACACTAGCTTGAAAAGGTGTTTGTTTTTGCCATGAACCTGAATTAACAAGTAAAATCCCTTTGTACATATCTAATTGAGCTCTATGAACATGACCTACATGGAAAATATCCGGAATTTCTTCAATTACTAAAAGATCTTCAACTTCTGGTGCTATTGGTGTTGCACTACCATAAATTGGACTTAAGTGTCTAGCCCTTAGAAGATGTTTCATTACATCTGTAGGTCTATCATAACTTAGACCAGGAGTAGTTTTTACAATATCGTCTATACTTTGACCATGAAACATCAATACCTTAACTCCATTTAATGAAATTAGAGCTGGATTACCAACCATTTTAATATTTTCTCTTTCCCATAAACCCGAATTGTATTTTTTCGGTATTGCAGGTTGAGGTAGGGCTCTTCTTCCTGGGTCATGATTTCCTGGTATAATGATAATTTTGATATTTTTCGGAATTTTATCTAGTAAATCTTCTGCTTTTTGTAATTGTTCTTCAATTGTTTGACAAATTAATTCTTTATTCTGATTTGGATATATTCCAACACCGTCAACTATATCACCCCCGATTAGAATAAAACGAACTTTTCTTGCAACAGGATCTGGACTAGATAACCAAGTTACAAACTCAGTTAATTCTTCTTCCATGAAGTATTTACTTCCAATATGCAAATCAGATAAAAATACAGCATATACTTCACTTTCTGATTTGTTAATTTTTTGATCTGGTATATCCGGAAAAATCAAATCTTTAATCATTAATCCTGAATTTTTGGATATAGCTACTCGTGCTATAACAAATTGATCAATTAATAGAGTTCCAGCAGTTTTTTGTAATTCTTCATCAAAAATAATGCCCTCAAGTGAGCCTGAAGGGTCTTCTAAAACTAATTTTGTGATATTTCTTTCAGCATTTCTTGTAGTAACTAACCCACACACATACACATCGTTTTCAACCTCCCATTCTTTTTGAAGTTTTGATTTAACGACTGATATGGATTTTATTAACTTTGATTCTGGTCTGTCAGAAATAATTTGCTTAAGTTTGTTAAAACGACTAGAAAACAAGGCATTGTATCCTTTAACCCCTTCACCTGATGTAATTTTACTAGTGGGATCTGATAATACCTTCATTTCATTTTGAAGATTAGGATCATCTTTTATTCCAAGATAGGTTTCTAAATCATTTTGATTAATTTGAAATAATTTCTGTTTAGTTTTTTCTTTAACAATTTCTTTTATAATTTTCTCTAATTGTTTAACATCTGTAATGTCATCTAAAATTTTAAAAGCATCTGGATGAATTTGAAATCCTTTGTTTAATGCATAATTTAATACAAAAGATAACTCCTTTTTCATATCAAAAAATATGATTTGGTTTAATTAAATCTGCGCTACCAACCCTCAAATATTGTTCATAAAAATGGAAAATATGAATAAAATTAGAATAATAACATTTTTTACATTTTTACTAATTTTTACAATTATTTTTCAACTTGGTTCAATGTCTACTGTAAGTGATGAAGAAGCAAGTATGTTCATGGAAGAATTTAAAAAACTAGTTTTAGATATTGATGGATTTGGTATTTTTGTACATAACACAACTATTGCATTACCCATGTTTATTCCTGGATTTGGTATTGTTTGGGGATTATTTTCTGCATGGTCTACAGGATATGCATTTGCTTCAATTGCTACTATAATACCTGAAATAGCTAACATTTCACCACTTTCTATTTTATTTTTATCTCCATTTGGATTAATGGAAATTTTTGCATATTCATTAGGAATTTCTAGAAGTTTTATTTTGATTAAAGCAGTAATTACAAAAACAAACCTCTCCCAATTTATTAAACCAACAATTATTGAAATTGGAATTGTAGTGGCACTTCTTTTAGTAGGTGGATATGTTGAATTTTATATGATCGAATTAGTTCAAAATGAAAGTATTGAAATGCCTGGATTTTAATTTAAATAATTAATTTTCCCATTGCCATCTATAATTCATGTAAGAGTCTAAACTTACTTGATTAAATACCATTACAGATAAATCAGAAAATTCTTTTCCTTCTAAATCTTTTACAGTTCCTACAAAATTAGTTTCATTTTCTGTTGTAATTGCTTCAAAAACATGAACTTTCATTTTTGTGGTATCAAAATTATTTTTTTGTAGATAAATTGCAATTTCAGATGGCATAAAATGTTTGTCTGGTTGTTTTGGCCATGGTCTAGGGACTAGAACAACACTAAAACCATCTATCAATGCTTTTTGTAATTCTAATTTTTTATCTTCAATTGGGGTTGTAACATGCATTGTAATTACCTTGGATTTATCTAAAGGTACTTTAGCTCTTGATGCAGCAACTTGAATCGAACTTATTCCTGGAATAATTTCAACTTCTCCAAAAATTTCTATTAATCTATCAACTACTTCTGATTCAGAAAAATTTACATCTCCTGTAAATGGAATTACTAATGTTCTATTACCTAATTCAGGAAGAATTTTTTGATAAGATTTTTCTTGGTCATTCATTGTTATTTCATAGATTTCTTTTCCTTCAATGAATTTCTCTATTGTTTTTAGGGTGTATTTGTAACCAATTACAATATCACAATTTTGAACAATTTCTTTTACAATTTCTGTCACATATTTTGGAGAACCAGGTCCAACACCGACAGCGAAAACTTTTCCCAATTTTATTTGGTAAAATTTTGCCTTTCTTTAACATATTGGACAAATGGTACCCAATCCACTTTCATGAATTTTGTAGGCTCTTTTACGGGATATTTTACCCAATCTTGGGCTATTGCGTATTGGAAATTTTCTTTTTTACCATTTTTTTCATATTCTAGATACAAAGCACTACCCCAAACCTTTTCTTCAAAACTAATTTTATCAATATCGTCAAATGCTAATTCAACATTTTTACTATTTTCTAAATCATTTGTAAGATCTTCTTCACCATAACCATCATGACGAATCATTGTGTTTCTTGATTTTATAAAATTAATTACTTGTCTTTGAGTAATGGTTTTCCACCAATTTATCTTAGATTCTGTTTTATGCACAAATATCAAATGTTTATCAGTTAAAACCAACATCCCTTCTCTTCCACCAATTGAGAAGAATTTTTTAGATTCTCTCCACACAGAAACTAAATGTGCCTGAATCTTTTCATCAGGTTGCATAATAAAACGTTCATTTGACTTTGTTAAAAACTAATACAATTGCCTTTTAAGAGAGATATTTTTTTTTAAAATATTGAATAAGATTATTTTTACATTCATTTTTTCATTAATGTTAATTGGTTTTGGAAATTTTGTATTTGCAGAAACATATTCAGATCCTGTAGTTATATTTGAAACAAATCTTGGAAATATTTCCATAGAATTTTTCCCAAATGATGCTCCAAAACATGTTGAAAATTTCATTGAACTATCTCAATCTGGATTTTATGATGGTACTCTATTTCATAGAATAATTCCAGGATTTATGATTCAAGGTGGAGACCCTAATACAATTGATGGAAATGAAAATACTTGGGGACAAGGAGGTCCTGATGAAAAGTTAGATGCTGAATTTAATAATATTAAACATAATCGTGGTATTGTTTCAATGGCTAGATCATCTGATCCAAATAGTGCAGGTTCACAATTTTTCATTGTTCATAAAGATTCAAACTTTCTTGATGGAGAATATACTGTATTTGGGAGAATCATAACAGATGAAAGTTTTGAAACACTTGATAAAATTGCAGCTGTACAAACTGGAACTAGTGATAGACCAATAAATCCAGAACAAGTTAGAATCATCAAAACTTCAATTGTTGAAGAAACTGAAATTTTAGATATTCTGGATTTAGGAATACCTGAACTTACAGGATCTCCTACAACAGAATTTACCGGTAGAATGATTTATGATGATGAATCAGGCGAATTTGTTTCTGAAGAAAAACTAACCGGCAATCAAATTTTTGAAAGTAAGGAACTTGGTATTGCATTCAACGTACCTGAAGGTTGGTTATTACAACAACCAGATAATAATACTACTCCTGGTGCACCAGACGTTGCAGCAGTTGGTCCTAAAATAAATGGAGTAAATCCTGTCATTTCATTAACAATTGATAATGTAGGAGATAAAACAATGGATGATTTAATTAAAGAAAAAAATGATTCTCTTGCTGAAGCAGTTTATCAAAATAAATTAGAAATAATTTCACAAGAAAAAACTGAATTTAATGTTTATAGAACTAATGCAATTGGAAATTTTGAAGTTAAAGATTCTATTATTAACATTCAATTTTTAGAAGTTATGATATTTACAGAACAAAAATTATACACATTTGCATATAGTAATTTACTTGAGAATTTTGAAAATGAACTTACTAGATATAATGAATCAATTGATTCTTTTAAAATTCTTTCACAAGAATCTTCTATAATGACTTCTGAAAATAAATCTGAAGAAAATGGCGGCGGTTGTCTAATTGCAACTGCTACTTACGGTTCTGAAATGGCACCACAAGTTCAATTACTTAGAGAAATTCGAGATAACCAATTAATGAACACAGAAGCTGGTTTGACATTCATAACTGGATTTAACCAATTGTACTATTCATTCTCACCATACATTGCTGACATGGAAAGAGAAAATCCAGTCTTCAAGGAAATGGTAAAGCTTGCAATTACTCCGATGATTAGTTCACTATCTATCTTGAATTATGTTGACATGGATTCAGAAAGTGAAGTATTTGGATATGGAATATCTTTGATCCTACTAAATCTTGGAATGTATCTTGGACTTCCAGCAATTGTAATAATTGGAA
>Ga0066383_10000091_pt1 | contig 27473 bp, 22 predicted proteins | sample Knorr_S23_td_Bot_FD_70950 | JGI IMG/M metagenome (GOLD analysis project Ga0066383, IMG submission 70950) | Marine microbial communities from Southern Atlantic Ocean transect - Knorr_S23_td_Bottom_ad_3770_LV_A | ecosystem: Environmental > Aquatic > Marine > Oceanic | place: Southern Atlantic...
ACTATGTCTCCCTGCCGTACCATATCCAGGAACATCGACTTGCCTTCCTCACTCCTGAGATTGAGGGTTACACTGCGCTTGTTCAGGTTCAACACGATGAAATAGAAGCTGTCCACGCCCGGGATATCGGTCCTGCTGCGCCGGCCCGGGTCGCCTGCCTTAGGCTCCTCCACCTTGATAACATCGGCCCCGAGCCAGGCTAGTGCCTCGGTGCAAGACGTACCTGCCTCAAACTGAGTGAGGTCGATGACCTTGATCCCGTCAAGAGCTTTTGCCATTTTGGCGCCTCCCTACTGTTGTCTGCCGAACAGGTATTCTGGCCTTTCAGGTCGAGATTGGAAATCGTCCGAACAGTCCCCACGGGCGGTACCGGAGGACGGCCGGTATTCCGTTCGGACCTTACCGCCTGGTGGCCCCCTCGATGCGTCTGAATGCTAGATCGTGGCAACGGCCTGATTCCGATCTGCGCCCTGGTGATTATGCAGTGCGCTTGCTCATACGAGCCACGTCAGCGTCTCGGACAACCAACGCCACTTCGTCCTCCACGTCCCTCACCTCACGTTGAACAAAAGCAGTGTAGTGGGGTGCTTCCAGACTGTCAATGCAGCGAATTGATCCTTCAGCGAAGCCTAATCGTCCAACTTCGGCGGGGTTCTGTCGCTATTCTTCAAGAAATGCTCCAGTCCGTCAAATTGACAGAGAATGTATAATTTTTTCTGTCACCTCGCAACTACGTAATGTCTGCTTATGTTCGGCGTAAAGCCGGCCCAAGAAACTCTGGGCGTTGTGGCCGGAAACTCCCGGCGGAGCACCACTGGCCCCCAATCACCGAGATAAAATCATCGAGACTTTAGGAGGAATGTCATGGCTCAGGTAGAAGGAAGTTCACTGGTAGCACAAGCGATCGCACGGGAGGGGGTTGAGACCCTCTTCGGTTTGGCCGGAGGTCCCATACAGGACATCATGGGCTTCGCCCCTCATTTCGGCGTCCGTCCCATCGGTGTGCGCCACGAGCAGGCGGCAGCCTTCTCTGCCACCGCCTACGGCTTCGTTAAGAATCAGGTAGGGGTTGCCGTGTTAGCAGCGGGACCGGCGGTTAGCAACGGCGTAACCGGGGCCCACGTAGCCTACGACAACTGTCTTCCACTGGTGATTCTGGGCGGATCAGGCGCCCAAGGAGGCCGCTACACCGGCACCTTCCAGGAAACGGAAAACGTGCCCATGTACAAGGGCATCACCAAGATGGCGGTGCAGGTGGACAGCACTCGGCGTATACCCGAATACATGGCCATGGCCTTCCGCAAGGCTCGCACCGGACGCCCGGGACCGGTCTACATCGACCTGCCTTCGGACGTGCTGCAGAACGAGATAGATGAGGAGACCGTCAACTGGCCGAGCAACTACTACACCGACATCCCTCCCATGGGCAACCCGGAACAGATCAAGCGGGCCGCCGATCTGTTGATCAACGCGGAACGTCCCATGATGATCATTGGCAAGGGCGTACGCTGGTCCGAGCCCACGGAAGAGCTTCGCCAATTGGTGGAGACCTTGGGCATGCCCTACGTTACTTCCCCTATGGGACGGGGCTTCATTCCCGACGACCATCCCATGAACTTCGCCGCCGCCCGAAGCGCCATCATGACCAATGCCGACGTGGTGCTCATCGCCGGTTCCCGGCTTAACTGGATGTTCGGCTTCGGACGCCAGTTCCCGGCGGACGCCAAGATTATCCACATCGACATCGAAGCAGAGGAGATCGGCGCCAACCGAGCAGCAGAAGTCGGCATCGTCGGCGACGCCAAAGCGGTGCTACAGCAGATCCTGGCCGAGATGGAGGGCCGGACCGCCGGATTGGCCGAGCGCGCTGAAGAGGGACCTTGGCTGACGGCCTTAAGGGACCGCGTCGAGAAGAACGCCGAGAGTATCCAGGCCCGCTTGACCTCCGACGCCAACCCTATAATCACCCACCGGCTACTACACGAGGTAAGCCAGGTGTTCCCCCGGGACACCATCTACACCGTGGACGGCCAGACCACCTTGGCGACCGGACGTCAGGTCTTGCAGAGCTACACGCCGGCCAGCCGTCTGAACTCCGGCTCCAACGGCTGCATGGGAGTCGGCGTTCCCTTTGCGGTGGGCGCCAAGCTGGCCCGGCCGGAAGTTCCCGTGGTAAGCGTCAATGGGGATTGTGCCTTCGGCTTCAACGCCATGGAGATGGAAACAGCGGTACGCCACAATGTCCCCATAGTCTTCGTAATTAACAACAACTCGGGCATCGTCGGCGGGGCTTTGGAATCCCGCATGGGTCTGCCCGAGGGCTACACGGAACGGGTTGCCACCTACACTCCCGACATCCGGTACGACAAGATCCTGGAAGCCTTCGGCGGCCACACCGAGAACGTCACCGAACCCTCGGAGATCCGGGCCGCTCTAGAGCGTGCGCTCCAAGCCACCAAAGAGGGCAAGGTAGCCTGCGTCAACGTGATGTCCGAGCACATGGAGATCGCCCCATCCCGCGACGGCCGAGCCGGCGCCCTGATGGGCTACGACCGCTAGCACAAAACCTGGATCAATTGTGATGCAGATGTAGGGGCACGGCTGGCCGTGCCTCTACTGCGTTGGTAGCCAGGCGGCGTTTGGACCAGCACATCTTAATTGTTTCACAGAGAACTGGAGTGAACGATATTGTTCCGGTATGTATTGACATCGACGAACGCCAACCCTTGCGGACGCGCCTAACATAGCGACGTGGTCGGGGAGACGGGGGAGAGTCAAGCTCCCTCGGAAACACTGGCTGGCGATACTTGTTGCGATTAGTTGGGCAGGGAACCTGCAGACACTTAAGACAATCCCGCGAGCTTTAGTTCCTGATTACAAACAACCTACGCCTTGAGTATCTCCCACCACAGCACGCGCTCCATCAGCGGCCTCATGCCCAGCTCCCGGGATATAGCCAGAGATTCGTCCAAAAGGGCCACGGCCTTGACTCGGTCCCCTCAGCGTCGCGTTCTTTCAACATGTCCGAGTAATCGCAGCATGTCTAGGCTAGCATGGGCCGGAAGCCGGCGCGGCGGGCGTATTCCAAAACTTCATCGAAATGGCCGGTCGATTTGTCCAGGTCGCCCATGGTATGCGCCAGCAGTCCGAACAAGCAGTAGGTGTTCTGGAAATTAGACTGACCACGATGAAGAACCCAGTGACTGAAGAACCCGAAGATGTGCAACTAATAAAATCCACCGGCTTTTCTTCCAAGAACTCCGTCCTCGGTACATCTACGCACTACCGTTACACAGGTGGACTCCTGCATGACCACTCAGGCAAATACGCCGAATCCGCCCCATTCGAGTACGCTGGGCCGTAACCATTGGTGGCGATGCGATTGAAGGTTGGGATAGACAGAAGCCCCCTCGATCGAGGGGGCTTCTGTCTCGCTTGTGTTTACGCAGAATACCCAGCAGACCCCTATAGAGGACGGCAAACCTATCCACCGTCCCCGTTATTGGAACATCAACCACCCACAGTTGGGAGCATTGACATACCACTAAGGCAGCACCGTCCAAAGTTCGATGCAGGCATCGTAGTACAAGCCAAAGTCATCAGCACGACAACTACTATTGGTTTGGTTTCGGCTCTTACGTACCGGCGCCTCCCAACTGAAACGCGGGTGAGCGGCGCATCCTGAGGCCGACCACGGACGCGGACAGCACTGTCGCAACCAGACACAATAATCCAACCGCCGGAAAGCCGCCCAGAGACAGCATAAGCCCCCCGGCCGAGGCGCCTACAAAGCTACCGAATTGATTGCTCGTGGACAGCATTCCGCCTGCGGTACCTCGAGATTGGCCCGCCAAGTGCATTATCAGTGTCAGCAGGACCGGCGCTGAGACCGACACCAACACCGATGCTACGAAGGCCATCGCGACGACTATCCAGGCGGACGCGCCCAAAGCGAAGAGGAGTCCAGCCACCACCCCACCGGTCAGGCTGATGGCGGCCAACCAGTCCAACCGGCGAGCCCGGCCAGCAATGACCCCCCCGGCGAAGCTGCCAATCACCGCTCCCACGCCCAACAGGGCAAGTCCTGGAGCCGTGCTTGCCTCGTTCCAGCCGTAACTCTCGATCATGTAGGCAGCAAAGTAGGTCATTAGCCCGAACAGCGCCATCTGCTGAGTGAAATTAGCGATGAGCAAGTACCACGGCGCTGACTGACGGCCTATGACCTTGAAACGGTTGAAGATATCTATCATCTGACTCGGACGCCGCTGGCCCGAAGGTAGCCAAAGCCACAGCGGCACCCAAACGGCCAGCAACAGACCACCGGTGATGTAAAAGGGCAGTCGCCAGCCGCCGATATAGCCAAGCAGGGCAATCGCGGGCACTCCCACCGCGAACCCAACCCAACTCGAGGAGGTTATGAAGCCGACGGCTTTCCCTACCTTCTCAGGCGGTAAGTTGTCGGCCAACGCCGCCATAATGGTCGGGAGAAGCATTGCGGATCCTATGCCGGTGATGAGCCGTAGGGCCAGTAGGGAGCTGTAGCTCCACGCGATTCCTGACCCCAACACTCCCAGGACCATCAGCAAGAGCCCAATCAGGAGCACCGGCCGTCTGCCGTACGTATCTGAAATTGGCCCAACCAACGGCGCAGTTATTCCCCAGGTTATAAAGGTGGCCGCGGCGAGCTGTCCCGCCACAGCTATAGAAGTGCCGAAATCGTCTGCCAACGCTACCAGGAGGGGCCCAAGCATCAGGCTTACCGCCCTGACAATAAACACGATGGCCGCAAATAAGAGAAGCGTCGACGACGACACTCCACGTTTTTCGACTGCGGTCAAAGCTACTCCACGACGAACCTTAAGGTCCAGGCTTCCCTCCCTACTCATGGCAGCATTCACTGCAACGCCATTCAGGGGCCTTGGCCTTCATGCTGTAACCTCTGGCTCCACATTCGGGGCAACGCATCGGCTACCTCAATCATCGAACCTGATATGCCTGCTATTTTAGTCCAAAGTTCCGTGCTCAGTGCTAAACATCAACCAGCCGCTCTCTCACAGTAGTGTGCCTGATGTACTCGCCGGTCACCGAGGCGGTTGGCAGTGATTTGAGCAGGTTACGGCGCATTTCCAATGCTTAATATTGTACGGGGCTAGAGTCTTTCTCGGTATCTTGGTCTCCCGGGCCTCGCAAAGTGGGGCCGACTAGCCTGGTCCTCCGCCGGGTGGCGACCGCTTTTGTCGTATCTAGCAAATAGCCACCGACCTTCTGCTTCTGAGGCCAAGGGACACGTGCTGACTGGCCAATGCCTCTTGCGATTCGCCTTGTTTAATAGGGTTTTCTACCCGTCGCGACGCAACATCTTAGCCACTGTTTTCAACCAGGCAATCGAACCGATCTGAATCCACCGGGATTCCTGGAATGTTAGTTGCTGGGCGGTTGGACCCTAGTCGAACTCCCAGTCCACTAAGCGTCATTGGCTAGCTTAATGACCCATCCGTCGACCCTGATCACAGTGATGCCGGAAGCCAACAATACTTGGGTATTGGGAGACGGGAGAGAATTGAACTCCACCAGAAACACGGGCTGGCGGTACTTGTTGCGATTAGTTGGAGAGGGAGATGGCGAACGGTTGAGAGGGTCAAGAGCCGGAATCAACTTTAGGCCAACATCATCAACAACGCTTTTAGAATCTCCCGCCGGAATAGCACCCGCTCCATCAGGGGCGAGGGTAGCCTTGAGTAGCGCGGCGCTTGTCATCGCCACCACCCGATTGGACTCCCTAAGAGCAGTCCAGACTTGTGCTGCCTCGGCTTCGACCATATCAGGTTCGATATCCGGTAGCGGGGGTGGTGTCTCTCTGGGGCCCAGGTAGGTCCAAACAATGCCGCTTCTAACCTTATACTTACATGGATTACTAGCGCATCGCCAATGTCATCCTAAGTACATTTGGGGTTCGAAGAGATCACTTGAATCCCTGCGTTGCCATCGTCAATATCCATACTAAATGAGTGTTCTTGAATAGCGCTTCTAGACGGTAGGTTTGAAGACCAGAATCCGATGATTGCCTTGATCTGACACGTAGACGTCGCCATCACTGTCTATCGCCAGACCTTGGGGCTGGCTGAACTCCCCGTCTCCGTTGCCCTCGCTCCCCCACTTGCGCAGGAATCTGCCCTGTGGATCGAAGACTTGGATCCTATCATTGCCATATTCCGACACGTAGACGTTGCCATCACTGTCTATCGCCAGACCCTGGGGCCGGATGAATTCCCCGTCTCCGTTGCCTTCACTCCCCCACTTGCGCAGGAATCTGCCCTGTGGATCGAAGACTTGGATCCGATCATTGCCATATTCTGACACGTAGACGTCGCCATCACTGTCTATCGCCAGACCCTGCGGCTGGCTGAACTCCCCGTCTCCGCTGCCCCTGATCCCCCACTTGCGCAGGAATCTGCCCTGTGGATCGAAGACCTGGATCCTATCATTCCAATAATCCGACACGTAGACGATGCCGTCACCGTCTATGGCCAGACCCTGAGGCCGACTGAACTCCCCGTCTCCGCTGCCCCTGATCCCCCACTTGCGCAGGAATCTGCCCTGTGGGTCGAAGACCTGGATCCTATCGTTGCCATATTCTGACACGTAGACGATGCCGTCGCCGTCTATGGCCAGACCCTGCGGCTGGCTGAACTCCCCGTCTCCGTTGCCCCTGATCCCCCACTTGCGCAGGAATCTGCCCTGTGGGTCGAAGACCTGGATCCTATCATTCCAATAATCCGACACGTAGACGTTGCCCGCACTGTCTATGCCCAGACACTGGGGCGTCCTGAACTCCCCGTCTTCGCTGCCCTCGCTCCCCCATTCGCGTAGGAACCTGCCCTGGGGATCGAAGACCTGGATCCTAGCATTGCCATATTCTGACACGTAGACGATGCCGTCACCGTCTATGGCCAGACCTTGAGGCTGGCTGAACTCCCCGTCTCCGCTGCCCCTGATTCCCCACTTGAGCAGGAATCTGCCCTGTGAGTCGAAGACCTGGATCCTATGATTGCCTCGATCTGACGCGTAAACGTTGCCCTCGCTGTCTATGCCCAGACCCTGGGGCCAACTGAACTCCCCGTCTCCGTTGCCATCGCTCCCCCACTCGCGCAGGAACCTGCCCTGTGAGTCGAAGACCTGGATCCTATTGTTGCCTTGATCTGACACGTAGACGTTGCCCTCACTGTCTATGGCCAGACCCTGGGGCCATCTGAACTCCCCGTCTCCGCTGCCCGTGATCCCCCACTTGCGCAGAAACCTCCCATGTGGGTCGAAGACCTGTATCCTATCATTGCCTCGATCTGACACGTAGACGTTGCCCTCATTGTCTAAGCCAAGACCCTGGGGCCACCTGAACTCCCCGTCTTCGCTGCCGATGACCCCCCACTTGCGCAGAAACCTCCCATGTGGGTCGAAGACCTGTATCCTATTATTGTCTCGATCCGACACGTAGAGGTTACTCTCATTGTCTATGGCCAGATCCTGGGGGCGGATGAACTCCCCGTCTCCGCTGCCCTCGCCCCCCCACTTGCGGAGGAATCTGCCCTGTTGGTCGAAGACCTGGATCCTATCATTACTACACTCTGACACGTAGACGTTGCCGCCACCGTCTATGACCACGCCCTGGGGCCAACCGAACTCCCCGTCTCCGCCGCCCCTCATCCCCCATTTACGCAGGAACTTGACATGAGGACTGTAGACCGCGCTCATCTCTGGCCGATCCTGTCTTCCGCTCTACGCCCGGTGATAAACACCAAGTCGCCCCGGCCCTCCGTGACGAGGTTGCACAATGCTACATTCAACCTTTCCATCTCGGGTTGCCGGCGGACAATCACGTTGGGCCGGGGCCAAAGAGGCGGCGCGACATGGTCCAGATTAGAGGACATCTTAGACATGCGCCCAGTATAGTCGGAAGGGCATAGGCCTGCTAGTGCGGCAAGCGGCGTCATAGTCCTGAGCCAAGGCGCTCTACAATGGGAGCCCTAACCTGTGTAGCCACGAAAGTTATAGAATTCAGGGCACCAAAAGGACTTCTTTTTGAGCCGCATGTTGACTCAAATGGGAGCGATGTCAGGCACGACCTCATTAACTCTCACCCTTAGATTAAGGGCTGGCACACTAAACTCAGTTGGGGCACTGCTAGCAGTGCCCCAACTGAGTTCTAAAATCACCGTTCTTGCGTAAATCGCCCCTATTCCCTGGAATAGGGGCCGGGGTGAGGGGAAACTACGGAATCGTCTTCTGCTCCCGTAGCTCCGCCAAGTCACCATCAGTCATGTGGAGCAGTTCTTTCAGGACCTCTTCGGTCTGCATGCCTAGGGACGGGCCGATCTCCAACTCGACTGGCGAGTCGGACATCTTTACGGGGCAGCCGGGGACCATGAAGGGGCCGCGGTCCGGGTGTTCCAGAGTCACGATCATGTCTCGCGCCAACAACTGGGGATCACTGTAAATGTCTACGGCGTTCAGGGTGGGACCGCAAGGAACACCAGCCTTGCCCAGGATGTGGAACACCTCGTACTTGGTGCGCTCCATGGTCCAGGCCTCAATCATTTCGTTGATTTCATCGGTGTGCTCCACTACCCAGTCAAAGTCCGAATAGTTGGGGTCGTCGGCCATCTCATCGCCGCCGATCGCACGGATCAACGTCAGCCAAAGACCTAAGCGCCGGGGCGTGGCGGCCGTGTAGACCCAGTCGTCCGATCCGCCGGGTTTGCAGGGGTAGGTCCGGGTGCCCGGCAATCCTTGCGCATTGTTGCCTGCCCGGGGACGGGATTGATGGGTTTCATTGAAGGTGCACATGGCTACCCTGGTCAGGTTGACCACTGCGTCCTGCATCGCGACTTCGACGACCTGTCCCTTACCGGTGGTTTGGCGCTGCCACAAGGCGGCCATGATGCCCACGGCGGCGTGGAGGCCGGTGCCGGTGTCGCCGATGGTCGCACCGGGACGGATCGGTGGGTCGCCGGCGTTGCCGGTCACGGCCATGGACCCGCCGGTGGCCTGGGCAATCATGTCGAAGCTCTTGTATTCGGAGTAGGGACCGTAGGTGCCAAACCCCTTGATCCTAGCCAGAATAATCTTGGGGTTAACCTCGCTGAGAACGTCGTAGCCCAATCCCAGCCTTTCCAGAGTGCCAGGGGCTAGGTTTTCGGCCACGATGTCGCCCTGCCGCACCAACTCGAAGAAGATATCCTTCCCCTTTGGCTGCTTCAGGTCCAGGGCGACGCTGCGCTTATTGGAATTCAGGTTGAGGAAGTAACCGCTGTCCACGCCCGGCATGTCGGTATTGGTGACCCGGCCCGGATCGCCGTGAGTCGGCTCTTCCACCTTTATAACGTCCGCTCCCAGCCAAGCCAGCAACTGGGTACACGAAGTGCCGGCCTCGAACTGAGTCAGGTCGATTATTCGGACTCCTTCTAGCGCTTTACCCACTTTTCACGTCTCCTTGCCGATCGGCAATAGATTAGCTCTTCGCCACTAAGGTCTGTGTGATCGCCTATGAGTAACCCATCTTCCCTTCCCGGGCCAACCAAGCGAATTGCTGCTGACGCCTTCCGGCGCCGGGGTCCATGATCACGTTGATCACCGAGGCTTTGCCGGAGCTAAAGGCCCTTTCCAACGCAGGCCGTATCTGCTCTGGGCCTTCCACGAACTCGCCGTGTCCTCCCAGCGCCTCCATCATCACATCGAATCGGAGACTGGGGGTGAAGTCGTTGGGGTCTTCTACCTTGTCCACGTGACTCCGGACCCACTTGTCGACGTTGGCGTTCTGGAAGATTACCCAAACGATGGGGAGCTTGAACCGGGCGGCGGTTTCGATGTCCATGCCGTTAAAGCCGAAGGCCCAGTCCCCTTGCAGGCAGATGACCGGCTTGTCCGGGTGCACTACCTGAGAAGCGATGGCGAAGGGAACACCGGTGCCGACGCAACCGGCCACTCCGGCGTCCAAGCGGTGCCTGGGGTGCCACACCGGCACGACCTGGCGAGAGATGTCCATGGTGCTAGCGCCGTCGGCGACTACGATGGCGTCCTTGGGCAGGTAGTCGCGAATCTCTTTCAATATGCGGTAGTAGCCGATATCTGGGGCGTCGCTGTTGAGCATCGGTTCGATGGACTCGGCATTCTCCTCGCACTTGGTTTTCAGCCCGGTCAGCCAGGCGCTTTCGCCATAAGAGATGGGCACATCGTTCAATGCGCTCACCATCTGTCCCAGGACCATCTTAGCATCCCCTACCAGACCGACGGTGGCGGGAACGTTGGTTCCGATCTCCGTGCCCTCAATATCGATCTGGACCAACTTGAATGCGGCGGCGAACCGGGGCGGCTGGCCAAAGTGGAAGAGCCAGTTGAACCGGGCTCCCACCATCAATATCGTATCGGCGCCCTGTAGGGCCTGAGTCCTGGCGGCGGAAACGTTCATCGGGTGTTCCGGAGGAAGCATTCCCATCCCCATCGGAGACGTCAAGAAGGGGATCTGGGTCTGGTCTACGAACTCCAGCAGTTCGTTCTCAGCCCAGGACCAGGCGGCTCCTTTGCCCACAATCAACAACGGACGCTCAGCCTCGGCTAGAACTTCCAATGCCTTCCGAACCTCATTGGGATCAGCTAGGGGCCGAGCCGGCTCGGGAGCCGGTTGGGGGATGATGATGTTGGCCTCGTCCTCAGAGCCGGAAATCATCTCGGCGGGCAGGTCGATGTAGACCGGGCCAGGACGCCCGGACATGGCCTGTTTCATCGCTATGTTGATAAGGGTTGGGATGCGGGCGATGCTGTCCACCGTAGCAGTCCATTTGCAAACCGGGGCCGTCATCGCCACTTGAGGCAACTCCTGGAAGTCACCCATGTTGCTGCGGCGCAATTCAGACGAGCCGCCGATGACCAACAGCGGCCAGCAGTTGGCGTAAGCGTTGGCTATACCGGTCAGGGTATTGGTCTGTCCTACGCCGGAAGCGGCGATGCATACCCCCACGGATCGTGTCAGGTAGGAATGGGCCTGAGCGGCCATGCAGGCCGCCTGCTCGTGACGAACAGCGATCGCTTTGTGCCCAGCGTCCGCCCATCCATTTACTATGTCTCCCACTGGGTCGCCGGGTAAGACGTAAATCGTATCTACACCCTCTCGCCGCAGGGAATCTATCACCAATTGTGCTCCGCTAATTTCGGCCATGGTTCAACTCCAAAGTCGGGATTTTGCCGCCTGGATTGGACAAATATTATGTCGTGCCGGTTCCGATGCCAGGAGCCTAATCCTCCGGAACTTTGGTGTCAAGGGAGACAAAAAGGGTTCAGCGAGTTCGAGCGGCGTGATATAATCCGTCCAATATTCGCTGGAGCCGTCTGAAACACGTACTCCCAGGCACGATGGTGGGCGGCCGGTGCGATTTAACCGACAAGTACCATTACCCCAAAACACATAAATTTTCCGGAGGTATAGCGATGATGCAACAAAAGGGCAGAGTCAAATTTGAAGCCGGACCAGTGACGTTCATCGTTCAGCACGAGCTGTGGGACGGCAACGTTCAGGATCACTCGGACCAAGGAGTCGCCGTTTTAGTAGCCAAACAGGACGACGAAACGACTTTGTTGCGGTTCAACTGTTTCGACATCGAAAAGAGCTATATATACGGTCCTGATAAAGAGAATAAAAAGTTTCGGATGGACCACACCACCGATGGCAACCCCATCAACTGGACTATCCAGCAGATCCGGAACAATCTGTCCATCATGTTGGAGACGGCCGGATACGAGGAGATCGCCAAAGAGGTGGACACGAAGCAGGTGGAAAAAGTCCTGGGTGACGTTGAATCCACGGCCCGCGAATTGTACATGACAGGCAGAAATACGGTTAAGCACAACCGCGGCACCGATATATTCGAAGTAGGCAACATTCGATTCGGCCTGGAGATGCGCCGGCAGACCAGCGGCGACGGAGGCCTGGCGATCCACGTTTTGGCCGACCTGGCCGGCACCCCAGGCCGTCACTACACGGAAGAAACCGAATTGCTGGCATTTGACTGCTTCCGCGACGCTCCCCATTACCACTACGGGCCCAGGAACAAGAATCACCGGATCTTCTTCGACAAAACCCTAGTTCCTGATCCGCTCAAGTGGACATTGGGTCAGTTCAAGAGCAGAAAACTTGCGGCCATGATCGAACGGGCCGGATACCCCGGCGTCGCCGCCGACCTCGACCAGGACCTGCTCGACTCTCTGATGCCCGCTATTGAAAAGAGGGCTATTGACATGCAGGCTGGAGGCATGCCCGCCGAGGTTACCGGCAACCTAAACGGCTAGTTTTCCCCTAGGCAGGCAATTAGCCAATCAGGTTGAATCAGAAATGATTCACCCCCACTCTAACTCTCCCCCATAAAGGGGGAGAGGACAAATCCCTTCCCACCTTGTGGGGGAAGATTAGGATGGGGTTTTTGTCCACCACGAATCATGCTCTCAATTCCCACAGACGGGGAGGATCTTATGGCGATTCGACTATCCAGGATTGGTCACGTGGCGCTCCGGGTACGGGACTTGCAGCGGGCCAAGAAGTTCTATACCGAGGTCATGGGATTCAAAGTCGCCGAGGAGGACCCCGAGCACGGCAACGACGTGTTCATGAGCCTTGGCCACGACGACCATAACGACGGACATACCTTTGACCTGGTCCAAGTAGAAGACCCCCAAACCGCGTCACCACCTCCGGACCGAAACGGCGTCGGGTACGCCCACATCGCGATCAAAGTCGATACCCACGACAATCTCAAAGAGGCCCACGACCACCTGGTCTCCCACAGCGTGACCGTCGACCGGATGATTGAGCACGCCAATCAGCGGAGCATCTACTTCGCAGACCCCGACGGCAACCGGCTGGAGATCTACTACGAGTATCCGACGGCCCGGGAACTGTTTCGGCGGGGCCGGGGCGACCGGGACTTCATCTTCACCTTTGACGACCCGGTACCTCCCTGGGCAACCGGGGTGCCAGACGATTGGGACCCGGAAACCACGGCGGAAAGGTACCACCGGGGTACGGTTCGGACGATGGAGCAGTCGTCGTAACCGTCAGCCCACGTAGCGCCAGCCAATCTCAAAAAGCGAGCAAGTAGGAGGAAGGTAACATGGTCACAGGTCTTGGACATCTAGGCATAATTTGCGACGACTTCCTGAAAATGCGCGATTTCTACACCCGCGTCATTGGTCTAACGGTCACCGATGAAGACCCGGACCGGGGCAGTTGTTTCCTCAGCGCTCACCCGGACACCGAGCATCATGAGTTGAACCTTGGTAAGTCCAGAGGCGCGGACCACCCGGACGGCGCCCGTCCCCGCACCCAGAACGTGGGACAGGTTTCCTTCATCGTGGAAGACATGGCCGCCTTGCGGGAGTTCAACCGCAGGTTCAAGAAAGAGGGAACTGAGATTCTCCGAACCGTAACCCACGGAATCTCGGTCAGCATCTATTACAACGACCCGGAAAACAACATCGGCGAGGTCTATTACAAGACCGGCTACGTCGTTAAACAAGGCTTCGGCAGACCCATCGACCTAGACACCCAAACCGACGAAGAGATCCTGGCGTACTCCAAGTCATTCGAAGAGAGCGAAGGCCCCTTCCAAGGCGCCAAACTCCCCGTAGGCCAAGCCGACTAGAGATCAGCGAAACTAACCCCTTTAGCCCCCCTTTTGTAAGGGGGGGTTGGGGGGATTTCCACCCCACTCGCCACTCCCGCGTTCCCGTAGGCATTCGCTCTCCAATAAATCCCCACTCCCCCAGACCCTTGGTTTAGGTTTACAATCCTAGAACTGTCCCCACGCCACGCCTGGTTAACCCACTACATTTGGAGGCCGTTCATGAAATTCGGTATCTTCGATCACGTGGAACGGCTCGACGATGTTTCGTTAGACCGGCAGTACTCAGATCGTCTTGACCTGCTTGCCCAGGCGGACCGGGGCGGCGTGTATGGCTACCACGTGGCGGAACACCACCACTCCCCGCTTTCCGCGACTCCAAGTCAGGGGATCTACCTGTCGGCGGTCGCGGCCCGCACTGAGCGCATCAACTTCGGCCCCTTGGTGTACGTATTGCCCATGTATCACCCCATCCGCCTAATCGAAGAGATCTGCATGGTGGATAACCTGAGCGGAGGCCGGTACCAGATCGGCATCGGCAAGGGCGCTCCTATCGGGGAGGAGTTCGCTATGTGGGGCGGTGACCCCGCCGAGGTGACAGAGCGTTTTGATGAGACCTTCGAGATTCTCAAACAAGGCCTGACCCAAGAATTCATCAACTTTTCGGGCAAGTACTACCAGTTCAAAGACTTGTGGATGGAGCTCAAGCCCAAGCAGAAACCGCATCCCCCCTTCTGGTATGCGGGAAACCCGGCAACCGCGGGCAGATACGGCGCTAACTTCATCAACTTTGGCACCATCGAGAGCCTTCCAGCCACCGTGGAGACCTTCAAGGAGAACTTTCAAAAGCATGTCGACGAAAATAGCTCCGACGCGCTCCAGCCAACTGAACCCCTTTACGGCGGCACGAAACGGATATACCTGGCCGACACCAACGAAGAGGCGATGCGGCGAGCCCGTTCGGCGTATGAGGTTTATCGCGCCAACTTCAGAAAACCTCTGCCGGGAGGCACGAGGAGAAGGCCAGAAGCATACGGCCCAATACCACATGTTGGGCGCTATCCTTGGGACCCAGACTTCGACCAAGCAATAACTGGTGAGCAGTTGATCGTAGGATCACCCGCAACGGTCAGAGAATTCGTGGAACGATATACCGCCGAAAGCAACTGTAATTACCTAGTTTCATCGGTCCAGTGGGGCGACCTCAGCCACGAAGAAGCATCCCATTCCCTCGGGCTTTTTATGGCCGATGTGATGCCCGGCTTCTAGCCAGCTTGGAGGTAGCGCTGGAATCGGCCCAGGACCGACGTGCCACCGGCGCGATTCAACCCATTATTGGAACACTCATTACAGGGAATTCCCCGTGCTATACTTCCCGAAATCTAATCCCATCTGGAGGCAGTCATGACTACACCGGCTCCTTCCTCCCAGCCTGCGTCCGCGGACATCATCTCCCGGTCCTTCTCCATGGAGGGCAACGCCCGGATCCTGGAGCATCAGAATAAAGAGGCGGAGATTCGCGGCTTCACCATCAAATGCGCCGAGCGGGAGCCCATGGGGGATAACTCCGCGCCGTCGCCTCTGGCTTATTTTGCCTCGTCCATCTTATTTTGAGAGATGACCCAGATTGAGCGGTACGCTCAAATGATGAAGGTCGAAGTCAGCAACGTTACAGCTACCATCGCTTTGCACGTAGCGTCCGAGGGCTCGGTGCTGGCCCAAACGGTCCAAGCCCGGGCAGACAAGATCGAGATCCACTACGAGATAGAGTCCTCCAACACTCCGGCAGAGGTAGCCGGTCTTCTAAGAAACGCTAGGAACGGCTGCTACGTTAGGCAGACGATAGCCGACCCCAAACTGTTCCACGACACCGTCCACCTGAACGGCAGCCCCTTCAACATGGACGACTACCCGGCCCCAACGCGGTAAGAGGGCAGAATATGGCTAATATCGGATTTGTCGGTCTGGGCTCCATGGGCGGAGAGATGGCCCGGCGACTGCTGGAAGCCGGGCATTCGGTTACCGGCTACAACCGGACCAGATCCAGGGCCCAGTGGCTGATGGACTTGGGGATGGCTTGGGGGGAAACGCCACGAGCCGTGGCCCAGTCGTCCGATGTTATCCTGAGCATGGTGAGGGACACCGAGGCTCTGCACGCCGTGACCGGCGGCCCAGACGGTCTGCTGGCGGGCTTGAGTCCGGGGAAATTCTACATCGACATGAGCACCGTCAGTCCCGCCGCCAGCAAGCAGATCGCGGCTCAAGTGGCAGAGGCCGGGGCCAAGATGTTCGACGCCCCCGTGTCCGGAAGCCTGATCACTTTGAAAGCCGGCCAACTTTCCTTCATGGTCGGTGGGGACCAAGACGCCTTGGAGGAGATCAAACCTATACTGCAGGACATCGGGCCGACAGTTGATTACGTCGGCGCTAACGGATTGGCCGCGATGATGAAGGTGGCGGTCAACCTGAACCTGCCGGTGCAGATTCTCGCCTTCAGCGAGAGCCTCTTGTTAGCAGAGAAGATGGGCATCTCCAGAGAGTTGGCCACCACGGTTCTGTTGAACAGCGTGGTCGCTTCCCCGGCGTTGAAGTACCGCTTTCCCATGGTGCTTAACATGCCCGAAGAACCGCTCTTTGACGTCAACATGATACAAAAAGACCTGCGGCTGGCCCTGGAAGCCGGTGGTGAATTGGGCGTCCCTCTTCCGACCACCGCAGTAACCGATCAATTTCTCAACGCCGCTCAAGGTATGGGCCTTGCCGATAAAGACTTCGTTATTCTGTTCGACATATTGCGCCGGTTGGCCGGGGGCGCCCCAGAGGCATAACCGTCCCTGATCGCACATGTCTCCGTTCAGGATAAGGGTGAGAATTTCGGTAAAAACTTGATAGCCATGAACGGAGTGGTTATCATGTTTTGGTTCAAAACTACGATGAAGCGCATCTCCGGCATTACCAGCTATCGATAATTTTTGGAGGAAACATGAAACTACTTTTTTACGACGACTTTAAATTTGGCGCTCTCAAGGGAGACACGGTTGTTGATCTGACCGGGGCCGTAAGTGGGATCGAGCATACTTCGCCCCAGGACCTGCTCAACAAGGTGATTGAGAACTTCTCACAGCACAAAGCTGGATTGGAAGCGGCCATCAACAGTGGCAGTGGGGTGCCATTAGATTCGGTCAGGATCAGGTCGCCACTGCCCCACCCCAACATAGTAGCCATGGCCGTCAACTACATGGAGGATGGCACCAGGGCCGCCCCTGCGCCCATCAACGCCTTCCAGAAGTCGCCCAACGCGGTCATCGGCAATGGGGACACGATGGTCCTACCGGATGTTCCCGCCGCCATATTTGAGGGTGAAGCGGAGATGGCTTTGGTCATCGGCAAACGGGCGTCCAACATCAGCCCGGAAAACGCCTTCGACCACATCTTCGGCTACGTGAACTTCATCGACGGCTCGGCTCGTGGATTGGAGCCGCCCGGGAACACCTTCTACCAGATGAAGTCCCGGGAGACCTTCGCGCCCATGGGACCGGTAATCGTCACCGCCGACGAGATATCGGACGTGGACAATCTACAGATCAGGCTATGGGTCAACGAAGAGCTTAAGCAGAACTTCAACACCAGCGACATGGCCCACAAGATTCCCAGGATAATGGAGTGGGTATCTTCGATCCACACCTTGGAGCCCGGTGACGTGGTTGCCACCGGCACCAACCACCGCGGGTTAAGCGCGTTTATGGACGGGGACAAGATCGACTTGGAGGTCGAGGGTCTGGGAACCCTCCACTTCAACATTCAAGACGACTTGAAGCGGACCTGGGCCAGAGATACCCGGCTGGACCGGGCGAACCAGGGCTTGGAAGGCACGACGCCGCAGATCTCAGGGAAGTATGCCAAATAGCTTACCTAGGCACTAGTCCCGCCAAAAAGTCCGCAAACGCCCCGGCGACGTACTGCCGGGGCGTTTGCGGTCTCCCCGAGAAGAGTCACGCTCCCAATACTTCCTGAACTTTGGCTACCAGGTCCGCCGGCATGAACGGTTTTTGTATGAATGAAACATTGCCGCCCAATTCACCGTTTTGAAATACGAGATCGTTGCTGTACCCGGAGGTTAGCAGTACTTTGGTGTTGGGCCGCAAGGTTTTAAGCTGCTCGGCCAAGTCTTTACCGCCCATCTGGGGCATCACCAAGTCGGTGAGCAGCAGGTGGATATTTTCTCCGACATGGCTCTTAACCACCCTTAGCGCCTCTTCTCCATTGGAAGCTTCCAGCACCCGGTATCCCTGCTCGAACAGGATGCGGACCACCATGTTGCGCACCAAGGGCTCATCTTCCACTATTAATACCGTCTCCGTTCCGCGATGGAGATTGACAGGTTCATCCGCGACGGGAACCGGCGGCTCTTCATCCGGCACTCGGGGTAAGTGAATCCTAAACGTAGTGCCCCGGTCCAGGTCGCTATCAACCTCGATGCGCCCGCCGTTTTGCTCAACGATACCGAAGCATGTCGCCAATCCTAATCCCGTCCCCTTCCCAACTTCCTTGGTAGTGAAAAAGGGCTCAAAAAGATGTTCTTTATCCTCCGGCGAAATGCCCACTCCGTTGTCGGAAATCGTGAGCAAGGTATAGTCTCCGGGAGCAACCGAGTTGCCGGTTCCGTTGGCGCCCTGGCCTACGGTCACTTTGTTGGTCTCCACGGTGAGCTTGCCGCCCTGGGGCATAGCGTCCCGAGCGTTGGTGGCCAGGTTTATCAGCACCCTTGCCATTTGGCCTGAATCCACTTCAACGTTGTAAAGATCGGGCTCAAGCAACGTGACCAACTCGATCCCTTCACCGATCACGCTGCGAATCATCGTGCTGGTATCTATCACGAGCCGGTTTAGATCGACGATCTTAGGCTCTATGATCTGCCGCCGGGAGAATGCCAGGAGTTGTTGCGTTAGGTTGGCAGCCCGTTCAGCGGCCTTCTGGATCTCTTCGAAATATAAGCGGCGATGGTCCCCTTCAGGCAAGTCTCTGATCCCCGAGTAGGTATAGCCCAAGATCGCCGTAAGCATGTTGTTAAAGTCATGGGCTATACCGCCGGCCAGTCGTCCAACGGTTTCCATTTTTTGAGACTGGAACACATGCTCTTGCATCGCCTTGAGATCTTTTCGCTGACGCGACTCTCCCAGTTCGCGATCGATGGCCGGCACCATGCGGTTCAGCCGATCCTTGAGGATGTAGTCTCTAGCGCCAGCTCTCATGGCGTCGACTGCCGCATCCTCTCCGATCACGCCGGACACTATGATCGCGGGCAAGTCCAGCCCCGACTCTTTCAGCAAAGCCAGCGCGGCCGGTCCGCTGAATAGGGGCATAACGTGGTCGATCAATACGATGTCCCAGCTATCGTCAGACAACGCCGACTTCATCGCCTCCGGGGTATCGACCCGACGATGAGATGGGTCGTAACCGCCACGCCGGATCTCGCGCAGCAGGAAGAATGCGTCGTCTTCGGAATCCTCGACGATCAAAACGCAGATCGGTTTATTCATACGTACCTTCCTCTAAATCCCAGGCGGCTAGATCCCAGGCGGCACATTCAACTCCATCCAGTATTGGCCCAATTGGCGCACCGTCTCGGTGAACTCGATAAAGCTGACGGGCTTACGGATGTAGCTGTTCGCCTTGGATTCATAGCAAGTGGAGATGTCATGTTTCTCGTCGGAAGAAGATAGAGTCACCACGGGAAGCAATTTGGTGCGCTCATCAGCCCGCATCCGCCGCAACACTTCCAGACCGTCTATCTTGGGCAGCCTCAAGTCGAGGAAAGTCACGGTGGGCATGATGGTCGTGTCGCGCCCGGCATATGCGCCGGTCCCGAATAAGTAATCCAGGGCTTCGGCTCCATCTCGAGCTACCACCACTTGACTGTCGATACCACTACGAGCCAATGCCCGTAGTGTCAGCGTCTCTTCATCCGGATTGTCTTCCACCAACAAGATTAATTTTCCCTCCACTTCCATTCTCCTCCCCTGTTTTCAGTGTGAAATAAAATGTCGCGCCTCGATCTACAGCGCTTTCCGCCCACACCTTGCCTCCATGTCTGTGGATAACCCGCTGCACGATGGCGAGGCCCACCCCCGTGCCTTCGAACTCGGACGTAGGATGTAGCCGTTGGAACGCCCCGAACAACTTTCCTGAATAGGCCATGTCGAATCCAGCCCCGTTGTCCCGAACGAAATAAGCCGGCACACCGTCAAACCGTTCCGCGCCAAACTCAATATGCGCCTGAGGCTGCTTGGCGGTAAATTTCCAAGAATTACTCAGCAGGTTGTCCAACACTACCTGCAACAACCTTCCATCCCCTTGGTCCGCCAGGCCCTCGGCTATATCGAACCGCACCTGGCGTTCGGGTTGGGACCTTTGGACCTCCGCGGCGATGGACCCGGCGATCGCGGAGAGGTCAACCTGTTCCCACTTCATCTCCGACCGGGTGATGCGCGACAACTGGAGAAGATTGTCGATCAGCTCGGCCATGTGCTCGCTGGAAGCCTTCACCCGATGTAGGTAGTCCTGCCCGGATTCACCCAACTCATCGGCACAGTCGTCCAGCAAAGCCTGGCTGAAACCGTTGATAGACCGCAACGGGGCCCGCAAGTCGTGGGAAACCGAGTAGCTGAACGCTTCCAACTCTTTGTTGGCCGCTTCAAGAGCCAGGGCATGACGCGCCCGCTCATCTTCGGCTCGTTTACGTTCTGTCTCGTCAGTGATGATTCCGATGAAGGTCCTACGGCCACCCGACCATGATTCGCTCACCGCCAGCTCGATGGGAAAAACCGTCCCATCCCTGCGTCGGGCTTGCAATTCACGATTGGTACCGACGATCTCGGACCTGCCGGTTTCCCTGTAGCTTGCCAGATATCCGTCGTGCGCATCTTGATAGGGCGCCGGCATCAGAAGCGAAACCGACTGCCCGACGATTTCGTCCGGGCGATAGCCGAACAGTTTCTCCGCTGCCGAATTAACGGACTCGACGATGCCCTCATCATCGATGGTGATGATTCCCGCGGCGGCGGAATCGATCATGGATTGCAGCCTGCTTTCGCTGTCGCGAAGCGCTCCTTCAGCCAGTTTGCGCACCTCGATCTCTCTTTCTAGATCTTGGTTGATATTGGAAATTTCCTGGGTCCTTGCCGCCACCTTGATCTCTAGTCCGCCATAGAGCCCCCTTAGCTCCACTCTCATCCGCTCCAATGCGTTGGCCAGCACTTTGGTCTCTTTCGCGCCCTGGGCTGGAACGGGTTCCTCCAGATCGCCGTTTCCGATTCTCTCGGCGGAAGCCGCCAATGTCTTAAGCGGCTGAGTCACCTCACGTGAGATCAAGTAGGCCAGGGCGATGCCCAAGGCGATAAGCGCCGAACTCTGCCAGGCCCGCTCCAAAAGTATCTGGGTTATCTCCGCGTTTAATGGCCCTTGGTCGAAGGCAAACTGAACGGTGCCGATGACCTCGCTGTTTATCTCTAAGGGGCTGGTGAGCAGCAAACTATCTCTGGTGTAACTGTACGCGAATATCCCGGTATCCACGGTGTCCGAGATCACCGGTCCTTTAGCAGTGCCAACAACGTAGGCCGAATTGCCCGCGTGCCCTTGCCGGTCCACCAATACACTGCCGTCTCTTCTGAACACCCGAATGGCCTGGATATCCGGCAGGCTGGCCATAACTCGGTCGGCCGCACTTTGCAATTCCCGGACTCTGGCGTAATAAAGGTGGTCCGCGAATACCTCGGTCAGACCGTTACTTAAGAAGTCGCCTCTTTTCTCCAGGTTGTCATAGAAGGACGTGCGCTCGCGCTGTATGTCGTACATGGTGATCAAGGCCATCAACACGGCGATCAAGAAGACGAGAGCGAGCGTCAGGATTGACGAGATGCCCAACACTCGTCTGACCCGTTCCATGGGTTTGTCCAGCGTCAATGCCAGCGTCATCGTTCGCGCGCCTTCCCAATCTTTCGGCCTATCAGCGTAGACGCGGCTTTAACCCAATCGAAAACGGAATAACATCCGGCAATGTTGTTCAGACCGGTCAATAATTGCTCCCTTTCCCGTCGTTCTCTAGAACGATAGGAATTCGCTTCAGGCCGAAGCCATCGCCCGGCATAGGACGCTGCCACGGACATACTAAAACCGCGGTTTTTACTTAGAGCGTTTAAGCGCGGCCATATCCACGGTTTTTCTTTCCAATATCGAGGAGGACTTCCCTGCCGGCACGGGTAACCGGCGGCGAAAGTTACCGCCGCGCCTAGACGTTTATAGCAAGATACCAGCGGTGGAGGATTTGCTTAAGAGGAGGTACACCCATCACCCCAAAGGGAAGATCGGCCAGAATATAGGGGTAACCCCTATTTCGGGCGGGGGAAGCGCCGGAGACGGACCGGTAGTGTATTCCGATGGGACCTGGGGGAACTGGATACCGGCCGGAAATTCACCCAGGGGTTTGGAGATATGTACGGGCCGGGCACGGCTTATTACTGGAAATTGGGGATAACTTCCCGGGCGAAAAGGGTCGCCGACGCCTGGGCCTCGTCGTAGGTTATCTGGTTAAAGTTCACTTGCATCGAGGCAATATCGAAGCCATCCAGCTGGTCCCGGTACCCGGCAATCTGCTGGCTAATATCATCCGGGGTGCCCACCCAAACCGTGCCGGCATCTACCATCGATTGGAAGGTCGCCGTTTGCCGCCTCTCGTAGCTTGCTTCGTAGCCCGGATAGTCCTTGGAGGAAGCTCCCGCCCCCCAGCCCGCGTCCTTCTCCGAAGCCGCGGCCAGCGACCGGAGGTAGCGGTTCAGATTGGGCTCGGCGATGCGGCGGGCCTCCTCGCGGTCTAGATGGCAAAACATATGAAAGCCCAGCGCTATCTTTCCTTCGCCTTCGTGCCCCGCTTCTTTCCAGGCATCCCGGTACATGCCGGCGATCTCCCGGGTTTGCTGTCCAGCAAAGGGAACAAGCATAAGATCGAAGCCATTTGACGCCGCGGCCAAGATCGATTGGGGGGTTCCCAAGGCCGCTACCCAGAAGGGCGGCCGAGGCTTTTGGGTGGGGCGGGGAAGGGACGTGACGTTCTTGAAACGGTGAAACTGTCCTTCAAAAGTAACGTTTTCTTCCTCCAGAAGTAGGCGGATAGCTGCCACACCCTCGTCGAACCGTGCCCGGCTTTCGTCCATGGAACGTTCCAGCCTTTGGAACTCGTGGGGCAGGAAGGCCCTGGCAAACCCGCAGTCCAACCGGCCATTGGAGATTGCGTCCAGCATGCCGATCTCTCCAGCCACTTTAAGAGGATGGTTGAACGCCGGCACCAGCGCCCCGGTGATCAACCTGGCCTTGCTGGTGCGCTGGGACGCGGCGGTCAGAAATATGTGTGGCGCCGGACTGTAACCGCCGTAGGGCTCAAAGTAGTGCTCCACAGTGCGGACGTGGGTATATCCCAAATCGTCGCAAAGACTGGTGAGATCTAGAGACTCGTTCCAATACTGTTGCGCGGACTTCTCTTCAGGAGACACGTCGGGGAAAAACTGTAGGCCGAATTCCATATTCTCAACAACTCCAGAGCCAAAGGTTAGTGCATCTGCGCTCCGCCGTCCACGACCATGGTTTGCCCCGTCATAAAGTCGCTGTCGGAAGAGCACAGAAATAATACGGCTCCGACCAAGTCTTGGGGACTCTCAAGGCGTTTTAGGGACCTGGCCTGCAGGCGGGTCTGGAACCGTATCTCCTTTTCCTCGTCGTGCTCATCCATGCTAACGGTGAGGCCGGGGGCCACCGCGTTCACGTTGATGTTGTAGTCTCCCAGTTCCCTAGCCAAGGCCCTGGTAAGACCGATCACCCCAGCTTTGGACGTAACGTAGTGCAGCATCTGGGCCGAGCCGTTGAAAACCGTTCCTGAGCTGATGTTGACGATCTTGCCGCTACCCTGTTCTTTCATATGGGGGACCACCGCCCGGCAGGACAAGAAAACCCCACGAAGGTTCACCGCCATCAGCCGGTCCCATTCATCGAGGGGAATCTCCTCGAAGGGCCCTCGGGTAACGGCGGGGCGCTGATAGATCGCGGCGTTGTTCACCAGGCCGTCGATGCGGCCGAACCGCTCCATCGCCGCCTGGGCCATATTGTCCGTTGACTCGGGTTGAGACACGTCGGCGGCAACGGCCAGCGCGTCGTGGCCGGCTTCACCCAGGGCTGCTGCCACCGCATCGGCTCCATTGCCGTCGATATCGGCCACAACAACCCGGGCTCCTTCCCCGGCCAGCCCCTCACAGTAGGCCCGGCCGATGCCATGGGCTCCTCCGGTGACGATCAACACCTGGTCTTTAAGCCTGTCCATTGGTCTCTTCTCCCCGGTTCGCCTCAGTAACGCGGAAATGGTACGTCGCGTCAGACGGCTTGTCTACGTATTGGGCGAGCGGTGGTGATATAATCGCACCGCTAATTTGAGGCAGAACCCCCTCACCTCCGTCCCCTCTCCCGGCGGGAGAGAAGTGCCGGCGATAGAATCGGCGGCGGGTGGCGACCGAATCACAAGGAGAGATGTACACATGGGCCAGAAGATTTGTATCTCAGCGGATTCTCATGTTGTCGAGTCAGCCGAGTTCTTCGAGCCGTTGGAAAAGCTTTTCGGCGAAGACGCTCCCCGCATGGTGATCGCGGACGCAGCCCGGGGTCCCCAACTAGACTTGCGCAACGGGAAGTTGGGCATCGGCCTATCCGGCTTTTTCATGCAGAACGTGGACTTCACCACGCCGGAAGCCATGGAGATGCGCAAGCTAGGCTACGCGCTGGCCCGGCCGGGTTGCTACGACGTGGCGGAGAGACTAAACGACCAGGAACTGGACGGCCTTGCCGCCGAGATCGTTTACCCCAGCGTGATCTTCAACCTTTATCAGATCGAGAATCTGGACATCGTGAAAGCGTCTTTCGCCCTGTACAACGACTGGGTGGCCGATTACTGCAAGCAGGCCCCGGACCGTCTGTTCCCCCTGGCCAGCCTGCAGCTCTTTGATCTGGACGAAGCCATCCAAGAGATGGAGCGGTCCAAGAAGCTGGGACACGTTGGCGTCTCGATAGCGGCCACCGCGCCCCCGGACCGGCTGTACTCCGACCCGTTCTACGACAAGTTCTGGGAGGCGGCCCAGGCCATGAATATGCCCATGCACTGGCATATATTCACCGGCGCTACCGACAACCACGGCCTGCCCTTCCGCCAAGCGGGCAGCGCCTTGTCCTTCGCCGGGGTCATGTTCACCATCGCCGACATCATCCAGTCAGGGGTGTGCGAACGGTTCCCGGGCTTACGGTTCGTCGTGACCGAGTTCGAGACCGGCTGGGTGGGGATAATGCTGAAACGTTTGGATTGGGCCTACATCAGAGGCGGCGGGGAGAAGGTCTTCGGCCTGCCCATGTTGCCCAGCGAATATTGGAAGCGCAACTTCCGGGTGACCTTCGAGGACGACCCCTTGGGAATCATGACCAGGGATTTCATCGGCACGAGCACCATGATGTGGGGCAGCGACTACCCACACGGCGACTCGATCTTCCCCCATTCCCAACAAGTGCTGAGCGAAATTCTATCCGACTGCACGCCGGAAGAGCGCTATGAGTTGACGGTGAAAAACGTGGTGGAGCTTTATGATCTACCCTTCGAACTGGAGGGTCCGGACCAAGCTCTGCTCAACTCCATACCCACGCCGGAAGTCAAAACCTGGCGCAACTCCATGCCTTCCCGGGCCATGATGACCAGTGTCTAGCCGGGACATCATTCGGACGACTGGCTGAGGCTACAAAGCGTACAGAGTCTTGGCGTTGCGGTCCAAAAACTTGTCCACCGTGGCCGGGTCGATCTTCGCGTCCTCTCGTAGCTTGCGTAAAGCGATCAGCTCCGAAGACGTGTCGTTGTGCCCGTAATCGGTGCCGATGATGATGTTCTCGTCTCCCACGCTGTCCACCACGTAGGCAATGTCGTCGGAAGTTTGGCAGGCCACGTACATCCGGTTTTCCCGGAGGGTGTCCTTGCCCAGCCACTCTTTGCCGATCCTGCGGAACCTTAGTTCCAGATCATTGAGGGCATAGGGTATCCACTGGGAGCTCACCTCGATGAACGCCCATCTTAAATCCGGATATTTCTCAGGCGTTCCTTTCATCAGCAGATCGTGGAATGCCCCGACCACGGGCAGTTTGAACTGGGAGAACCCGGAGTCCTGACTGAACAGGTCGTACATGCCGAAATTTCCGGTGCTGGCGTGGACGCAGATGGGCAGATCCAGCTTGGCCGCCTCTTGATACATAGGAGCGTAGTAGGAATCGGATAGCCGCCGGTCTCCGTCCGCGGAGCGCATGTAGACTCCGCAGGCGCCGTTCTCCTTACCGAACTGTAGTTCCTCGATGACTTTATCCAGGCTCATAACCGGCGGGAGCACGACCCAACGCAATCTGCCGCCGCCCTTTCGCCAGATGTCCGCCAGCCACCGGTTATAGCTCTTGCACAAGGCCACCTCGGCATCGGGCCGGCGGGTGAGCGGCCTGAGGAAGATGGTTGGGTACAGCACGTGTACGTCGACACCCAATTCATCCATGTGGGCGAGCCGGGAGTCGATATCGGACATCTCCCTGGCCTCGTCCGGGGTATCCTTCCCGATGTTGCTGTTCTTGGCGAAAGTCCGGCCCTCCACCATCCAGTATTCACGGTCTCCCCCGGCCTTGGGGACCACCACCTCGGGCTTGAAGGAGGATTCAAAGTCCTCCATGAACTCCCATGTGCGTTCCGTTTCCACCACGTGGGCATCGGAGTCAATCACTGCCATCGTACTTTCCTTCCTGTCCAAGATTTGGTACGGCCCTTAGGGGTTCGCCAAAAGCCGGCCCCAACCGGAAACCGGCGGGGCGATGCCGTCGTGGATCAGACGCCAGGCCCGGGTGTTGCCGTTGGTGAACACCGGCTTGTTGTAATCCTCCTCCAGAATTGGCACCGCCGGCAGGGGCCGCCAAGCGCCGCCGGGCAGGAACAGAGCGTCGGCTTGGGGCGCTTGCCTCACGGCCCAACTCAAATGCCAGCTTGACCCCCATCTCAATGCTCATGCTGAACGCCTGCTGGGCCCACTGGCCTCTGCTGGTAACGGTCAACACCTCGATTCCGGCATGGTCCAGATAGCGTATGAGTGCTTCATTTACTTGATCGGCCCAGCGGCTGCCCACGGCAATCTTGCTGACCCCCATGTGATGCATGGCGGCAACCACGGCTTCGCCCGCCGTGTCACCGGGGACTCCCAAGGTATTCTGGGTATCCTCGATCAACTCCAGCACCCGTTGGCGTCCCAACTGGACCGAGATCGGTATGCCGTTCAAGGAAACCCGCTGCGCGCCACGGCTCACCAGGTCTTGGACGCAATCGGCATAGCGGCTCATGGCGTCTTCCACGCCCTGAACGGTGTAGTCTTCGATACCCAGGACGTTGGATAGAGTCACCACCTCCGGAGGCAACAAGGACTCCGACTGGGGGCTGGCGTCCCCGGTTTCGTCGCCTCTGGCCGGGGCAATGACGCCCCAACAATAGCTTGGATACTTCTGAGCGGCCATGGCATCACCTCTCCGTAGGCCGGGTATCTCGTACCCCGGCGGCCAACTGCCGTATTTTACCCCAATCGCTGAATGCGGACACCGGGAATTGTGGGACGGTTGGCCTTGTCGTACACTGAAGACCGTCGGCAACCAAATGCCACGAACAATAGCCCGTTCGTGGTGACCTCGATATAATCGGGGCGAACCACAGCCCCC
>Ga0066383_10000104_pt1 | contig 26386 bp, 24 predicted proteins | sample Knorr_S23_td_Bot_FD_70950 | JGI IMG/M metagenome (GOLD analysis project Ga0066383, IMG submission 70950) | Marine microbial communities from Southern Atlantic Ocean transect - Knorr_S23_td_Bottom_ad_3770_LV_A | ecosystem: Environmental > Aquatic > Marine > Oceanic | place: Southern Atlantic...
GGATTTTTATTTGATTGAATTAGAGTTGATCGATTTATCAAAAAGACATTTAAAAATGTTTCATTCAAAAAAGAAAAGATTTAATGAATTTTAATTTTTTAGATAAATTATCTCCTGAATATAGGAATTATAAAATAGAAAGAATTAAAAATGGTGCATCAAAAAAATTATTTTTTAAAATATCTAAAGGTTCTGATAGTTTTGTTTGTACTGATTTTAATTCAGATAAATTAGAATATAAAAATCATCTTGTTGTACATAGGATTTTATCTAACATTGATATTTCTATCCCTACTCTTATTGAAAAAAATGATGATAAGCTAATTATAGTATCTGAAGATTTTGGTAATTTAAGATATGATAAAATATTAAAGCAACAATCAATTAAAGACTTACTCCAATATGCTACAGATACATTGTGTATAATAAATAAGGAAATTAATTTTAATCCTTCCTACGCCTTGCCTCAATATAATATTAAATTATTTAAAAATGAAATTGCCGAACTTCCACAATATTATTTTTCTTATAATAACATTATCGATAGGATTGATTCATTAAATGATGAATTTTTTGATATTTGGATTGAGTCTTTTAAACACCTGAATTTCAATTTCAAACATTTTGTGCACAAAGATTTTAATATGAATAATCTTATTTTTTTACCTTCAAGAGAAGGTCATTTAAAATGCGGTGTAATTGATTATCAAAATTCATTCTGGGGAGAAAGCTCATGGGATTTATTTTCATTATTAGAGGATTCGCGTATTTTTTTTACTGATCAATATAATGCTTATTTTATGAATTATTTTTATTCTCACAGCAATCAATTAATATCTTTAAAAGAATTTAAATTAAAATATCATTTATTGAATTGTTCCAGACAAACACGTTTATTAGGTAGGTGGGTGAAATTAGCTAATGAATTGAACCAACCGTGGTATTTAGATTTTATATCTACAACTAAACTGAGATTACAATCAAGTCTGGCAATACTTCAAAACAATAAGTTAACAAAGTTTTATGATAAATATATTTTATAGTTTTTATGCTTAATTCATTTTCAACAATGATATTAGCAGCCGGTTTTGGTAAGCGTATGCTTCCATTAACATCAAATTTGCCTAAGCCTTTGATAAAAATCAATGGTATTACTTTATTTGATAACACGATTAATTTTTTACAAAGTTTAGGATGTAAACAGATTGTTATTAATACTCATTATAAACATGAGCATATTGCTGAAGCAATTAGAAAAAATAATTTTATGAAAAATATAGAATTAATATATGAAAATGAAATACTAGATACAGGGGGCGGTATAAAAAATGCTATTTCAAACTTTAAAAATAAAAGTATTTTAGTAACTAATGCTGATATTTTTTGGCAAAATTCAAATTTAAATGATGTTAAAAATTTAATTAATAATTTTTCATCCCAGGATTTATGTAAATTACTTTTAGTTGAAAAAAAATATGCATTTGGTTTAAAAAAAAATACTGGAGACTTTACTATGAGCAATGGCAAAGTTAGAAGATATGTGGATGGTGATCAAATTATTTATTATTCTGGTATGCAGATGATTAATTTAGAAGTTTTCAATAATATAGAAGAAAATAAATTTTCACTAAATACTGTTTGGAATTCTTTAATTCAAAAAAATTTATTAATGGGCCAATTGATGTCATCTAATTGGTTTCATGTTGGAGATACACAGGGATTAAATATATTTAATAAAATAAACTCTTGAATATATTTATTTAATGCTTAAATTTATTTTATGTCCACGAACTCAACAAATGATAGTACATTTGATCAAGATATCAAATCTTCAAATATTCCAGTAGTTGTAGATTTTTGGGCAGAATGGTGCGGACCTTGCAAACAAATCGGACCTATTCTTGAGGAAATTTCTGAGGAAAAAAAAAGTACAGTAAGAATATTAAAGCTAAATATAGATGAAAATCCCGAGATACCTCAAAAATATAATGTAAGAGGAATACCAACTCTAATGTTGTTTAAAGAAGGAAAATTAATTGATACAAAAGTTGGTAGTTTACCCAAGTCTGCTCTTAGCGATTGGATTGATAGTTTTTTATAAATAAAGATAACGTATTTTCCCAACTAAATAAAGTGAGCCACATATCAAAATGTTTTTTGGCATTACTTTTGTGGTAAGAAAATTATTTGCATCTTTGATTGATTTTTTCTCAAAACAAGCAATATTTAATTTACTACAATTCATACTAATTTGTTGTGGTGTAAAGCTATTTTTTTCTCCTTTAATTTTAATTGCTATAACCCCTAAGGTTATAGGTTTTATTATTTTCAAATAAGATAAGAGATCTTTATTATTTAACATTCCAAATATTAACCAGCACTTGTTTTTTTGTTTTTGAAAAAATTTTAATAATTGAATTGCTCCACCAGGGTTATGAGCACCATCTAAATATACCGGAATATTATTTAATTGACCCTTTTCTAATCTACCTGCCCATTTTGTTTTAAAAATACCTTGATTAATTATTCTGTTGGAAAAATTATAACCAAGTTCATTTAATCGTAAAATCGCAGCAACTGCCAAGCTAGCGTTTTCAATTTGATGATTTCCCAAAAGATTCGGATTATTGATAGAGTAATGTATTTTTTTATATCGCAATGTAAATTTTTTAGAATTTGTTTTCATTATTTTAAATTGTTTGCCATAAAATAATTTAGTATTTTTCTTTTTTTTAATTTTTTCTTTTATATATGAAGTTATTATTTTTTTTTGCTTACCTATAATTATATTACTATTTTTTTTAACAATACCTAGTTTTTCATTTGTTATTTTTATGATATTTTTTCCAAGATACTCCTGATGATCAATGTCTATGGGTGTAATGATGTTGATTAAACTATTTTTTACTACATTTGTTGCATCTAACCTTCCCCCTAAACCAGTTTCCAAAATTAAAAAATCTGCTTTTTGTTTTGAAAATAAATAAAAAGCTACTGCAGTTGTAATTTCAAAAAAAGTAATTGGATTGTCGTTATTAATTTTTTTAATATACTGCAAATTTTTTAATAATTTACTCGTCACAACCTCTTTATTGGCAAGAATAATTCTTTCATTAAAAGATTTGAGATGAGGGGATATATACGCATGAACAAGAAATTTATTTTCCATCATTATGTGGCGTAAATAACTAAGTGTTGAACCCTTACCATTAGTTCCGGCAATGTGAATTATTGGAGGTAGTTTTAAATGAGGGTTATCGATTTTTTGTAGTAATCCCAATAACCTGTTTAGCGATAAATCGATATATTTCGGATGTAGAGTGATTAGTTGTTGTAACAACTTGTCTAGTTGTTTAGGCATTTTGATTAAGAAATGTGATGAAGTATGTCGGATAAAGTTTTTTTAAGATCCTTGCGGTGCACAATAATATCTACCATCCCGTGTTCATGTAAATATTCAGCTTTTTGAAAATCAATTGGAAGTTCTTCTCTTATAGTATCTTGAATAACCCTTTTTCCTGCAAATCCAATTGTTGATCCTTTTTCGGCAATAGTAATATCACCAAGCATGGCAAAAGATGCTGTCACTCCTCCTGTGGTAGGTTCAGTTAAAACAACGATATATGGAATTTTATTTTGATTTAATAGTTCCACCGCAGCTACAGTTCGTGGCATTTGCATTAGGCTTATTATTCCCTCCTGCATTCGTGCACCACCTGAGGATGTAAAAATTATATACGGACACTTATTTTCTATTGCTTTTTTTGCACCAAGAACAATTCCATCTCCAACAGCTCTTCCCATTGATCCACCCATGAAATTAAAATTCATAAATCCAAATATTGCATTTTTTTGATTAATATCGCCTTTCCCCAAAATAAAGGCATCATTGCGATTGGTTTTTTTTCTATATTCTTTTAATCTATCTATATATTTTTTTTTATCATTAAATTTTAAAGGATCGTCTGGAATTATATTTAATTCAATTTCTTTAAAATTATTATCTCCAAATAATATTTCTATTCTTTTTTCAGCAGACATTCGAAAATGATAATTGCAAGTATTGCATACCCTTAAATTTTCATTTAAATCTTTGTGATGCAACATATTTGCACAAGAAGGGCAATTCTGCCATAAATTTTCAGGTACCTCTCTGCGGTTCACTAGAGCACTTAATTTTGGTTTAACAAAGTTTGTTAGCCAATTCATTGGTTGGTTCCTTTTTTTAATTCTTTTACAAAATCACCAATTAACTTTAATATTACATCAGATTGGTTAAGATTATTCTCAATTATTTTTACTATTGAGGAACCAACAACTGCTCCATCAGTAATTGCACAAATTTCTGAAACTTGATTTTTATCTTTTATACCAAAACCTGCGACAATAGGAAGATTCGATTGCCTTCTGATTTCTTTAACTGAATGTTTTAACTCTTTCATATCAGCAGATTTTTGACCTGTTATACCTGTAATAGTTACATAATACAAAAATCCTGAAGCATGTTGAATAATTTTTTTAAGTCTTTTGGGGTCGGTAGTGGGAGTTATGAGCCTTATTAGATCAATATCATGAAATTGAATTTCATCGAATAATTCAGGATCTTCTTCAGGTTGCAAATCAACAATAATAAGGCCGTCTATCCCAATCTTTGAACATTCACAAACAAATCTTTTTACACCAAAGTGGAAAATTACATTATAATATCCCATAAGCACTATTGGTATGGCATTATTGATTTTTCTAATATTTTTACAAATGTTAAATATAGTTTCTAGGTTTGTTCCGTTATTAATAGCTCTATTACTTGATAATTGAATTGTTGGTCCATCTGCCATTGGATCAGAAAAAGGCATCCCAATTTCAACTACATCAGAACCACATTCAACAATTTTTTCAAGAATTTTTTGGGAAGTTTTTTTGTCCGGATCTCCACCTGTTACAAAAGTTATCAGTTTTTTTTTCTTGTCTGAAAAAACTTTTTTAATTCGTTCAGACATTATAATTTAATATTTAATTCTTTAGCAACAGTAAAAATATCCTTATCTCCTCTGCCACACATATTCATAACTACTATTTCGTCCGAATTCATTTTGGGAGCAATTTTTATTAATGCAGCTAAAGCATGAGCAGGTTCAAGAGCAGGAATAATGCCCTCTTTGTGACAACAATATTGAAATGCTTTTAAAGCTTCTTCATCTGTTGCAGAAACGTATTGAACTCTTTTTTCATCAAATAAAAATGAATGCTCAGGACCTATACCGGGATAATCCAAACCTGCTGATATCGAGTGTGCTTCTTCAATTTGTCCACTATCAGATTGAAGTAAATAGGTTTTGTTGCCATGCAAAACGCCTGGTTGACCACCCGATAAACTGGCAGCATGTTTTCCTGACTTTAAACCCAAGCCAGCAGCTTCCACAGCTAGCATTTTAACCTCATTATCATCAAGAAAATCGTAAAATAAACCTAAAGCATTGGAGCCACCACCAATACAAGCAACGAGCAAATCTGGTAATTTGTTTTCATATTCTAGGATCTGGGTACGCACTTCTTTTCCAATAATAGATTGAAAGTCTCTGACCATACTGGGATAGGGATGAGGGCCAGCGGCTGTTCCAATTATATAAAAAGTATCACGTACATTAGTTACCCAGTCTCTTAATGCTTCGTTCATTGCATCTTTTAATGATTTAGATCCACTTGAAACACTATGTATCTCAGCACCTAAAAGTTTCATTCTAAAAACATTGGGTGATTGTCTTTCAATATCTTTTTCTCCCATATAGATAACACATTTTAGTCCAAACAAAGCACATACAGTAGCCGTAGCTACACCATGTTGACCAGCCCCAGTTTCAGCAATAATTCTTTGTTTGCCCATTTTTTTTGCAAGTAAAATTTGTCCTACGCAATTATTAATTTTATGAGCACCTGTATGATTTAGCTCGTCTCTTTTAAAATAAATTTTAGGACCCTTAAGATCGTTGGTGATTCTTTCTGCAAAAAAAAGTGGGCTTGGTCTTCCAACATAATTTTTTAAAAAATATTTAAAGTCATTTATAAAATCCTTGTCATTTTTTAATTTATTGTATTCTTCTTCCACTTCTAAAATAAGCGGCATGAGTGTTTCAGAAACATATCTACCACCAAATTGACCAAAGTATCCTTTTTCATCAGGAAATTGCTTATATGTATTTTTATTTTGAGTCATAAAATTGAAATAATGAATTAATTCTGCTTATACTTTTTTTCCCTAGTGAGGCTTCTACACCTGAAGAAATATCAATTCCATAAGGAATTGCATAATTCTTTATTTCATTAATGTTATTAATGTTAATACCACCAGATAAAAACCAAGGTTTATAAGTTTTAATATCTTTAACCAAATCCCATGAAAATCTTTTAGCATTTCCACCCGGTAATTCTTCTTCAGTAGGCTTATAATCAAATAGAAGAAAATCGGCATTTGGATATTTTTCTATTTTAAGTAAATCTTCTTTAGAATTAACCGAGATGTTCTTAATTATTTTTATTGAATTCTTTTTTTTTATTTCAGATATATAGTTTTTATCCTCATTTCCATGCAATTGGATATAATCTAATTTTAATATTTTTAGTAAATTTTGAAGTTGTATAATTGGTTCATTAACAAAAACTCCTACTGAAGAAATAGATTTATTTTTACTAGAAAAAATTAATTTTTGAGCATCTTTAATTTCTATATTTCTTGGGCTTTTTTTATAAAAAATTAATCCAAAAAAATCTACATTATTTGCTATACAACAATCTAGAGTTTCTAAATTCTTAATACCACAAATTTTAAATTTCAATTTACTCAAGAGATGTATTTATTTTTTGAAGTGTTTTTAATGGTTTTAATGACTGTGTAATTGGTCTTCCTATAACTAAATAATTTGCACCACACTTAATGGCTTCTTTTGGAGTCATAAATCTTTTTTGATCATCTTGAGTATTTGACGAACTAGAAGGTCTTATGCCAGGAGTAATTATAATTAGCTTATCTGATGCTATCTTCTTTACAATTTCTATTTCTTTTGGGCTACATACAACACCATCGAGTTTATTTTTAAGAGCATAATGAGTATAGTCGCTAACAATATTTTCAATATTATCATTGTAATTGTATTTTTTTGTTTGAGAAGAATCAAGGCTTGTTAAGATTGAGACTCCGATAATCTTAGTATTTTTTTTTACAGATACTGCCGCTTCTTGCATTTCATCACCACCAGATATATGTATTGTTGTAAAATATGGATTTAATTTTGTAATAGCATCAATTCCACTTTTAACACTATTAGGAATATCATGTAGTTTTAAGTCTAAAAAAATTTTTACATTTTTTTGTTGAATAGATTTATAGCCATTAATACCAAAGTTTAAAAAAAATTCATAACCAATTTTAAAAGCATAAACATCGTTTTTTAGATTATTAACAAGAGATATAGCATTTTTAAAATTATCGCTGTCCAAAGCAACAATAATTTTTTTTTGAGTCATTTATTTAGTTTGGGTTTATTCTTTGATGCAAAATCTTTCCAATTTTAAAATGAATTTTATAGTTTTTAGATTTATAAATCTTTTCATTAGTCTTAGGATTACGAACATACTTTTCTTTATTTATCTTTTTACTTAAAGTTCCAAAACCTCTTAATTCCACCTTATTTCCATTCTGTAGGCTATTAATAATCTTTTTGAAAAAAAGATTAGTAATAAGTTCAATATCATCCAAATTAAGAGAGGGGTATTTTTTCCTAAGCGTTAATAATAAATCTGATTTTAACATTAAGCATTATTTTTTTTTTCAATAACAGAACCTAGAATATCCCCTAAAGATGCACCTGAATCACTAGAGCCATATTTAGAAAGAGTTTTTTTCTCATCATCAATTTCAATTTCTTTAATTGATAGATTAATATTACGTATTTTGTTATCAATTGATACAATCATTGAATCCACCATTTCTCCAATAGCAAATCTCTCTACTTTTTGATCTATCTTATCCTTAGATAAATTTGTTTTTTTAATATAACCCTTCACATTCTTACCTAGATTAATTGTTAAACCCTTATCATCTATTGCTGTAATTTTTCCTGAAATTCTTGATTTCAAGGGGTAATCATTAATAAATTTTTGAACAGGATCGATTTCTAACTGTTTAATACCTAGACTAATCCTTTCTTTTTCAACATTGATATCTAATATTTTAACTTTTACAATATCACCTTTTTTAATATCAGATAGTATTGTTGAGCAAGTTTCTTCATTCCAACTAAGATCTGATACATGAACCATACCATCTATTTCTTCATGAACCTTAACAAAAATACCAAAGTCAACAACATTGACCACTTCTGTATCAATATTACTATTTATAATGTATTTTTTTGTTAGTCCTTTCCAAGGGTTTTCTTTGAGATTTTTTAAGCTACAGATTAACCTTCTTTTTTCATTGTCAATTTCAGTAATTTTAACTTCAAGTTCTTGATTTAGCTCGACTACTTTCGAGGGATGTGGTGGTTTTTTTAACCAGGTTAATTCACCGAGAGGTATGAAGCCATCATAATTTTCATCAACTATAATTGATACACCTTGATCACTGATAGAAGAAACTGGAGATTTGATTTTTTGATCAACAGAATATAAGTCATTTACTTTAAGCCAAGGATCATCAGATAGTTGTTTAATTCCCAAGCTTAACCTTGTTAATTCTTCATCAAATTTTAAAATTTTTACATCGATTTGAGCTCCTAACTCTAAAACATCGGATGGATGACTAATTTTTTTCCAAGATATATCAGTAACATGTAAAAGACCATCAATACCTCCTAGATCAACAAATACACCATAATCAGTAATATTTTTTATTTTTCCTGAAATTACAGATCCTTCTGATATGTTGGACAACAATGCTTGTCTTTGCTCTTTTAATTCAATATCAGAAATAGCTTTTCGAGACACAACGATATTGCCTCTGAATTTATCCATTTTTAAAATCATTAAATCAAGAGGTTTATTAAGAAGTTCTTTGGTGTCTTTAATTATTTTTCTTGAGTCTATTTGACTACCAGGTAAAAAGGCTATTACCCCATCTAGATCAACGCTCATTCCACCTTTTACACGATTAAAAGGAATCCCTGTTACTACTTCATTTTTATTATAACAATCTTGCAAATAGTTCCAAGCACTTTGTTTGATTGCTTTTTCTCTTGAAAGTTTTGTTTCACCATTTGCTCCATCTACATTTTCAATAAAAACCTTTAACATTTCTCCAAGTTTAATTTCTGCTTTTTGTCCTGGTCTGGTGAATTCCGATAAAGGAATTCTACCTTCGCTTTTAAGTCCTACGTCAACTATTGCCATGTCATTTTCTATAGCAATGATTTTTCCGTTAACAATAGATTTTTCTTTACTTTCTTTTTGTTGGAGTGAATTTGATATTAATTTTTCGTATTCAGAGTTGGTGATTTTTTTAACTAAATTTTTTTGCATATTATTTAATTTCGATAAGTGCTTTTTTAATTTGTATTATAGTTTTTTGAAAATTATTCGAGTTATCTATAATTATTGCTCTAGCAGGCTTTATTAATGGCGACTCTTTTCGTCTTTTATCAGTTTTATCTCTCAAATTAATTTCCTTCAAAATCTGGCCGTATATAGACTTTTCGCCTAGTGCAATCAACTGTTTATGTCTTCTTTTTGCTCTAATTTCTGCTGGTACTTCGATAAAAAGCTTTATTTTAGCATCTCTAAAAACTTTTGAACCAATATCTCTTCCATCTATAACACAACCAATATATAGTTTTAACATTTCCTTTACGATTATTTTTTGCTGGTTATTAACAAATTTTCGAACAAGTGGAGTGATGGCAATTTTTGAAGTTATATTACCTATATTTTCTGTTCTAAGTGATTTATGATTGCGAGGTGACAAATAAATAATCTCATCAATTAATCTTTTTATATTAAATTGATTATTGTAATCAATTTTTTGTTTTAAAATAGTAGAAGCCATTCGACGATATAAAACTCCTGAATCAAGATGAAATAAATTATATTTTTTTGCAATATATTTTGATATACGTTGCTTGCCTGAACCAGCAGGGCCATCGACTGCAATAATAAAATTATTCAATTAGATTCCCACCAATTTTATTGAAACTTTTTATAAAATTAGGAAAACTAGTATTAATACAATTTGAGTTACTTATTTGTAAATCGTGGTCCAACTTGCTTCCCATAATTGCAAAAGCCATTGCAATTCTATGATCGAAGTTTGTTTTGATTTTATTATTTTTAATTTTATTTTTTTTACGCGGATCAATAAAAAGATTATCATTTAAAACTTCACATGTAATTCCACATTGATTGAGATTAAATCTTATTAATTCTAGTCTATCACTTTCTTTGACCTTTAATTCTTTGAGACCTTTGAATAATGAGGGAGTTTTGGCGAATGAGGCGGCAACAGAAAGAATAGGATATTCATCAATCATTAATTTTGACATATCCTCATTCAATTCACATCCTTTAAGATGACTTGATTGAACTTCTATATCACCAATGATTTCATCATTGATTAATCTTTGATTAGAAATTGTTATATTTCCCCCCATTAATTTTAATGCATGCAGAATACCATCTCTAGTTGGATTAATATTAATATTTTGAAGTTTTAAATTTGAGTTTTTATTTATCATGGCAGCAACAATGAAAAAAGAACTACTCGATAAATCACAAGGAACGTAAATATTTTTAGAAGTTAATTCTTGTTTTCCATTTATAAAAATTGAATTCATATCACTTTCTTTTTTTATCTTAATATTTGCACCAAAGGATTTTAACATTATTTCTGTATGATCTCTTGTAATGCTAGTTTCATTTATAGTAGTTTGACCTTTTGTATTTAATGCGGCAAGAATTATTCCTGATTTAACTTGAGAAGAAGGGATTGGAATTTTATATGAAATTGGTTTTAATTCTTTTCCAAAGATATGAAGGGGTAAAGTGCCGTTATTGTACTCAAATTTACCTCCCATTAATTCAATTGGAGTTGTAATTCTTTTTATAGGTCGTGATGAAAGAGATTCATCACCAATGAGTGCACTTTTAAAATTTTGTGCAGATAAAAGACCTGTTAATAGTCTTGCACCTGTACCCGAGTTGCCAAGATAAATATCTTTCAAAGGCTTTTTTAGAGAATTTAAACCATTTCCATGAATTATTATTTTGTCTTCAAATGTATTAATTTTAACCCCCATTGCTTTCATAGCATTTATAGTATGTAAAACATCATCAGACATTAGTAGATTAGAAATTTCAGAAATTCCTTTTGATATTGAAGGAATTATTATAGATCGATGAGATATTGATTTGTCACCCGGAATATTAACACAACCATGCAACCCATTATTAATTTTAGAGCTTATTAGCATTTTATTTTATAAATTAAATTCAGAACCAAGATAAAATTTGCGAATTTTTTCATTGTTAATTGCATCCTCCGGTAAACCTTCAAAGAAAACAGAACCTTCATTTACAATATATACTTTATCAACAATCTTTAATGTTTCTCGAACATTATGGTCAGTAATTAACACTCCAATATTTTTATTCTTTAGTTTTTTTATGATTATTTTAATTTCTTCAATTGAAACTGGATCAATTCCTGTGAGAGGCTCATCAAGTAATAAATATTTAGGTTTTGAAGCCAAAGTTCTTGCCATTTCAAGCCTTCTTCTTTCACCTCCAGATAAAACTATAGATTTAGATTTTCTGACATGATGAATATCAAATTCATTTAACAAATTTTCCATAATAATTTGGTGTTTAGTTTTATCATTTTCAGTTATTTCAATTATAGCCATTAAATTATCTTCTACATTCATACCTCTGAAAATAGAAGGCTCTTGAGGTAAGTAGCTAATTCCTTTTTGACCACGAAGATAAATTGGTAAAGTGGAAATATTAACTTTATCTAAAAAAATAGATCCTGAATCTGGCTTTAATAAACCTACAACAATATGAAATGTGGTTGTTTTGCCAGCTCCATTTGGTCCTAGCAAACCAACAACTTCACCTCTATTAATACCAATACTAATATCTCTTACGACTTGCTTGTTGCCAAAAGATTTTGAAATTTTATTTATTTGTAAACCATTGTTTAAAATTTGAAATTTATTCATCAGATTTATTAATTAATATTTTTACTTTTGTAGAATCTTTAGAAACAACTTTATATGATTGTGTGAGTGTATTTATTTTTGCATGATCACCTAGAATAATTTCATTATCCGTAATAACCTTAACATTGCCAAATAATTCTATAAGATTTTTATCTTTAAAGTAGGTAGCTTTTATTGCAAACATATTAAGTTTTTCAGTTATTATATTGGCAATATTACTATCTGTAACAATTAAATTAATTACTTCATTTATTCCATTAATGGTTTTATATTCACCTTTGATAGCATCACCAATAATTTGAATGCTATCATTTTTTAATTCTGAATTTTTTCCATTTAAATTAAATTTTCCGTTTATATTATTTACTTCAATCAATCCATCAGATTGCATGTTTAACTTGTCGTAAATAAGTGAAGAATTTATACCTAAAATAACAATATCTTCATTTTTAGGTGAAAAATTTAATTTTTGCCCTTTTGCAATTACACCCTTTGAAGAAGTTAAAACTACACTTCCTTCACATTCTATTTTAACAATATCATACATATTTTTTTCAAAATATGCTTTAACCAAATCAGCATCAAGTTGAAAATCATCAGAAATTATTTGGACATTATTTTTTAATAGATAATATTTTTCATTTTGAAAAACTTCAATTCCTTCATCGGTTGTAATTTCAGTTTGACCCACTTCTCTAGATAACGTTGAAGAAGAAAAAAAAATAATTATAATAAATAACTTAATCACTTCAGTAACATTATTTTAGTTTTTCCATTAAATTGAATAATATTTCCTTTATCTGTTATTTCGAATCCTTTTGATTCAATGGTTGTTCCTTCAGAAATAAATGTAGAATTTTTTTTGCTATATGCCGTCTGGTTTTTTTTGTCAAAAAGAACTTTAGAGGAATATATTTTGAATTTATTTGATTTAAATACAACGTTATTTTCAAGCACAATATTATTATTATCTAAAAAATTACCTTTTTCAGCTTGTATAGTAATTATTTCATTTGCATTATTTATTGTAAATTTTGGATTAAGTATATCAAAAGAATTATCACTTATAGTGTCAAATTTAATTTTTGATTTTGACAAAATTTCATCTTTTACAAAAAAGAAAACTAAACTTATGATTGTTAAAAAAATAAGAAAAATTAAAACTAAACTTTTATTTAATTGAAGAAGATAATTCAATTTAGCTACTTAATCTTAAAAGGTCGTGTATGTGAACAATACCTATTGGTTTTTTCTTATTACAAACAAAAAGACTTGTAATTTTTTTTGCATTCATAATATTTATAGCTTCTCCAACCAAAGTATCATTTTTTGCAATTGTTGGCGTTTTCGTCATTACTTCAGATGCGGTTTTATTAATAATATTCTTATTCATATTTCTCCTTAAATCTCCATCGGTTATTATTCCAATAAGATTTTTTGACGAATTAATTACCCCTACACATCCAAAGCTTTTTTTAGTCATTTTTAGCAGAACTGAAGACATTTTTTCATTAATTTTTGCTAAGGGTAGTTCCGATTTCTCATGCATGATATCTGATAATTGAACTAAATCTTTACCAAGGTTTCCCCCTGGATGAAAATTACCAAAATGGGATTTATTAAATCCCCTCATTTTAATTAAAGTAACAGCAATAGCATCTCCTAAAATTAACATCATTGTTGTTGAACTAGTTGGGGCAAGATTATTTGGACAAGCTTCTATTGGTTTTTTAAAGATTATACCACAGTCAGATTTTTTATATAGCATACCTTGTTTATTTGCTGATATACTTAATAAGGGTATATTAAAACGTTTTGAATAATTTATGATATCGTTTAGTTCATGAGTTTGACCAGAATTTGATAAACAAAGAATGCAATCATTCTTTGTTATTCCCCCAAGATCACCATGACTTGCTTCCGTTGCATGAATAAAGTGAGAGGGAGTTCCTGTTGATGATAAGGTGGCTGAAATTTTATTTGCTATATGCCCACTTTTTCCTATACCTGTTACAATAGTCCTACCTTTGGTTGCAAAAATTATTTTAACTATTCTGTAGAAGTTATTATCCAGCGAAGAGTTAATTGTTTTAATGCTTTTTAATTCAGTAGATACTACTTTTTTTGCTTCAGAAATTATTTGTGCTCTGTTCATTATTAATGTCTAAAAATATCTAAATCATCCCAGCCCATAAGATCCAAATTTGTTCTGTGTTCAACAAAATCAAAACATGCCTTAGCAATTTTAATTCTATTTTCCCGAACCAACATGCTATCTAATTTTTCCTTGATTTTATGAAGATGAAGAACATCCGTCGCAGCATATTGTAGCTGATTATGTGTTAATTTATTTGAACCCCAATCTGATGTTTGCTCTGTTTTTAGAATTTGTATTCCCAGCAATTCCTCACATAAGTCCTTGTACCCATGTTTGTCGGTAAAAGTTCTTGTTAATTTTGAAGCTATTTTTGTACAATAAATATTTTGAATATTAATTCCATAGGTATGTTTAAGAATACCTACATCAAATCTTGCAAAATGAAAAATTTTAAGAATCTTTTTATTTTGTAATAGTGCAATTAAATTTTTAGGTTTATTTTTTATGTTGTTTATTTGTACTAAATGACAAGTGTCTTTACCATTAGATAGCTGCACAAGGCACAACCTATCTCTTTGATGGTTAAGACCCATTGCCTCTGTATCAATAGCTATAGCGTTCCCTAACTTCAATGAGTTTGGTAAGTCATTTTTGTGTAATTTAATTTTCATTATTTATCAGTTTATTGATCTATGATTTATTAAAACAGTGCTATATCATTTATCAATAAAAAAATCATGAAAACAGTAGTAATTTTTGGAGGATCCGGCTTTATTGGTCAACACATAATTCGAAGAATAGCTAAGATTGGATATAGAATTATCATCCCGCATCAACAACAAACAAATGAAGCAAAACTTAGATTATTGGGAGTAATTGGTCAGATTATACCTTTGAGATTCAGATCATTTAATGAAACGATAATACAGAGACAACTTCAAAAAGCAAATGTCGTTATTAATCTTAAAACACTATGGGATGAAAAAAAAATAAGTTTTAAAGATGGTATTTTTAATTTTAATAAGCAATTAGTTAACGTTCTTGTAAAAATGAATAATAACAAACAGTTCATTTATTTTTCTGGCTTAGATTCTGATGCGAAAGAATGCTCCAAAAGATCAGAAATGATTTTTAGGAGCGAGAACTATATTCAGAAATATCTTTCAAATTCCATTATTATAAAGCCTGGAGTAATAATAGGTGGCGGAGATAGGTTTATGAAAGCTTTACTTCGATTATTTAAAATTTCTTTTTTCATTCCTTTATTTGGAAGCGGTAAGGCAAAATTTCAGCCTGTTTTTATTGATGATATCTCAATTGCAGTTAATAAAATTATTATGGAATCGTTAATGGGAAAACATACATTCGAGTTAGTGGGACCAGAAATATTTACTTATAAAGATTTTTACGATTACTTGGCAGTTTGTTTAGATTGTAAGCGCGTTTTGGTGCCAATCCCTCTTTGGTTTGTAAAAATAGGTGTTTCAATATTAGAGAAAACTCCAATATGCCCAATAAACTCTGAACAGCTAAAACTTTTTGAAAGGGACAATGTTTCCTCAAATAGGCATAAAAAATTCTCTGATCTCAGTATTGAACCTCAGAATATAAGTGAAAAAATTAAAAAAATTATTAAAAAAAATAACTAATTTCTCCTATAAAATATAGATTTTTTTATAATTAGTACAATATTAATACTATTTTAAGCATTATTTATTTGTTTTTCTTAATACCGTCTATAATGAATAAAATTAATTGAATATTAGTACAAAAATAGGACTAAATGTTAAAATTTGTTGACATACAACAGAGAAATCCAGAAAAAGAATCTGTAAAAGCACGCTCAAAAAATTTTACTGAAATATATTCAAGATTTTTAAAAGATAAAGCTGAGGAACAATCCGCCCGATGCTCCCAGTGTGGTATTCCTTTTTGTCAAGTTCATTGCCCCCTTCAAAATAATATCCCAGATTGGTTAAAGCTAACTGCAGAAGGACGACTTGAAGAGGCATATGAAATAGCAAGTTTAACGAATAACATGCCCGAGGTGTGTGGACGTATTTGTCCTCAGGATAGATTGTGTGAGGGAAATTGTGTTATTGAAAAATCAGGTCATGGAGCAGTTACAATAGGCGCTGTTGAAAAATATATAACTGATGTAGCCTGGGAAAAAGGATGGGTAAAAAATATACATGTCAAGAAAGAGAAGAATATTTCAATTGGTATTATTGGATCTGGACCAACAGGTTTAGCAGCAGCGGAACAACTCCGAATTCAGGGTTATCAAATTACAATTTATGATCGTTATGATAGACCTGGCGGACTTCTTATTTATGGCATCCCTAATTTCAAATTAGAAAAGGAAATAGTAATTAAAAGAACTCAGAGATTAAAAAATAGCGGAATCAATTTTGTGATGAATTGTGAAATAGGATCTTCTATAAAATTTGGTGAACTTCAGGAAAAACATGATGCAATTTTGATTGCAACAGGAGTGTATAAATCCAGAGCAATAAATCTAAATCAATATGATGCTCCCAATGTTATCCCAGCTTTAGAGTTTTTAATTGCAAGTAATAGAAAAGGCTTAAAGGATAAAGTTGAAGATTTTGAAAATGGAAAGTTAAATGCAAAAAATAAAAACGTAGTTGTTATTGGAGGCGGAGATACTGCGATGGACTGCGTAAGAACGGCTGTTCGGCAAGGTGCAAAATCAGTTAAATGTTTATATCGTCGAGATCAAAAAAATATGCCTGGTTCTCAACATGAAGTTGAAAATGCAATTGAAGAGGGAGTTGATTTTCATTGGCTGTCCCTTCCTGTTGAGTTTGTTGGCAATGAAAGAATTAAACAAACAAAAATTATTAAAATGCAACTTGGATCAGCTGATGATTCGGGTAGACGTAAAGCTGAACCAATAAATGGTTCAGAAGAAGATTTAGATACTGATTTAATTATTGAAGCTTTGGGTTTTGAACCAGAAAACTTACCTATTATGTTTAATAAAAGTGAACTTTCTGTGACACAGTGGGGGACACTTAAAATAAATTACAAAACGATGATGACCAATATAGAAGGCGTCTTTGCTGCAGGGGATATTGTTCGGGGTGGTAGTCTAGTTGTCTGGGGAATAAAAGATGGTCGTGATGTCGCGGAAAATATTCATAATTTTCTGTTAAAAAAAGAAAAGCCTCTAATTTACGTAGTCAATGAGAATGAAAAGGAATTTGTTCATGCTTAAAAATTATTATTTACACAAATGGAGAAAAAATAAAAATAAATTAATTCAAAATCACGTTTACCGTGAAGAAGATGAACATTCATCTTGCGGAGTAGGATTAATTGCATCTATTAGCGGAACTCCTTCAAGAGAAGTTATTGAAATGGGCATTCAAGCTTTAAAAGTTCTTTATCACCGAGGAGCTGTTGATGCTGATGGCAAAACGGGTGATGGAGCCGGAATTCAGCTAGATCTTCCTGAAGAATTTTTTAAAGAGCAGATTGAGAGAGCGGGACATAAAACAAATGATTTTCCTTTCGCAGTAGGAATGGTGTTTTTACCACGTACAGATTTTGCCGACCAAGAGAAATCGCGAATTATTGTTGAATCCGAAATAATAAAAGGTGGTTTTAATATCCTTGGTTGGAGGCATGTTCCAATTAATACAAGAATAATTGGAGAAAAAGCAAAGTTAACTCGCCCTGAAATTGAACAGGTATTAATTGGCAATGATATTTTTAGCAATAAAGTTGAGATTGATAACAAACTTTATTTAATAAGAAAACGTATTGAAAAAAAAATAAAACAAGAGAATATCAATGAGTTTTATGTTTGCTCATTATCATCACAATCAATCATTTATAAAGGTATGTTTTTGGCAGAACAATTATCAAATTTTTATCCTGATATTCAAGATAGTAGGTTTATCTCAAAGTTTGCCGTCTATCATCAACGATATTCAACTAATACATTTCCTACATGGTCATTAGCCCAACCTTTTAGGGTTATTGCTCATAATGGAGAAATTAATACTCTTAAGGGTAATAAAAATTGGATGGCTGCACATGAGCCACGGATGCGTCATGCAAATTTTGAAAACAATATTGAAGATCTAAAGCCCATAATAGATTCAAATGCATCTGACTCTGCCGCACTTGATGCAACCATAGAACTTTTGGTACGTTCTAATAGATCTTTACCGATGGCAAAATTAATAACCATTCCGGAGGCTTTTGCTCACAGAAGGGATTTCTCAAAAAAATTAAAAGACTTATATGCCTATGCTAACGCTGTTATGGAATCTTGGGATGGTCCAGCTGCTATTTGTGGAGTTCATGAAGATTGGGCTATTGCTGGAATGGATAGAAATGGTCTTCGACCAATACGATATACTCTCACAAAAGACTTTTTAGTTGCTGGATCAGAAACAGGTATGGTGGATATTGAAGAATCTGAAATTATAGAAAGAGGACGAGTTGGCCCAGGCCAGATGATAGCGGTAAATTTCCAAGAAGGAAAATTCTACCATGATTCAGCGATAAAAAGCAAGCTATCCCAATCTCGACCATTTGGTGAGTGGACAAAAAAAATTACTCATATTGATAAATTAGTTCAGTCTGTTGATGAAGAATTTAGAGAAATAGATTCGGGCGATCTTAGAAAAAGGATGGCATCTTTTGGCTGGACCGTTGAAGATATTGAATTAATTCTTCATCCGATGATCGCAGACAAAAAAGAGGCCGTAGGTTCGATGGGTGACGATACACCTTTAGCAGTTTTATCTGACAATTATAGAGGCCTCCACCATTTTTTTAGGCAAAATTTTAGTCAGGTTACAAATCCACCAATAGATAGCTTAAGAGAAAAAGTAGTAATGACTCTTAGAACAAGAATAGGCAACTTAAGCAACATTCTTGATGAAGATCAGTCTCAATGTGATCATTTACAATTAAATTCACCATTTCTTTCCATTAATCAGTTTAAGACAATGCGCCAGTATATGAAAGATACTGTAAAAATCATTGATACAACAATGAATTTAAATCAAAAAAATTACAGTTTTAAGAAGGAATTAGAAAGAATTAATAAAGAAGCGGAGGAAGCTGTTAGAGCGGGACTCGTTCATATTATTTTAACAGATAAAGAATTGTCAATAAATAAACTAGCTTTACCAATGATACTTGTAACAAGTTCAGTACACCATCATCTGATTAAGAAAAAATTAAGGACTTTTACTTCCCTAAATGTTCAATCAGCGGAATGTTTGGATGTGCATTATTATGCAGTGCTAATAGGAGTGGGGGCAACAAGTATTAATGCATATTTAGCTCAGCAAGTAATTGCTGAACGTCATAAAAAAGGACTATTTAAAAAATTATCATATGAGGAGTGTGTTGAAAGATACATTGAGTCGGTTGATACTGGTTTGCTTAAAATTATGAGTAAGATGGGCATATCTGTTGTGAGTTCGTATAGGGGGGGATGTAATTTTGAAGCAATGGGATTAAGTCGCAATCTTATGAGTGAATTTTTTCCAACAATGAGTTCTAAATTATCAGGAATGGGATTGTCTGGTTTAGAAAAACGTTCATTACGTGTTCACGAGATTGCGTATAGCGATGTAGTTAGTCTTCCAATAGGAGGTTATTATAGTTATCGCAAAGGAGGGGAAAAACATTCATTTGAAGCAACCACAATCCATATGCTTCAAAGTGCTGTTGGAACTGATAGTTACTCTCTATACAAAAAGTATTCAAAGCTTATGGATGATATTCAACCAATCAATATTCGTGATTTATTAAATTTTAAATCTAATAAAAAAAACATACCTAGTGATGAAGTAGAAAATATATATGAAATTCGAAAACGTTTATTAACACCAGGGATATCGTTGGGTGCATTAAGTCCAGAAGCTCATGAAACATTAGCAATAGCCATGAACAGAATAGGGTCAAAATCAGATTCTGGAGAGGGAGGAGAAGATCCGGCTAGATTTAATTCACGGGAAAATGGTGACAACCCATCATCACGCATCAAACAAATTGCCAGCGGTCGTTTTGGTGTGACATCAGAGTATTTAATTAATTGTGATGAAATTGAAATTAAAATTGCTCAAGGCGCAAAACCAGGGGAAGGAGGGCAATTGCCAGGCGGCAAAGTGACATCACTTATTGCAAAAATAAGACATTCAAGAAAGGGAGTAACTTTGATAAGCCCACCGCCTCACCACGATATTTATTCAATAGAAGATTTAGCCCAGTTAATTTATGACCTTAAGCAAATCAACCCAATTGCCAGAGTTTGTGTTAAGCTGGTTGCACAATCAGGTATAGGTACAGTTGCTGCAGGAGTAGCTAAAGCAAAAGCAGATACAATTTTAATTTCGGGTCATAATGGAGGAACTGGAGCTAGCCCGCAGACAAGTATCAAGTACACTGGACTTCCTTGGGAACTAGGGTTGAGTGAAGTTCATCAGGTTTTATCTCTTAACAATTTAAGGGATAAGGTTATCTTGCGAACAGATGGAGGATTTAAAACTGGGAAAGATGTAGTCATAGCAGCCATGTTAGGTGCAGAGGAATTTGGAATTGGAACAGCAAGTTTAGTTGCAATGGGATGTATAATGGTTCGGCAATGTCATTCCAATACATGTCCAGTAGGAGTTTGTTCCCAAGATGAAAAAATGAGGGAAAAATTTACTGGCACTCCTGAAAAAGTTATCAATTTATTTACCTTTATTGCTGAAGAAGTAAGAGAAATACTAGCTTCCCTCGGATTTATATCATTGAATGAAATTATTGGAAGGTCTGATTTATTATATCAAGTAAGTCGCGGAAGCCCTGACTTGGATGAGTTAGATTTAAACCCTATTTTAACTTCAATCGATTCTGATTTGGGAGATTATGCAAAGAAGATCTCAAGTATAAATGGTGTTGCTGAGGGTTTAGATCAAAAAATAATTAGTGATGCAGAAGCACTTTTTAATAATAAACAAAAGATTCAACTAACCTATAATATTCAAAATACTGATCGTGCGTTAGGAACACGATTATCTTCTAAAGTTACAAGCAAGTTTGGAATGTCACAACTTCCTGACGACCATGCTTTCATTAGATTACTCGGAACAGCGGGGCAATCCCTAGGTGCATTTTTAGCAAAAGGAATTACTCTTGAGGTTTTTGGAGATGCCAATGATTATGTGGGTAAGGGATTATCTGGAGGTAAAATTATTATTAGACCCAAGACTTCTTCAAAAATTATTACCAAAGACAATGTTATTATCGGCAATACAGTATTGTATGGAGCTACAAAGGGAAAATTATTTGCAGCGGGTTTAGCAGGTGATAGGTTTTGTGTTAGAAATTCTGGAGCAGAGACAATTATTGAAGGGTGTGGTGACAATGGATGCGAATATATGACTGGCGGCAATGTTATAATATTGGGGTCAGTTGGAAATAATTTTGCGGCGGGAATGACAGGTGGCATGGCTTTTGTTTATGATAAAGAGGGGACTCTTCCAGTAAGGATTAATTTAGATACTGTAATATATCAACAGCAAATGACTCCTTATTGGGAAAATTATTTATTTCTTAAAATAGAAGAACATTATCAAGTTACACAATCCAATCATGCTAAAAATTTAATTGAAAATTGGGAAAAGGAAAGACTACTTTTTTGGCAAGTTATTCCTGAAGAGATGATTGATAAATTTGAAAATCCTGTTCTAGTAGAAGAAATTAAAATAGCTTAATTATATTGCGGAGAGAACGCTATTTATTGCATTGTTAATGGTTAATAAATCTTTTTTAGATGATAAACGGTGATCACTCGATTTTAAAAAATGTATTTGTACGTCATTACCAGTCGTTATTTCCATTATTTTTTTAGGAATTACATCAGAAACAACCTTATCCTTAATTCCGTGAATTAAAATGAAAGGTTTTTTAAACCTAAAGGGTTTTCCAAGAATATTATTTTTTTTGGCATTAATAAAAAATTTTTTTGTTAAAATATAAGAGAATTCACGCGAAGAATATCTTGTAAAACCCTTGTTTTTAATTTCATTTTTATTTTTTAAAGAAAGAGACTTATGTAAACTGTATCCAAAATCTGCTGCAGCGGATAAACCTATGAGGCCAGCAATTTTTTTAGGTCTAGCGTTTGCAGCTAGTATCATTAACCATGCCCCCATACTGCTACCAATTAAAATTTGTGGTCCATTGGTTAGTTTGTCAATTACATCCAATAAGTCTTGTTTCCAATCAGAGATAACAAAATCTTCAAATCTTCCAAACGATTGACCATGACCTCGACAGTCAAATCGAAGAAATCTTAATTTATTTTTTTTTGCATATTTTTCTATACTTTTAACCTTCAACCCCTGCATGTCAGAATTAAGGCCATGGACAAAAACGATTCCTGGAGAACACCCTTTTGTATATTTATAGGCAATTTTTTGATTTAATTTATTTATAATATAACTCATCGTATAACTGCTAAGTTTTAGTTTATAACATATTTAAATTTATGAAAAAAATTAATTTAATGCAAGTTGTACCTTCTTTACAATCGGGAGGAGTTGAGCAAGGTACAATTGATGTTGCAAATTATTTAGCAGAAACTGAAATTAAAAATTATATTGCATCACGTGGTGGACAAATGCTTTCTTATTTAAATAAAAGATATGTGGAACACTATACTATGCCTGTTCATTCAAAAAATTTTTTATTAATGCCGTTTGTTGCAAGAAAAATGAATAAAATAATTAATGAGAATAATGTAAATATTTTACATATTCGATCACGCGCTCCTGCGTGGTTGTTACCTTATATTAATAAAAGGAAATTAAAAACGGTATCTACTTTTCATAATGTGTATGGCTATAATAACATGATAAAAAAAATCTATACTAGACAATTAAGCAATGTTGATAATATTGTAGCAATTTCCAAATATGTCAAAGAAGAAATTGTAAAAAATTATAGAATTAACCAAAATAAAATTAGCGTTATAAATCGAGGGATAGATGTTAATTTTTTAAATGCAGATATTGATAATCAAGAAAATTTTATTCATTTTACAAATAAATATAGAATTAATATGCAAAACAAAATTATATTGTTCCCTGGTCGGCTCACTAGCTGGAAGGGCCAATTAGAATTCTTAAAAATAGCTGAATATTTTAAAGAGGAACCTATAGTATTTTATTTTGTTGGCGATGATAAAAATACTTCTTATTTAAAGAAATTAAATCAAGAAATTAACAAAAAAAATCTTAATCATAATTGTCGTATCTTGGGACATTTAAATAAAAATGAATTAAAAACAATGTATAAATGCTCTGACGTAGTTATATCGGCACCCTTAAAACCTGAGGGATTTGGTAGAATTGTTAGCGAAACATTATCAATGAAAAAAATAATTTTAGCTTATGACTTTGGGGGTGCAAGAAATCAACTAGATGGTTTAGATTCTATATATAAAATTATGCCACACGATTTCAATGAAATGAAAAATAAGATTATTAATGTTTTACAATTAACAGAAAGTCAAATTGATAATATGGGTATTGTTGCTAGACAGCATGTAATTAATAAATTTTCTAAAGAAAAAATGCTTTCTTCCTATATTAATTTTTATGAGGCGCTTTAATTTGAAAAAATTTTGAAAATTAAGTAAGGTTCATTAAGAAGTTATATAGATAACATCAGTTAACTTAAAATTTATAATAATTTCTTTTTTTCAATAAAGTTAATTACTTCTTGAGTAGTGATATTATTCACATACGATGATGAAATTTTGTAATTATTTGTCTCATTGCCAATATTGGCTTTTGTGACTTTATTGTCATTAACAAGCCATAAAATATTACTACCTGAAAGCGCTGCTATATGACCAGGTCCGGTATCATTAGTAACAATCAAAGTAGATATTTTTGATATAGAATAAATTATATCGGGTGGGGAGTGACCAATATTATTAATTAAATTTTCACAATTTTTTATTATTGGAATAACACTCTCTCTATCTTGTTTTGTTCCAACGACACAGATCTGATAATTTTTATCTTCGCAATATTTCGCTAATTCACTGTATTTTTTTGGATCCCAACGTTTATATTTTCCTTTTTTTGACACCCCTGGAATGAAAAGGATGGTTTTATTACTATACCTTTCATCCAAATTTCTATTAAGCCAATTATATTGAATATTGATAATTTCCGGTATTTCTAAAAGTTTAATTTGATTGAATAATCCTTTTGTAGCTGTTTCGGTGCCTTGAATCGGATTTTTATACTTAATATGTGAAAATTTTCTTGAACTACATATTTTTACATTACTAAATATACGAAAAAACAAATGATAATATGAAGTCCGTGATGAATTTTGCAGATCGATTATTAAATCATATTTTCTTTTAAGAAGTTTAATTAGCAATGAAATTGTTGTAATAATATTGTTTGATCTATTATCTTCAAGTAAATTATCAAAGTAATTTGCCTTACTTAAAAAATTAAAATATTTTTTTTCAGTTAAAAGATCAATGCTGACATTAGGATAGTGCACACAAATTGAGTGCATTATAGGCAAAGAAAATGCAATATCACCCAAAGAACCATGTTTAATAACTAATACACGATTCAAGATAAGATATCCTTTTTACTATAAATAATAACTATTAAATATTTCATTTCTTATTCTGTCTTGTTTTTTTACAATCTGAGATTGGTTATATTTATAATTTATCCATGACTTATTTTGGTAATCTTGCATAAGTTTATTGTTTTGAATTAAGCTAGCAATTGATTTTTCTAGTTTTATTTCATCTATATCTTCAATTAATAAACCTGTCCCATCCAACATTTCTTTTAGACCTCCTACTTTAGAGGCAATGATTGCAGCTCCGTAACAAAACCCTTCTAGTGCAGTAAGGCCAAGGGGTTCTTCCCAAATTGAAGGTACTACAAGTATAGATAATGTTCTCATTATTTCCTTGACTTCACTGTTGGGAATAAAACCAGAATATTCGGCATTATGACCAAGTGCCTTAAAATCTCTTATAACTTTTTTTTCATAATTAGTTTCTAATTTTTCATTACCGGCCTTAGATGTCCCGATAATTCTAAATTTCCATTCAGGATATTTTTTTACAAGTGATCTTATTGATTGAACGAATATGTGAACCCCTTTTTCTTGAACTATTCTTCCTACAAAAGCAACCTCTTTATTTTTTTTAGGTTGTTTATGCAATTTTCTTTCAACACCATTCGACAATACATGCAAATTATTAAAATCCATACTTAGACCATCTAAAAAACGTTTTTTTATGAATTCACTCACAAAATATACGGCATCCGCATTTTTAGCTATTCTCATTCTTTCAGAAATAGTTTTTGAACCTCGCATTTCTGTTGGGTCATTATGAAAATGAAGAGATATTGGAGTATTTCGCAATATGCGAATAGCAAAATTAAAAAGATACGGTCTGTTATGAAACTCTATAATTTTTCTTGAACTAGTATTTTTTTTATGTAAATTTAAATAGTTCACTAAAATTGACCTATTATTCCCAAAATGTAACAATCTTTTAATTTTTAAGCCAACAAAATTAATATCTTTAAAAGGTGTTTTGGTAAACTGACCAAAAACCTTTATTGAAGATTTAAATTTCGAAAATTCACAAGAATTTATTATAGTTATTGAAACGGCCGAGGCCTTTTTTTTTGAAAAAATTTCTTTGTATGGCAAAATAATATCAATTTTATTTATAATTCCGTCTTTTAAATAATTATTTCTAATATCTTTTTGAGTTAGTAGAGAATTTAAGTTCTTATCGTTAAAAAGGAACCTTTCATGCTTGCTTTTCAATGGGGTATACTCTTTATACATCATATCTGGTTTATTGTTTGGATCGTAAATTATTTTAAATGGGATTTTGCAAGCAGCAGCTACATGGATAAGACCGCATTCAGGCGTAATAACTAAATTTGATGAATGTATTATTTGAGTCCAGTTTTTAAAGTTTAAATTTTCAAAAATAACAACCTCATTTAAAGTCTTAAAATGATCAAATTGATAATTA
>Ga0066383_10000111_pt1 | contig 25468 bp, 27 predicted proteins | sample Knorr_S23_td_Bot_FD_70950 | JGI IMG/M metagenome (GOLD analysis project Ga0066383, IMG submission 70950) | Marine microbial communities from Southern Atlantic Ocean transect - Knorr_S23_td_Bottom_ad_3770_LV_A | ecosystem: Environmental > Aquatic > Marine > Oceanic | place: Southern Atlantic...
ACATGGACCCGCGTTGGGTCGATGTGGAGTTTGATCCGGGCCGCGACTACACCGTGCCATGGCAATGGGGCACTGTGGGCGTCACCGTGAACACGGCGGTCTATTCCGGCGATATCAATTCGGCCGCTCTGGTCTTTGATCCCCCCGAAGAGCTGAAGGGCAAAATCAACGTGGTGCCAGAAATGGTCGACGTGATGAGCATGGCCATTCACTATATGGGCGGCGAGCAATGTACCTCCGACAAGGACGTCTTGCTGAAGGTCCGCGACAAACTGGTCGAAGCCAAGAAACACTGGCTCTCCATGGCCTATGGCAACATTGAGAAATTTGCCAAAGGTGACCTTGCGGCGGGGACCAACTGGAACGGCGCATCCCTTCGCGCCCGTCTGCAAAATGATGACATCGCCTTCGGCTACCCCCAGACCGGGTTTTCGATCTGGATGGACAATGCCGCAATCCTCGCGGATGCGCAGAACGTCGAGAACGCAAAACTGTTCATCAACTACATCATGGCACCGGAAAACGCCGCGCTGCTGTCGAACTTTGCCCGCTACGCCAATGGCATCAAAGGGTCGGAGCCCTTTATGGATGAGGTGATGGCCACGGCACCCGAAATTGTCGTCCCCGAGGGTTTGCAGGACGCAGGCTATCTGGCGACAAGCTGCCCGCCCGAGGTGCTGAAAATCTACTCTAAGATTTGGACCGAACTGACCAAGTAACCGCGCCAGATCTGATGACACATCGGGTCGCGTCCTGATACGGCGCGGCCCATCCATAAAAAGACGGACCCCATTATGACCAAAGCCCCAGATACCGTGATCCTCAATGGGCGCCTGATCACCTTTGACAGCGCGCGCCCCTACGCCGAAGGCCTGGCCATCGCAGATGGGGTCATCACCGCTGTAGGCTCCACCGCAGAGATCCGCGCATTGGCGGGGCCATCCACCCGCGTGATCGACGCTGCTGGCTCTACGGTGTTGCCGGGTTTCATTGACAGTCATGTCCATCTGTTTGGCGGCTCGGTCGAATTGGCCTGTCTTGATCTCACCAGTATCAAAGGAGAGGCCCAGCTGACCGAGGTGGTGCGCGACTGGGCCAAGTGGAACACCGATGACCAGTTGGTCTTTGCGGTGCAAGCCGACTACGCCATTTTGGGGGACGGCATCAAAACCACGCGGCAAGCGCTGGACCGGGTCCTGCCGGACCGCCCCTTTGCCATGTATGCCCCCGACCACCATACGGTCTGGGCAAATACCGCCGCACTGGAGGCCGCAGGACTGTTGCACGGGGCCGAGGTCGAGGCCGGGGCACAGGTGGTGATGGGCTCTGATGGGCTGGCCAGCGGCGAGTTGCAGGAACCCTCAGCCTATGCGCCGGTGTTGCGCATGACCCGCCACGCAGGCCGCGACATGATGGGGCTGGTGACCGGCGCGGATCCGGTACCGCCTGCAACATTGGCGGAACGCACGCTGGATAAGGCCGCGCTGGAACGCGGTCTTCAGCATTGTGCCAGCCATGGGATCACCGGTCTGCACAATATGGACGGCAATTTCTATCAGCTGGAACTCCTCTCGGAGATGGAGCGCGACGGCACGCTCTTGTGCCGGACTGAGGTGCCATTTCACTACAAAAGCCCCGACCCGCTGGACCGTTTCTCAGAGGCGCAAGAGATGCGGCAGCGCTTTAACAGTGACATGGTCTGGTGCAACCGGGTGAAAATGTTCATGGACGGCGTGGTCGAGAGCGGCACCGCCCTGATGTTGCAGCCCTACCCCGGCACCGATCACATCGGGGACGCGGTTTTTGAGGCCGAGCATTTCAATCAGGCCTGTATCCGCGCCGATGCCATGGGCCTGCAGATCGCCACCCATGCGATTGGTGACCTCGCAGTCCGACGCACGCTTGACGGCTACGAGGCTGCGCGCCGCACCAATGGCGCAAGAGACAGCCGCCACCGGATCGAACATATCGAGGTGCTGCATCCGGACGACCTGCCCCGGTTCAAGGACTTGGGCGTGGTGGCCTCGATCCAACCGGGCCACGCGCCGTTTGGCGGCTATTTCCCTCCCTCAGGCGTTCGTGCGATGCTGCATGACGCGCAGATCCCCCTGTCTTATGCGTGGGCCGACATCCGCAACAGCGGCGCAAAGGTGATCTTTTCGACAGATTGGCCGGTGATCCCGGTGGATGTGATGCCCACGATCAAGGGCGCTGTCGCTCCGCTGAAACTCGACGCGCCTTGGCGTGACCAATCGCAAACCCTGCTGGAGACGCTCGAAAGCTACACCGCCGGAAACGCTTGGGTCGAATTCAACGAGACCCGCAAAGGCAAGCTGAAACCGGGTATGATGGCCGACATTGCCGTCATGGATCACAACCTTGAAACCATGGATCCTGAGACCCTGAACCAAGCGCGCGCCGCCTTCACATTCTGCGCCGGACGCATGACATGGCAAGCCTAGTCGGGGTGTAACCGAGACGACCGCCAGAGGCTCAAGACCACAGAAAAGATGCGCATAACACCACGGCGTGATAGGCTCGCGGAATGATGATCACAGATATCGAGACTTATTTTTCAAAAGGCTGCGGACGTTGCGCGCGCTTCAGCACACCGGATTGCTCAATCAAGGATTGGCAAGAGGGTCTGGCGCAATTGCGCAGTATTTGCCTCTCGGCCGATTTGAAAGAGACGGTCAAATGGGGCCATCCCTGCTACATGTTCGCAGATCGCAACATCGCGCTTTTGGGGGCGTTTCGGAAGGATTTCGGGCTAAGCTTCTTTAACGCTGCGCTGATGAAAGACGCCGAAAATATCCTTGAACGACAAGGTCCGAACACCAAACATTCAAACCTGATCCGCTTTACATCAAATAGCGGCCCGGCGCAGATAAAAGATGTTATCCTCGCCTATCTGCAAGAGGCAAAAGGCTATGCCGAGGCGGGTCAAAAGCCACCAAAGGACGACAGCGCGCTCGACCTCCCCGAAGAACTCATCGAAGCGCTCGATGCCGACCCGGAGCTGTCAGAGGCCTTTCACGCCCTGACACGCGGGCGGCAGAGAAGTTACGTCATTAACCTCAACGGTGCCAAGAAACAGGAAACGAGGGTGAACCGGATCGCAAAATTTCGCGATAAGATCATCGACGGAAAAGGCGCCAACGAGCGCTAGGGCAGGCATTCCTGCCGCCCAGAGCGCCGTGTACTCCGGCCAACACTGGCCCACATTGCCCCACACCTTATCGGTAAAGCACGCAGCCCGAACGCCATGATCGGGCTGCGCTGAGATCAGTTCTTATACGCCGAAACCATCAACATCATTGGCCGTTCCAGCTCCTCCGCCAATTCCGGCATCGCTGCAATCTGCTGCGGCGAAGGTGCGAATTCCTCAACCCTGCGCAAGGTGAACCCCGCGTGGATCAGGGTGTTGATCGTCGTGGCAAGTGTCCGGTGGTGTTTCAACACCCCTTTGGCGAACCAGTCGGTGCGCCGTTCGCCCTCGTTTGAGTACCCGTTGACCGGCCAGGTTTTGCGCCCGTCCTCATCCTCGATCCAGTGTGGATGTGCTGCCGCCATGAAAATCGGGTGTTCGATGGTAAAAACCAGATCACCACCCGCGCTCAGCGCCGCGTGGATCATACGGATCAATCGCTCAAAATCCTGCACATAGTGGAAGGTCAGTGCGCTATAGATCAGATCAAATGCGGTTTCGGGCAAATCAAGCCTATCAAGATCGGCAATGCGATAGGTGATAGCGGAATCGCTGGTGTCAGCTTGCGCTCGGTCGATCATGTTTTGCGACAGGTCTAGTCCCAGAACCCTGTCCGCCCCCTGCGCACGAAACCAGCGCGACGCCCAGCCAAAGCCGCAGCCTAAATCCGCCACGCGCTTGCCTGTGAGCTCCGGCAATAACGCGCGAATGGCGGGCCACTCCGGCGCGCCATCCAGCCCCTGCACCTGCCGGGGCAATTGGCTGTAGCCTGAGAAGAAGTCGGGGTTGTCGTAGATATTCTGTGCCATGTGTATCTCCTGATAAAAAGCAGGACGAGGCACGTTTTCCACGCCAAGATACCTCGTCCAAATGGGGCGAGGCCGAGGCTGGCAATCGGCGTGGTCAGGTCGCGTGATCGTCATCCCGGCATCCCGCCATGGGGATACCGGCTGACCGGGCGACAATGTGGATGTCCTTCTCAACCATAGGGGTGATATCGCCCCTACTGCCAAAAAAGTCAATTTCACCGCAATGGCGAACAGTCGGAAAACCGATGTCCCGTCCACGGTGCGGTGTCCACGGCCGCTACCGGATCTGGTGGGGCCAATTGCGCGCCTCAGTTTAAAGATTTGGCAAGCTCAACCTGATACCAGCCGATAGATAGTTGGACATTCGGGGCGCATCAGCCATGAGCGATCTTTTCAAAACGGTAGCGGGCAAACTGGTCCTGGCGACCGGAATAGCAATCACTGTCATTCTCGCGGGCTACATCAGCTACAGCGGATGGCGCGCGTCGCGACAGGCCGATCACCAGGTCATGGCCCTCGCCAGCGAAACAGCGGGAGAGATCGCCCAGACCATTGCCGTTCAAATCACACAAGCGACGTCGGCGGGTGCAGCCGTCAGTGGCGCGGTCTCGGGCTATATGTCCACTGGCAACGCCACCACCGCCAATGTGATCGAAATCCTGCGTGGTGTTCCCACACAGTACGATACAGTCTTTTCTGCGTGGATGGCGGGCCTGCCCGATGGGGGGACCGATGCCTTTCTGACAGGATCGGAGGGTCGCAACGGCAACGGTGTCTTCACCCCTTATTGGACCAAGGCCGCGCAGGGTGGTCTGGACTTTGCAACCTTCGCGATTGACGCGAGCGCCCAATGGTTTGCCGTGCCAGTCAAAACTGCAAAAGGAATAATCACCGAACCTTACCTCTCTGAGGAAGGCCGGCTTTTGACCTCGGTCGCTGTTCCCGTCATCGTCGATGGGCAAACGCTCGGCGTGGCCGGCGTCGACATCGTGTTGACAGATCTGACCACAATGCTCGCAACGCTCGAAACCTTCGAAGGTGGACGCGTCATGTTGGTGGACAGCAGCGGCAAATGGCTCGCCAACCCAGATGAAGCAATCTTGACCAAACCTTATGACGCCGCCGGGGCGGATCTCCTGAAGGCGGCCCTGGCAGACGGCGCACCACGGGTGATCGAGGGGCTTCCTGATGGCGCCACCCGCCTCGTCTTTCCGTTCACCGCGCCCGGCATGAACACAACCTGGGCCACAATTTTGGATGTCCCGGCCGCAGTCTTCACCAACCCGGTCCGCGAGGCCGTCTTCTCTTCCGTGTCAGGTGGGGTATTGATCCTGATAATGTCGCTGGGCACGATCTACCTGACCGCGCGGGCCTTGGTGGGACGCCCCCTTGGCGACATGCTCGCCTCAGTCAATAAGCTCGCCGCCGGGCAATACAGTGATGCAGTGCAGGGCACCGAACGCCAGGACGACGTTGGCACAATGGCCGCATCTGTCGAAGCCCTGCGCGCACGCTTGCTCGAAAAAGAAGAGATGGAGCAGGAACAGGACCGCCAGCAAGCAGAGCAGGCGCGGGTTGTGGAAACACTCGCCAAGAGCCTGCAAGCCCTAGCAAAAGGTGATCTGTCACACACGATTGATGTCCGTTTCTCCGGCTCCTACGAGGCCCTGCGAGAGGACTTCAACCTGACCGTCAACACGCTGAATGACATGATGGCAAAGCTCTCCGAGAGCATCAGGGAAATTCGCGCGCGTTCAGATGAAATCAGCTTGGGTTCTGATGAGCTGGCGCGCCGCACAGAAAGCCAGGCTGCCACGCTGGAGGAAACGGTTGCAGCGCTTGACGAGATGACAACCTCCGTCCGCTCCGCCGCGGATACAGCCTCCAATGCGGAACGCAATATTTCCGAGACCCGTAAAAATGCCCAAACCTCCGGTACCATCGTCAGAGATGCCGTGGTCGCCATGTCAGAGATCGAGAAGTCCTCGGAAAAGATCAAACACATCATCAATGTCATCGAAGACATTGCCTTTCAGACCAATCTGCTGGCTCTGAACGCCGGCGTTGAGGCCGCGCGCGCAGGTGAGGTCGGTCGTGGCTTCGCAGTTGTGGCCTCCGAGGTGCGCGGCCTTGCGCAGCGCTCGTCTGAGGCAGCCATGGATATCAAACAGCTGATCGAAGCCAGCTCTGCCCAAGTGACGACCGGGGTCGATTTGGTCAACCGCGCCGGGGACTCCCTCACCGACATCGTGGAGCGCGTTGCCCGCGTCGCCGATGAGATGTCAGAAATCGCTGCGGGTGCAAACGAACAATCCGTTGGGCTTGGTGAAATCAACGTGGGCGCGACGCAGCTCGATCAGGTGACCCAGCACAACGCTGCAATGGTCGAGGAAACATCTGCCGCAGCCGCCACGCTCCAGCAGGAGGCTGCATCTCTCGAAAGTCAGGTCGGTCGGTTTACATTGCGCAAAGGCACCGCTCAGGCACAACCTCAAGCGCCGCGCAAGCCCGCCCCGACCAGTGGCTCTCCTCTCATCGAGCTTGGCTCTGACGGGCGAACCAGAACGCGCAATGCTCAGCCCGAGGTGGTCGTGTTCGAACCACCACGCGGCGGGCAACGCGTTTCAAATGGGGATTGGACTGATTTCTAAAGGGTATTGAATGTCAGATGACAATCAACCTTGGCGTCATGAACTGAACCAAACAACACCTCTGCCGGGCAACCTGTATCGCGGATCTGATCCTCACAGCGCCAACCAGGTTGCCCGTCGCAGACCAGACTGTCCAACAGATCGTGCGCTCATCAGAGATTGAGGTCAAATTTTCACAGCACAGCAGTTTGGAGCGCAGCGGGCACAGCAATCCTCAATTAATAGTTTGGATTGGCACCGATACGGATTGGCTTCGGCACCCCTCGTCCCATGTTGATGCACCACCTCTAAGCACCAGTCGAGACGGAGTTTTTCTGCAGTTAAGCATAAACTCATGCAAATCAAAGGGGTAGAATGGTGGGTGATAAGAGATTTGAACTCCTGACATCTTCGATGTGAACAAAGAACCTTGAGGCCAAAGTACTGATTTTTGGCCCAAGGCACTCTTTTCATTGGACATGAAATCACGGTCTTTCAAATCAATTTCGGTCCAAATAGGTTCAGTGAACCAAGGAACACTTCGTAGCGCCTCGAGCATACTACGCAACTGGAAACGCAATACCCCGTACTATCGCGGGGCTTATCAAGCGTTGTGAGAGTGTACATTTCTCAACATGCTTCGAGAGATACGGGTATCTGCTCTCAGCTTTAGTCTGGCACAGGCCGCCCGACGCGCAGAGCTAACAGCACATCATTCACTTGTTCGAGATCAAGCGCCGCAGTCAGCCTTGGTCGAACGTCAGCGAAGCGCAGTTAGCGACATTTGCAAAGTCTCCGGATCTGCCATCTGGGCAACGGTCCGATGCTGCACGAGCATGGAGGGAGCAGACCTTCGCCGCAGACGCAGCCACCAACTACTGTCGAACGGAAGGGAAGCGGGACAAAGCCGACATCCTCGTTTCCAGCGGGTGTTTGTGGACGTGCGAAATTGTGACTAATCAGTAGGAGCTAAGTCGACTGCAACTTCTCTCGAAAGAGAATTTCGACATTGTGCCCATCCGGATCATGCACGAACGCAGCGTAGTAACCTGGTGCATAGTGGTCACGATAACCCGGCTTACCGTTGCAAATGCCGCCTCCAGCAATTGCGCCAATATAGGCTTTTTGAACGGAGGCCTTACTTAAGGCCTTGAAACAAATATGAAGTTTAGGGTGGGTGGGCTCGCCCTTGGTGATCAAGAATTGAACGACACCCTGCATTTCTATGCCTAATTCGCCGACATCCTCATCCAAGAACGCTACACGCGCGCCAATCGCTTCAAAAATGGGAACATAGAACCGATGAGCAGCTGAGAAATCGCTTACGGAATACTCGACATGATCAAACACATGGTGCTCCAAAGGTAAAGATCGCCAGCTCAACCAATGGTAGACGCAGGCACATTACTGGTCAACATGGGCTCAGAGCCGCCTTGCGGCGATGCGGCACCTTGATCTTGGCCCGGCAGATCCTTGCACCGGCCACGGGATGACCCCAGTCAGCCCATTAACGACATTCGTGCAGGGCGCAGCAAGGGCGCTGCTGCGAACGCGAAAGGCTGCCCGAGAGCGGACCTTCGAGCTGCTCAGATGGCCAGGAACGGTGCTACGCCGCGATCCAGTGTCAGCGAAGCGCCGTTAGCGACATTTGCAAAGTCTCAGGATCTGCCACCTGGGCAACGGTCCCATGCTGCACGAGCATGGAGGGAGCAGACCTTCGCTGCAGAGGCTGCCACCAACTACTGTCGAACGGAAGGCAAGCGGAAGGCAAGCGGACGAAGCTGCCGTCAATGTGGTCCGTCCACTTGGCCCATGATACACTCCAGAAATGACAAGACTCGTTTCTCTTTCAGGCCTTCCGGGAGTCGGCAAGACAACCTTGGCGAAGGCTTTAGCAGCAAAAGTAAAAGCCGTTCATCTGCGGGTGGACTCCGTTGAGGCTGCGCTGAAGAACAGCGTTCTCAAGATCAACCGGGCAGAAGATGCAGGTTATCTCGCAATCGCTTCCGTGGCGCGCGACAATCTCCTACTCGGTTTCGACGTCATAGCAGACACGGTCAACCCCATTGAAATCACAAGGAACCTATGGGCTGAGACCGCTGCATCTGGCAACGCCCGCATTTTGAACGTTGAAGTGGTGTGTTCCGATAGGGCGCTCCATCGGAGCCGAGTAGAAGCACGCGAAAGCGACATCCCGGGGCTTGTCGTCCCCGACTGGCAGACAGTATCCGATCGTACGTTCGAACCGTGGCGGGAAGATCGCTTGATAGTCGACACCAGCATCAGCGAAATAGAAGAATGCGTATCCCAGGTCGCTAGAGAAATGGACAGCTTCGAATCCACGGATCGGTAGATTTGGGCTCACTGCCGACTTGCGGCGGCGCGGCAGCGGGTTGGTGGGTTACCGCACCTGGTCTCCGCCACCAGATGACGCCAGCCAACCCAAAGCGGACAGGATCTGCAGGTCGCTTCGACCGTGCGGCATCCGCAGGCCGGGCGGAAAGCCGTCATTCGCTGCAACCATAAACGATTAAGACCACTCGGGCAAAAGCAGCCATTCGAATTTGGGCAGTAGTCCAAAGTGAAGCGAAAGTTGAATCTGCTTTCGGATCAACTCGGCCATAGATGCTTTTCGGCCAAGCTGGCGGCGTTGGCTGCGGTTCAATCCCTCAGACTTTGCCAACTCGTCAACCAACATCGCATGCATCTGCGATTTGAACTGCTTCGCCGATACGACTCTTTCATCCTGCCCGAACATCCATCACCCGTCGTTAGGGAACTTCGCGCCCTTGGCAAGGTCGGTGATGTAGGGAAATGCGTTGGGATCGCATATATCCTTGATCAACTGCCCGCGCTGAACCCGCTCCGGCCTATTTGCCGTATCAGGCTTGGTGATGCACTCAATTATGGTGGCGAACGAGAACCCTATTACGACTTCGCCACGATCCCGAAAGCTCAGAATGTTCGCTGATCATGCTCCGTAGCACCCAAAATAATTATTTTCTGCTTGCCATTAATGCTCCCGCTCGTTGTTGAAGCTTGTCGTCACAAGCGCCGAACAGTGTTGCCGCCAGAAATGATTGCGTTGATCAAATCTGCGACGGCTCGGTGCCTTTGCATTTCGTGTTCAGTCCCGACCGCGTTCTCATGGGTAGCTGCGGCGTCACGCAGTACCCCCATGATTTCGTGCTCCGGCAGCACACCATGATCGTTCATAGCAAGCAGCAACGCCTCGCAGATCGACAGGGCGGCCAGACCTGCGTGCTCGCTCGCCATGGACATGCCGGTGCTCCTTCCAATGAATATGGCCCGATTAACAGAGGGTTCGGATTGAACCGTACATCTGACAGGAAGTTAGCTATGCTGTACTGATCCAGAGCAGCGTGCAGGCCAATTAGTTGCTCTTATATAGCATTACGCCGGGAGGCCTCATGATATCAGAAGAGCACAGCCCCCTGAATCGCAAACTCTCGGCCTTCGTCGCTCTGTCTGAGGCCGAACTTGCCGTGCTCGAGCGACTCCAACAGCGGCGCCGGACATTTGCCGCAGGGCGGGACATGGTGCATCAGGGTCAATCGGATCAGGCCGCCTACATCCTCTCAAGCGGATGGGTTTGCTCCTACAAGATCCAACCCGATGGAACCCGCCAGATCGTCGACGTCCAGGTGCCGGGTGACTTCATCGGTCTGCGTAGCGTGCTATTACGCACCTCGGACCATAGCTTCGAGCCGATTGTTCCGATCGAGGCCGCCGAAGTCCTCAAGTCAGATCTTCTAGCAGCCTTTGCGCAGACCCCGCGGCTTGCCACGGCAATTCTATGGGCCGCATCGCGGGACGAGGCGATGGTAGTCGAGCATCTCGTGGGGATCGGCAGGCGCGACGCGGATGCCCGCATGGCACACTTCCTGCTGGAACTGGCATCAAGGTTGGCGCTCGTGGGAATCGGCAGCAAGGAAGGATACGACTGCCCGTTGACTCAATATCACCTTGCGGATGCGCTTGGTCTGAGCGCCATCCACGTCAACCGTGTGTTGCGACAGCTACGCGAAAGTGGTGTGGTGACCTTTCGGGACGGTCATGTGACGTTTCACGACTATGCCGGGTTGGTTCAACTTGCCGAGTTCGATCCGGCATATTTGGATCAGACCGGGCCGCTGCTGAAATAGGAGGGCCGCCCACCTAAGCTCAGCAAGCGGTCCCGGTGTTAAGATCAGACGCTGGACATTATGCGAGTGCTTGGGTCACCGCGTCGAGTTCCTTGTGGGTCTCGGCGTCGTTGCTCGCCGTGTGCGCCTTCTCAGCCGCCTGGTAATGCTTCAGAGCGGCATCCTTCTTCGGACCAGCGGGCGCCTTGTCCCACGTGGCCTTGACGTCTTTCATTTTGTCGGCGATTTTTGTTTGTTCGGGATTCATTGGGATTGTCCTTTCCTAGACGATCCGAGAATAAGAAGCGTGCCAACATGCCGTCCTTTTGGGGCTCAGCGCGCCCACACGCTTCTCAGGTACTCGGAAAAATATGCCCTACCAAATATTCGGCGGGCACATCTCACCTAGCCGATATCAACGCCCTGCCGCACTGACGCAGATTAGTCCAGGGGCGTGCGGCAGTGCGCATGTCTCTGCGCTTTTCAAGTCACCTCAGTTTGCTGGTGGGCAATCCTTAGCCATTTGCCGTTGTCGTTAAGATAGGTCGAGGCGCAGAGCGCCTTGTAGATCGGCACATCGTTTTTTTCAGCCGAGACCCGGTACGTGAGAATCGCGATGTCGTCGCATCGCGTCACGCGCCGTTCGGCCATGACGACGGTACGCCAGCCAGTCTTTTCCCGAAGATGGGTCCAGATCTGGTCACCCTGGAGGATGCCGGGCGGATAGGGGAACACCATGACGGCGTTGGTCGCAGTCGTTGCCAGTGCATTGTCGGCACCACTGGTCCAGAAATGTTCCTCCATGTCCCAGAGAACGCCTTGTTCGCTAGGCGATAGCGTGCCGGATTCGTGCGCCGCATGACCCGGCGTCCTCTCGGTCTCAGTTAAGACGGTCATTCGCCTGACCCGGAGCCGCCAACAATAAACATCTGAAACAGTACAACGATAATCGCGAACACTGTCCAGATCGCTCCGCTCGCTCCCGGACGAGCGTCGACGAGCGTCGAGGCAGCTTGCTTCAGAATTGCTGGCGTCGGGCAATCTGGGAGCAGTTGGCTCAAGTCCTGTGCGACCTTGCCGTGATCGCTGACGAGCTCAGGAACGTCCCGAAATCGGGCTAGCAGTGCGCCTAATCGCTCTCGCGCGTCGTCGCGTCCCAGCGTGACCAGTTCAGCGGTTTCCTTCCATGGATCGAGGCCAAGCCGCGCAAGCGTGGAGAGCACAGTCACGGCATAGCCGTTGCGGTCCTCGCCGACGGAGGCATGGAGAAACCGATCGAATTCAGGCGGGTGCGGATTAAGAGCATTGAGGTCGGCCATTGTCATTCCTTTCCTTGGTTGCAAGAACGCAGATCGTCCCTGTTTTCCGAAAGATACGCGCAGGTCGGTCTCGTCGCCCTTACACAGGTCAGTGAGGGTGATAGCCCGTGGGACGGTCGCGGCCGGTTCGGTGCCCGAGGCTAACATGCGTCAGCGCCGGTCGCGCGATCCCGAGGTACAAGGCACTAAGTCGCTCGACTGTTCCGTACCGCTCTCCAAGGTGCCGTCCTCAGTGACGAGCGACGAATTTGCCAGTATCGCGGAGACCAGAGATGACCATGCGGTCGACCAAATCGACGGTGACGTTTTCTAACCCGTTCTCATTGTCAGGATACCCGGGTGAGTTACCCGCTGGCGACTACGAAGTTCTCATCGAAGAGGAGCTTCTCCAAGGGCTGAGCTTTGAAGCTTACCGACGGACAGCGACCTACTTGAGGGTGCGCGGCAGGGGCAACCATGCCGGACGTACCGAGTTGCGCACGATTTCCGAAAGCGACCTGCATGAAGCGCTGTACCGGGATCAGGGTACAACTGAGATGGATAACCAAAGCGAGGCGGCGCTTTCTCCGCAGGAGGACTTGAAATGAATACTCCCGAATGGCTCAAACCCGGTATGTATGGTGCCGTGATCGGCGCTGTCTTCGTCGGCGTCGTCGGATTTTCGTGGGGAGGCTGGGTGACTGGCGGCACTGCGCATGACCGGGCGATGGCGATGTCTAGAAACGATGTCGTCGCCTCAATGTTGCCAGTATGCCTCGATATGGCGCGGTCAGATCCGGCTCGAGCGGACAAAATGGCAACGATCCGAGCGGCCTCGACTTACCAGCGGCGCGACGCTCTCATGACAGCTGGATGGGCGACGATGCCGGGTACCGATATGCCAAACCGGGATATCGCGCAGGCTTGCCTGGCAGCCCTCGATGTCGACCGTTCGCCGGAGCGCCCGCAAAGCTCGATCGATGAAGGATGAATCGCGCCATGCCGATAGCTTCCCCCGAGACCACCGAACTTGAACGGCGGGTGCTCGCCCAAGAAAAAGTGCTCCAAGCGCTGATCGCATATATGGCTCGCACCGAGCCACGTTTCATCGATCATCTTCGAGAACGGTTTGTGGAGCCGATGAAGATGAAGCAGCACGAGAACGACTACCGAGAAACAGACGACTACGCCGAAGAGTTTATCCGCGCCGTGATGCTTCTGGGAGACGCGCGCGTTCCCACGCCCCAGAAGCTGAAAGTGCCCTACCAACCACTCGTACCGTCGAAGGGCATTAGAGGACGGGGGTCTCACATGGACTGGCCAGCGCGGCGAGGCAGTGTTCAGGTACGCGAAAGAAACGGTGTCTGGGAGGTGAAGGTCGATGGCAAGTTTTACGGTGACTATCACCAAAAGGAACATGCACTTGCAGCTGCAGCCTTACACAAGTTGTCCCTCCGATGACCGGTAGCTTCCGCCCGACAGTTCCACAGGACTTTTCGATCCAGGTCGCTGAAAACGAAGGCATGCCATCGAGACCATATATCGAGGAACACTCACCAACTGTCGTGCGCTACGGGCGGAAAACGGGAACACTCCGGCTGAGGAAGTCAAAAGCAAGCATGAAACCCGATGGGTCTCGGTTAGGAAAGACTGAGATGATGAAACGCGACAAAATGCTCGCGGGACACCCGTTCACGCGATTGCATGCCAAGCTCGCAATTGTGGCAAGTGTGGTCGCGTCATTCGCCTTCCCAGTATTGGCGCAGGATGTCACCGGTTCGAAGCCCGATAATGCCCTTTTATGCTTGCAGCAGGAAGCCTGAGAACAAAGTTACCCAACATGAAAGAGACTGTACCAATGAAAAGCCCGAAAAGACAGAGCGTTGCAGTCTTCTCCAACCCATTCACGATCCCAGGTTTTAACGAGACGCTGCCAGCGGGAGAATATGGCATTGAAACCGAATTGAGTTCTCCGCCAGACCACCTGCATCCCGAATTGTGGAAGGCGTCGGTCATTGTGAAGCTGCATCAGCAGGAGTCAAATCCAGGACTGGCGCGGACCTTGAAGGTGTCTTTGGCCGACCTCGACGAAGCTCGGGCGAAGGACAAAATGACCGGAAAGGAACTGGCCGATTTCTTCCTCGAAGAGATGCTGTCCGACCCTATGGTGCAAATGGTAATGGAAGCCGATGGGGTCTCTGAAAGACAGCTCCGACGTCTTTATTCCAATGTGCGTATGTCCAAAGCAACCTCTGATGCCCCCAAAGACGAAGACTGAATCATAAGATCACAACGCAGGTCTTCGATCTCGAACGCGAAGGGCGAAGGAATTCCGACAAATCGAACCAAGTCGCAGAAAACACGCCAGAAATCTGGGGCCAAATCGCTGCTTGCGCCAGAGAACAAGGAAAATGATATGGCCGATAACAATAATGGCCCGGAAAATCCGGGACCATGGGAAACCAAACACAAACGCGCCCCTCCAGAAATTGAAGACATTCTGCGCCTGGGACGTGAGCGTCTGGGTGGATTGGTGCCCGGCGGGCCGCCACCTCTGATAAGTATCGCGGTGGTGGGTGTGATCGCTTTCGTCGCGGTTTCAGCCTGGTCTTCGCTATATACTGTTCCAAGCGACTCGGTTGCAGTTATCCAGCGGTTTGGAAAATACAACGCTGAAGTTCCGCCCGGACTTCACCTCAAGTTACCATTCGGCATCGACGTCGCGACTTTGGTTTCCGTAAAGCGGCAGCTGAAGCAGGAGTTCGGCTTCACGACGCCCGGTTCCGGTGATCCCTTCCAAAGCCCCGTTGATGGCCGACGCGAAACAGAGATGGTCACAGGTGATTTAAACGCCGCCCTCGTGGAATGGGTCGTACAATACAGGATCTCTGACCCTTTGAAGTTCCTTTTCGAGGTGCGTGAGCCTGGTGCAACCCTGCGATACGTTTCTGAATCCGTAATGCGCGAGGTTGTTGGTGACCGCACAGTAGATGAAGTCATCACCATCGGCAGACAAGAGATCGAGAGTGAAGCACTGTTAAAAATGCAGGCGCTGACCACGAGATACGCCATGGGTATCAGTATCGACCAAGTACAGCTGAAAAATATCAACCCGCCTGAACCAGTTCAGGCATCCTTCAATGAAGTCAATCAGGCGCAGCAGGAGAAGGAGCGCCTGATCAACGAGGCGCGCCGTGAATACAACAAAGTGATCCCGCTGGCCGAAGGTGAGAAGGACCAACGCATCCGAGAAGCCGATGGCTATCGTTTGAAACGGATCAACGAAGCCGAAGGCGATGCTGCGCGGTTTACTGCGCTTCTGGCCGAATATGTGAAAGCGCCCGAAGTCACGAAGAGGCGGATATACATAGAAACCCTCCAGGAAGTTTTGCCCGGTATCGGATCGAAGATTATCTTTGACGGTTCAACCGCGAGCATCCTCCCACTTCTAAACCTCGATCGGCAACAGGGGGACCAGCCATGAAGATGATATCGGTAATTATCGCAGGGATATTTGTTGCAGTCGCCGTTACCATCTCGGGGTCAGTATACACGGTCGGCGAAGTCGAACAGGCTGTCATCACGCAATTCGGCAAACCGGTCGGAGAACCGATCACGACTGCCGGACTCAAGATGAAGCTTCCCTTTATTCAAGAGGTTAACAGAATTGACCGCCGGGTTCTAGAGTGGGATGGAAATCCGTCCGACATGCCAACCAAAGATAAACTCTACATATCCGTCGATCTGTTCTCACGCTGGAAAATCACCGACCCGCTACAATATTTTCTACGCCTGCGCGACGAGCGTAGCGCCCAATCGCGGCTTGACGACATTCTCGGCAGCGAGACCCGTAATGCCGTCGCGAAACACGAACTAATCGAAATCATCCGGACAACGAAAGACAGGGAGCCGCTGAGAGACACGCTCTTGACGGATGAGGAACGCGCGCAGAATTTTGGTGCGCTGGTGCCCATCGAAAAAGGACGGGCGTTGGTGGAGCAGGAGATCTTCGCCGCCGCCGCCCGGAAAGTCCGCGTTTTCGGTATCGAGCTTCTGGACATCCGGTTCAAACGTATCAACTATAACGAAAGTGTGCGTCCGAAAATTTATGACCGCATGATTTCCGAGCGCCGGCAGATCGCCGAGCGCTTCCTTTCCGAAGGGAATGGTGAGGCCGCACGCATTCGTGGCAACCGCGTACGGGATCTGAACAAGATACAATCCGAAGCCTATCGCGCCGTGGAAGAAATACGCGGTGAGGCCGATGCCTCGGCAGCAGACATCTATGCAAAGGCATACAACGTCGACCCAGAGGCCGCCGAATTCTACGCATTCACGCGAACTATGCAGGCTTACAAGGACATGATCTCTGGCGGGACGACACTCGTCCTCACCACCGACAGCGATCTCTTCAGGTATCTAAGGGGAATGGAAACCCTGACGCTGGGTGACGCCACTTCTCCGCAATGAGCTGCTCAGAGGCGAGGTTATGCAACGGGAAGCAGACCGGACCTTCTCATAATTTAAATGGCGGCAGCTAAGTCCCGCTTAGCAGACCTCCGACCATCCGGTTTCGCTGCACGATGTCATGAAGGGCCGCTTAGGGGAAGCTGCGACGTAGCGAGGCCGAACCTCTCGAAGTTCCGGAGTGAGCCGGGCTTGTCGTGAAAGGCGACCATAGTTTGCAGTTTTGCAGAGTCTGCTTCCTGCGCTTTGCTGACATCTGAGCTGAGCGCGGCATCGCCATGGTCATCCGAGCCGTTCGAAGGTCCGCTCTCAGGAGATCGTTCGCGCTTGCAGCAAAGGTATCGCTGCACCTTGCATGAGTGTCGTGATTGGGCTGGGAGCTGTCGACCGGCCTCTAGGCAGCGCGCATTTGGGCCGTTAGGACAGCTTGGCACAAAAGGTAAGTTTGGCAAAGTCGGAGCGACCAGCGAGGCCCAAGGGTTCAACAACCCGGAACGGATATTCGCAGCGCGGCGAACAAAGGTCAGCACAGTCCCGTCTACTGCTCGGCTTTCTCGTCAACATCCGTCGCTCTGTAAAAGCCGGTAGCATGGGCGAATACTTCCTCCACGTCCTCCCATTGCCCCGCCATTGGAAAAATTGCCCGATGGCGTAGACAAAAATTGGATCAAAACGCCTTCTCAAACACTTTTCATGAATATCGGCGTACAACCAAGCGTGGGATAGCTCGTCGAAAAAATCTCCCCCACTGGGGGATGAAACAAAGTCCTGTCAGGATATTGCGCGACCATTCGGTCGAATTGCGCCTGCGCCTTTCGGTGATAGATCATGTCATCAACGCCAGGAATGGCGCCGTTGCGCATGACGAACCGCCCCGCGATCATCACGTCCGACACGTCACGACCCGACCCGTTGAGCAAGATGGTCTGAATTGGATCGATGCGTTGACCGATGTCGGGGCTGTCCAACCGGATGACATTCAGGTCCGCCGCACAGCCCGAGGCAAGCCGTCCCAGATCCGGGCGGTTCAGCGCGGCCGCGCCGCCCAGAGTGGCAGCATCGTAGAAATCGGCGGCGCGAACGGAAGTCGGATCGCCCTCCGCGATGCGGGCGGTCATCACGCCCAAGGCCATGTTCTGGATCATGTCAGCGGGATGCGTGTCGGTGCCCATGCCGATAGGGACGCCTAGGTCCCGGAACCTTACGAAGGAATGCATGATCTTGCCGCCGCGGGCCATCACCAGCGGGCAATGCGCAAGGGCGGCGCCGGACGCCGTCAGGATATCGAGGTCGGGCGCGGCATGGGTGATGCCGTTGAGGCCCGACAGGAACAGCCCATGTGGCAGGATCGTGGACGGCGCAAAGAAGTCGGTATCGCGCAGTAGTTCCAACGGGCTTTTGCCATGCTGTTGCAGTACAAGATCGTATTCCAGCCGCGACTGGCAGCAATGCAGGCGGATCGGGACTCCGAGAGCGCGAGCAGCGGCACCGCTGCGGCGCAGAAGCTCGGGCGTGCAGGTCTCGATCCGGTCGGGAGCCAGCATGGTACGGATCAGCCCGCCTTGGGTGTTTTCGTGCCGCGCGACGAAATCTTCAGCCTCTGCCACCCCCGTCAATCCGCGCGTTTCGTCGTAGTGAAAACCAATCTTCCGATTAACATCGACCACCAGATTACCACTGCGATAGGCCGGGCCGAGATAGACCCGCATCCCGAGGTCCGCCGCCGCTTCTGCCGCGGCGTCGAATTCCTCCGCCGTTTCGCCCCAGGCGCGGTAGAAGAGCGAGGCAATGGGCAACGCCGTGGTGATGCCATTGCGGATCAGACGAGTGAAGGCATAGCGTTTCTGAAAGGCCAGTTCCTCGGGCGTGTACATCTCGCGCGGGCCGGCGGCCATGTAGCTCTCGGGCCAGACCCGGCCCTTAAGTTCGGGCGGATGATTGTCATAGCCCAAAACGGTGGTGTCGAGATCGGCCAGCGCATCGAGGTCGATGAACCCTGGCCCGATCAGCGCCGCACCGAAGTCGATGGTTTCGGCCACGTCGCCCGCGAAGTCATGTCCAACGTACAGAACCTTCTTGCCTTCGACGACCACGGTGCCGTTGCGGTAGAGGCAATGTTGCCCGTCCACGTGCCCCACGACCCAGTCGGCGGTCAGCGCGGTGCGTTTCAAGCGCTCTGCCATGTCGCCTCCGTCTCGCCATTGCGGGCCACGATCTGCCCACCCGACAGGACTAGTCGGCGCGGCGGCCGTTGGGTGACCGCTTCCGAGATCGCCTCAACATCGACCAGCACCAGATCGGCACGATGGCCTTCGGCAAGGCCATAGCCAGCAAGACCCATGACCCGCGCGCCGTCGGTGGTACAGGTGTCGAGGGCCCAACCGACCTCCACATCCGCGCGGAAATTGTTGCGCAGGCCCACCAGCATGGCGCGTTCCAGCATGCAAGCGTTGCCATAGGGCGTCCAAGTGTCGCGGATGCCGTCGTTACCTGCGCAGATCGCGATACCGCGGTCGCGGCAAGCGGCGACCGAGGGCACCGGACGCGCGGCGGGCGCGGTGGTGGCCAGCGAGACATCCAGCATCGCGATCCGGTCGAGCAGCCCCGCCACCCGCGCCTGATCACCCATGCCGAGGCAGAAGGCATGGCTGACCGTCACCCTACCCTGCATCGTCAGTGCTTCGGTCCGGTCGAGGATCATTTCGAGGCTGAAGGCCCCCATCTCGCCCGGCTCGTGCAGGTGGATGTCTATCGGCTTACCGTGTTTCTCAGCCAGTCCGAAGACTGCGTCGAGTTGTCCCTTGGGGTCGCGGTCGATGCCGCAGGGGTCGAGCCCGCCGACAATATCGGCGCCTTCGCGCAAGGCCTGGTCCATCAACTCCAGCGTGCCGGGACGGATCATCAGGCCCGATTGCGGGAAGGCGACGATCTCGATCTGCATGACATCCGCATAGCGCGCCCGGGTGGCGGCCACCCCCCGATGCAGGCTCAACCCATGCTCGGTGTCGATATCGACATGGGTTCGGATCGCTGTGGTCCCCTTGGACAGCGACAACGCCACCTGCCGTGCCGATTGCCGCTCTGCGTCCATATCGAGTTCGTGGCGCAAAGCCCGCTCGGTGTCGATCATCTGCTGCAGGCTCTTGCCCTGCTGGTGCGGGTGCCAGGGCATGCCCCACAGCGTCTTGTCGAGATGGGCATGCGCATCGACGAGGCCCGGCAGGGCCAGCGCGCTACCGCAGTCCTCGACGGTGACCTCTGCGGTCGGCTTGATCTTGGGGGCGATCTGCGCGATGCGCCCGCCCTCGATCAGCACATCGGCGGCATCCGCCCCCATCAGGCGGAGGTTCTTGAGCAGCAAAGGCTTGGTCATATCTTGTCCTGTCTATCGTGTCAGTGGCGCGACGCGCACTTGCGGTGCGGGAGATTGCTTGACGCGCGGCAGGGCATAGGCACCAGTCTTGGCGGTCACCAGCCCCGTCGCGGCAAGTCCCGCCGCTATGCGGATGGCAAAGCCCACGCCGTCGATCACCGGCACGCCCGCATCGCGGCCCAATTGTTCCAGATGCGCACTCATGCCCGCGCAGCCCAGCACCACGGCCTCGGCCCGGTCTTCCTCAACCGTCTGGCGAATTTTGCGAGCGATCAGAGGCAGGGTCTGCACCGGCGCATATTCGAGATCGAGCACCGGGATGTCAGCGGCGTGTACGGCACAGAGCGCGCGGCCACATCCGTAACGGTCTCCGAGGTCTTCGATGATCGGCACAGCCCGCGGCAAAGTCGTCACAACCGAGAAGCGCTTGGCGATCCGTCCAGCTGCAATGAGTGCCGCTTCGCAAAGGCCAATGACCGGCCCCTTGGCAACGGCGCGGGCGGCATCGAGACCTGGATCGTCGAAACAGGCGATCACATGAGCCACGGCCCCCGCCGCTTCTGCTTCAAGAATGGCGTCGAGCATGGCCGGCACGGCGCGGGCCTCATCTGCATAGCCTTCGATGCTGGGCGGTGTTGCACGCGCAGTGGCAGAGACGACCTCCACCCCCGGCCCGGCCTGAGCGCGGGCGGTACGGGCGATGGCCTCGGTCATGCCCGCGGTAGAGTTCGGGTTGATCAGGTGAATTTTCATCAATTGGCTTTCTGTGTCACGCCAACCGGCGGCGTGTCGGGGACCTTTAGCTCAAACTGCCGGTCGGAGGTGATGTAATTGTCTGCATGCAGCCGCGCGATGGGCTGGTAATTCTCGGGCCGGACATAGCGACCCGCGTCGTCAAGGCAGTTGTCGCGCACATGCATCTGCACGACACGGCCCAGTATGATTTCGCGCCGCGCATAGCGAATGGTCTCTTCGACCACGCATTCCATGGCGCATGGGCTTTCCGCGATCCAGCCGCCGTCGATCTGGCTGGCGGGGGTCATGGTCAGCCCGGCAGTCGCGATCTCATCTACGTCGGGCGCATAGCTGATCCCGCAAGTGATCATCGCCTCGGCCAGCGCTATATCGACCATATTGACGCAGAAACTCTGACGGCGGGTGATGTTGGTGACCGTATCCTTGATGCCGCCGTCGGGACGACACTGGATGCCAAGGATTACGATCGGCGGCTCCTGCGAGAAGACGTTGAAAAAGCTCATTGGCGCGGCATTGGCGATACCTTCGGCGCTCAGCGTGGTGACGAGCGCGATGGGGCGCGGTGCCACGAAGCTTGAGAGCAGCCGGTAGCGGTCGCGCTCTGGCAGAGTGGTGAAATCGAACTCCATCCCCCCTACTCCGCCGCCATTCTGAGCCAAGGCTTCAGCCGTTCCTCGTCCGCGGCATGGCAAGCCGACTTTTGACCGCCCTCGCGCAGGTTGAGCGCGGGGGCCACACTCCGACAGGTGTCGTTCGCCATCGGACAGCGCGGGTGAAAAGCACAACCGGGCGGCGGCGAAATCGGGTTTGGCACCTCCCCTGCAACTGGCACTCGCTCGGCACCGCCCACGGTCAGCTTGGGCACGGTCTCCATCAACAGGCGCGTGTAAGGATGCTGCGGGTTGCCGAAGATCTCCTCCTTCGGGCCGACCTCGACGATCTTGCCCAGATACATCACCGCCAGCAAATCGGCCATATACCAGACCACCGCCAGATCGTGACTGATGAAGATGTAGCTCATGTTGAACTCGTCTTGCAGGTCCTTCATCAGGTTGAGAATCTGGCTTTGAACACTCACGTCCAGCGCCGAGGTCGGCTCATCGCAGATCAGCAATTCGGGCCGGGTGGTGAGGGCGCGAGCGATCGACAGGCGCTGGCGTTGACCGCCGGAGAACTCATGCGGGAATTTCTTGGCATCTGCGGGGTTCAGACCGACCTGGCTCAGCAGTTTTTCAACCTCTCGGGTAACCTCCGCATTGTTCTTGCAGATGCCGAAGTTCTTGAGCGGCTCGCCGATGATGTCGCGCACCCGCCAACGCGGGTTGAGCGAGGCATAGGGGTCTTGAAAGATCATCTGCATCCGACGTCGCAACGCCGCGGGTTTGCCGGGGGGCATACGGGTGATGTCATCCCCCTCGAACCGGATCGTGCCGCCACTGGGTGTATGCAGCCCCATCAGAAGCCGCGCCACGGTGGATTTTCCGCAGCCTGACTCGCCCACCACGGCAAAGGTTTTGCCGCGCGGAACGTCGAAACTAATGTCGTTCACCGCCGTCAGGATACGGCGCGGGCGGCGCTCAAGCACCCGGTTGAGGAACGGCTCGGACACGTCGAAGCGCTTGGAGATGTTCTGCACGCTGAGGATGTCGTCGGGGGTGATCTGGGGGGTCATGACGTCTCTCCGTAAAGGTGGCAGGCGACCTGCCCGGTGCCGGCGTCCTGCGGCGCGGGGCGGATGCTGTGGCAGTGTTCCATCGCCCGGGGACAACGGGGCGCAAAGGCGCAGCCGGGCGCAGCGTTGCGCAGGCCGGGCATGGCGCCCTCGATCTGCGTGAGGCGTCGGTCGCGGATTCCAATCTGCGGGATCGAGGCCATGAGGCCGCGGGTATAGGGATGCAGTGGCTCCTCAATGACCTGTTTCACATCGCCGATCTCGACCAGCCGTCCCGCGTACATCACCGCGACGCGGTCGGCGGTCTCGGCGATCACGCCCATATCATGGGTCACCAGCACCACCGCAGTGCCGTTCTCGCGGCAGAGCCGTTTCAGTAAGGCGAGGATCTGCGCCTGCACGCTGACGTCGAGTGCCGTGGTCGGCTCGTCCGCAATGATGAGCTTGGGCTCGGCGCAGAGCGCCAACGCGATCACCACCCGCTGCCGCATCCCGCCCGAGAACTGGTGCGGATACTGGTCGAGCCGTGCCTCGGGGGCCGGGATGCCGACTTCGGCCAACCAGTCGATGGCGCGCTGGCGAGCGGTCTTCTGGTCGAGGCCGAGATGCACGCGCATCGTGTCGATAAGTTGCTCGCCCACGGTATAGACCGGGTTGAGGCTGGTCAGCGGGTCCTGAAAGATCGCGCCGATCTCCTTGCCGCGGATGCGGCGCATCTTGTCAGAAGGCAGGTTGTCGATCCGCGCGCCGCGCAGCCGCACCTCGCCCGAGCGGATCAGGCCGGGCGGTTCGATCAGCCCGGTGATCGCGGCCCCCGTGATCGACTTACCGGCGCCGGATTCACCGACCAGCCCGAGGATCTCACCTTCGTCGAGGTCGAGGCTCAGGCCCTTGACGGCCTCCAGCGGACCGCGCCGGGTGGGGAATTCGACAACGATGTTGTCCAGTTCAAGAAGTGGCATGGGATTACCTCAGCGCAATTTAGGGTTGAGCGCATCGCGCAGCCAGTCGCCCAGCAGGTTCACCGCCAGCACAAGGATCGCCAACACAGCGGCCGGAAAGACGACGACCCACCAGATGCCCGAAAACAGGAACTCGTTGCCGATCTGGATCAGCGTGCCGAGCGAGGGCTGGGTGGGCGGCATGCCGACACCGAGAAAGCTCAGCGTCGCCTCGGTCAGCACCGCCATGCCGAGGTTGATCGTCGCGATGACCAGCACCGGCCCCAGCACATTGGGCAGGATATGCTTAATCATGATCGCCAGCTTGCCGGTGCCGAGGGTGCGCGCCGCCTCGATATACTCTTTGCGGCGCTCCACCATGGTCGAGCCGCGCACGGTGCGAGCATATTGCACCCAGTTGGTCAGGCCGATCGACAGAATCAAAACGATTAGCGCCGACTCGGCCTGCGCCGAACTTGGCAGCGCACCGCGCAGCACGCCGTTGATCAAAAGCGCCACGAGGATCGGAGGGAAGCTGAGCAGCACGTCGGCGATCCGCATCAGCACCGCATCAACGATCCCGCCGAGAAAGCCGCCAAGAAGGCCAAGCACTACGCCCATCACGGCGGCAAGGATCACGCTGGCGAAACCGACCAGCAGAGAAATCCGCATCCCGTACATGATCGAGGACAGCACGTCGCGGGCCTGAGTGTCAGTGCCGAGCAAGTAGGCGGCGCTGCCGCCCTCGACCCAAGCGGGGGGTAACTCGCTGTCGAAAAGGTCCAGCTCGGCGATGTTGAACGGATCCTGCGGGGCGAGGCTCGGGGCGAAGATCGCCGTGAGGAATGCGGCGCAAGCCGCCGAGGTGGCGGCTTTGACCTGTATTTCCGTTCCAACCGCATCCCCCAAAAGGCCGAACATTTCGCCTGAAACGCTGGTCCTCATGGCGGACCAGCGCTTTGCCGCCCAAACCTTTGCGCCAACATGGCGCACGGTTCTCGTCGGCTCCAAACATCGTTCTGCTTCTGGCCGGACCGCGGTATACTCAGTACTCGAATGGCGGCTCTTTGCATTTGTAGGAATTGTCGTGCAACCGCAGCGATTTTTAGCTTCCCGCCCGCCCCGCATACGAGCCCATCACAGCAACACGACAGGCCGGAGGTCCGCTTCGGGGCTGCCTGGCGTCATTCAGTGACGGGAAGCGGGCGCGGTATCTGTGCAACCAAGCTGCAGTAATGCCACAAGTGGATCGTGGATCCTAACCGACGATGGATCATATCGGCGACGATTTTTGTCACGTCGGCGGGGCATATGTTTCGCCGCGCTACCAACATCTACGACCTCGGACTCGGCGATACGCTCCTAGGCACCTTTTCGCCAAGGTTCTTTTTGGATGGCAACACTTTGCAGCAGCAATGGTTATCTTTGTGGACAGCAGAAAGAAACGGAGCAACATCATGAGACGGTTATTAGTTCTAATTGCGGCAGCGGGCACCTCTTTCGGGGTGGCTGCAGAGGCGGGAAACCACAAATCTGGACAAGGGCATTCAGGCGGTGCGTACAAAGTAACCAATTGCCCTCCTGGCCTCGCCAAGAAAAACCCTCCTTGCGTTCCGCCCGGTCAAGCCCGCAAGTACAACCGTGGAGATGTGATCTATGGAGATTACACCATCATCGGCGATCCGCGGCAGTACGGACTTAATCGCGATCAGACCTACTACCGCGTGGGTGAATATGTCTATCGTGTGGATCGCGATACGCGCGAGGTGCTGGACTTAATTGGCGCGGTCGCGCGCGTCTTGGACTAGTGCGCGATTGCGCAGCTTTGGCTCGAGGGTTTCGAACCGGGACAGCTCGATGCGCGACCGAGGTCGGCTGACCTGCGACCGAGAGGCCGCGTCGTGGTCTGATGGCCGCGTAGCTACCGCTGTGAACCATGCGTCGTCCCACATCCCCGCCTTTCGAGGGTGATTGGGGCGGTATCTGCGGCGAAGGTCAGGTCTTCCTTGGGTGCCTGCGGAAGGGCTCGCCCCATGTCGTTAAATCCGCCGACTTTGCAAAGATGCTGTATTGGGGCTTTCGGTTGGTCGCAGCATTGAGGATTGCTTACCAGCTGCTGTTCTTGTGTCGTTAGCTCTGGCGGGTCTTCCCGCGCGTTTCTTTTCTGAG
>Ga0066383_10000118_pt1 | contig 25041 bp, 24 predicted proteins | sample Knorr_S23_td_Bot_FD_70950 | JGI IMG/M metagenome (GOLD analysis project Ga0066383, IMG submission 70950) | Marine microbial communities from Southern Atlantic Ocean transect - Knorr_S23_td_Bottom_ad_3770_LV_A | ecosystem: Environmental > Aquatic > Marine > Oceanic | place: Southern Atlantic...
ATCAGAAACCTTAGTTCCAACAGTTACAGATTGAAATGCTACAATATCATCATCTCCAAAATAATCAGTTAAACACAAATGTTCAGGTCTAGTGGAACGTGGAAAATCAAATTCAACATCTTCACCAGCAGGGTTTTCAACTAATAATTTTTGGCCATTATTATGACACTTAAAATAACCATATACAATTTCGGGTTCAATTAATTTATCGCGAATTATTCGAATTTTCCATTCAGTTAATAATTGCTCATGCTCTTCTTCAGATTCAGCACCAGCTTTTCCACGTAATCCCCAAGATAATTTGAATAATGATTTTTTATCAATCATTGTCCAAACTTCATTCATGTTAATTTGATCTAATTGTAAATGAATGGGCTCTCCAATTATTGAAGGGGTTGGTGCTTTAACAGGTTGAATGTTACTTCTAGGAAGAGTAGAAGAATCAATTACAACATTAGATTTTTCTTTCCAATTTTCTAATTTTTCTTTCCAATCAGCTAAAAGTTTTGGCTTTTCATCAGAAACCAAAGTATCCATAGTTTTAAGACCTTCAAACATGGTATTACAATAAAATACGCCAGGTTCATAAATTCCATCCTCCTTTGCAATTCGATTAATGTAACTACTGTTAATTGCAGCACCACCACAAAGAATTGGGACGGTCATGTTATTTTTTCTTGCATGCTCTACAAAAAATTTCATTTGTTTTGAAGTTGAAACTAACAATGCAGAAAGACCTATAGCATCAGGTTTTACTTCATCAATTTTTTCTAAGAATTTTTGGAGTGGAACCTGTTTTCCTAAATCAAAAACAGAGTAACCATTATTTATAAAAATAGTTTTTACAAGATTTTTACCAATATCATGAACATCACCATATACAGTTCCCAAAACAAGTTTTCCTTTACTAGTTCCTTCCTCTTTAACTAAATATTTTTCAAGTTCACCAACAGATGCTTTCATACATTCAGCAGATTTAAGAACAAAAGGCAAAATCAATTCCCCAGATCCAAATTTATCACCTACCTCCTTCATAGCTGGAAGTAAGTCTTCGTTGAGAGTCTGTATGGCACTAGAATGAGTGATGTCCTTAGGAAGATCTAAAGATAGAATTCCATCAGTATTTTTGATTAGATCAGTTTTACCAAGTTTATCAGCAATTGCAGAAACAACGTCATTTTGGATACCATCTTTAAGCCTATTTACAATTCTAAAATGAGCACGTTTTCCAGGTGGCCATGTAGGATCAACATCAACTTTTTTTGAAGTAGCTGTACTTTTTGTTCCTACCTTTTCAAAATAAGAAATTAAATCAGACAGTGCATTAGGATGAGTGTTAAAAATTAAATCTTCAGCAAGTTTTTTTTCTTCTACATCAATTTCACCATAAGGAATAATTTCTTTGACATTAACAATAGCTGAGTCAAGCCCAGTTTTTACAGCATGGTATAAAAAAACAGAATTAATAATTTTTCGAGCATATGGCATTAATCCAAAACTGATATTGCTAAGACCCAAGGTAGTAAAACAATTAGGGAATTTTTCTTTAACAAGACGTATACCTTCCAAAGTATTTTTACCAGCATTAAGAAATTCATCCTCTCCAGTTGCCAAAGTAAATGTAAGTACATCAAAAATAAATTGTTCAATTTTTAATCCATAATTTTTTCCAGTTTCATAAAGTAATTCAGCAGTTTCAACTTTTTGTTGAGGAGTTTTAGCCATACCATTAGGTCCAATACACAAAGCTATTGCAGGCAAACCATATTTTGCCATTATAGGAGCTAATTTTTCAAATCTACTACCATCACCTTCTAAATTTATAGAATTAATTATTGGTCTACCAGGAATTTGTTTTACTGATGATTCAATTACTTCAGGATCTGTAGAATCAATTACTAAGGGTGCATCAATTTCTAAACTTAATTTTTTTACCAAAGTTAACATAAATTCACGTTCATCAGAACGCTCAGTTGTAGCAACACACACATCAAGACAGTGTGCACCATCTTCAGATTGAGCTCTTGCCAAGTTAACTAAACCGTCAAAATCATCAGCAAGAACTAGTTTTTTGGCTTTACGAGAACCTTGCGTATTAATTCTTTCTCCAATAATTAGAGGTGCAGGAATTTGTTTAAGATCAACGGCTTTCAATGCGGAACTTACTCTAGGAACGGTCATACTCTAAAATCACAGCAGTTTTTCTAAATACTTAACCCTTGATAGAACTTGCTTTTTTGTCAATTATTCTTCTTAAAGATTTGATATGATCAGGATTTGTTCCACAACATCCACCAATAATTCGAACTTTGTCATATTGATCAATAAAATCACCAAGAGCGTCAGCCATTTTTTCAGGAGTCATTTTGTAAACTGCTTGTCCACCTTGATTTTCAGGCATTCCGGCATTTGGAACAACCAAAAGATTATGTTCATTTTGTTCATCAAGCCATTGAACACTTGGATTCATCTCAATTGGACCAGTTGAGCAATTCAATCCAAATACGTCAATTCCCATATCAGAAACTGTAGTATAGGCAGATTGAATATTAGTTCCAAGCAACATTTTCCCATATTGATCTAAAGTAGTATTAGAAATAATTGCAACTTTCTTACCAGTTTTAGATATTGCATTATGACATGCTTCAATTACCAATTTTACTTCCAAAATATCCTGACTAGTCTCTATGAGTAATGCATCCACGCCACCAAGAATTAATCCTTCAGCTTGTAATTCAAAAGCTTCACGAATTTCATCAAGAGGTTTTTGTCCTAAGTCAGGATCATCAGAACTTGGCAAATAACCTGTTGGGCCCATAGAACCAATTACAAATCTGGATGTATCAGAATATTCAGCACAAACTTCAGATGCAAGAAGTGCAATTTTTTTATTAAAATCAACGGTTTGATCACCAAACCCATATTCATCTAATTTTATTTTATTAGAACCAAAAGAATTTGTTTCAATACAATCAGAACCTGCATCCAAATAATTTCTATGAATTTGTTTTATCCAATCAGGATGAGTTAGTATCAAACCATCATTAAATCCATCTTGATTATTTGGAAAATCTTCAGGGGATGGATCATATTTTTGAATTTCAGTACCCATAGCTCCATCAAAAAGTAAAATTCGATTTTTTAATGCATCTAAAAAAGATTCTTTTTCAGTCAATTAAATTTTAAAAAACACTTGCACAGTTTAACTCTTTTCAGATAAGACGAGAAAAAATTACAGAATAGACACGTATGTTGAAATTAGGTTTAATTGAAATTTATGCATATTTATGTCAAAGTTACAAGTTAACAACTTAGTTCGCAGTGCAACATTTTTTCAACATGCAGGAATTTCAATAGTATTTGTATTCATGCCCATTATTGCAAATGGTGTAACAGATTCCATTTTTGAAATTGGGTTGTTAATAGCATCATTTAGTTTTGCTCAGATTTTATCAGAAATATATTTTGGAAGACATTCAGATAAGAAAGGGACTAGGCTCAAATTTATCAGAATTGGATTCGTAGGATGTGCAATAGCATTTGGATTACATTACTTTGCTGATGACATAACAATATTTTTCCTAGTAAGAATTGCTGCAGGAATTGCAAGTGGAATAATGATTCCTGCAATGATTGCTTATACATATGAAGCAAATATTGATAAAAAAAGAGCAGCCACAGTAATTTCATTTCATGCCTTAGGATGGCTAGCAGGAATTGCAGCTGCAGGAATTACAAGTGATCTTAAATTAATTTTCTTAATTAGTGCAGCATCATTTATCGTAGGATTAATTTTTACGATAAGACTACCTAATCCAAAACAAAAAAAAGAAATCAAACCAGGAACTACAAAACAAGTAATTTTAAAAAATAAATTTCTCTTTTTATCATTATTACTAAGGCATATTGGAGCTGCAGCAGTATGGACGATTCTTCCCATAATGATTATAGAAAAATTAGGAGGAGAACTATATCATATTTCAATAGTATATGTTGCAAATACACTGACAGCGTTTATTTTGATGAATATAATGGCAAGTAAGATTCAACTTTCTAATGTTACTAAATTTAAAATTGGAATTGGATGTTCAGTATTTGTATTTGTAGGGTTATCAGTGGTAACAGAATGGTGGATGGCAATGCCATTTATGGCATTAGTTGGTGCTACATGGGCATTTTTATTTATTGGAGGAAACTTTCATTTGATGGAAAACAATCCACGTTCAACATCAACAGGAATTTTTAGTTCAACATTATCTATTGCAATGGTGATTGGGCCAATTATTGCAGGAACTATTGCATTTACATTTGATTATATTTCAGTGATGTATTTTGCAATAACAATTATTGTAATTGCATTTATTGTTTCATTAAAAATAAAAAACTAAAAAAAAATTACCCTAGTCCCCAACGAGACATTACTTTAGTTTCTAATCGTTTGAAAACGATTCCATCAACTACCAAACCTATTCCCATTATCACAACCATTATTCCAATTACTTGTGAAACATCATTTAGAGAACGTCCAGCATTTAGTAAAAAGCCCAATCCCAAGAAGGAAAATAATATTTCAGCACCAATAACACCTCTCCATGCAAAAGCCCAGCCTTGTTTAAAGCCAGAAATCATGTATGGGAATGCTGCAGGAATGAGTACGGCAGTAATTAATTGTGTACCTTTAGCACCCATATTTCTTGCAGCCTCAATAAAATGAGGATCTATATTTTTGACTCCAGTATACGTGTTAATTGTAACTGCAAAAATTGCACCAATTGCAGTAACAAAAATAATTCCACCATCAGTTAGACCAAACCAAAGAATTGCCAATGGAACCCATGCTATTGAAGGAATTGATTGTAATCCTAAAACAAGAGAGCCAACAGTTTGATTGACCATTTCAATTCTAGCCATAAAAATTCCCAGTACAATACCACCGGAAATTGCAATTGCCAATCCAATAGATAATCTCCACATACTTGTTGCAATTCCATAAAACAAACTGCCATCAATTCCACCATAAAACAAATCTTCAGCTACTTCATAAGGTGATGGAAAAATATTATCGGGCCATATACCAATCATTGCAATAATCTGCCAAACTGCAATTATTCCAATGTAAAATCCAATTCTATGAATAGTAAAATTTTTTGCCATAATAATTACTCTAGATTTTTCTTTACCTCAGGTCTAAGTTCACGTAAAATATCTTGTTGAAATTTAAGCAGAGACGCATCCTCAGCAGTCCTAGGTCTAGGGAAATTATTAATAAATTCTTTTTTAATTATTGACGGTCTATTACTAAAAACTACAACTTTAGTTCCAAGAACAGTTGCTTCTGCAACATTATGAGTAACAAACAAAATAGTTTTTTTTGTTTTTTCCCAAATTAATTGCATTTCAACTAATAACAAATCTCGAGTTTGTGCATCAAGTGCTGCAAAAGGTTCATCCATTAACAAAACATCAGGATCCATCACAAGAGCTCTAGCAATAGCTACACGTTGTTTCATACCGGTTGAAAGTTGGTAAGTAAAAGAATCTGCAAATTTTGTTAATTGCATCATATCCAAATATCTATGAGAGATTTTTGCTCGTTCTTCTTTTGAAATTCCAGCCATCTTTAATCCAAATTCAACATTATCTTGAACCTTAAGCCATGGAAATAATGCACCCTCTTGAAAAACCATAATTCTTTCAGGTCCAGTTTCAGTAACAGGATGACCATCAAAGATAATTTGTCCTTCATCGGGTTTTTCCAAGCCTGCAACTATACGCAAAAATGTAGATTTTCCACAACCAGAAGGTCCAACTAGGCATACAAAATCACCAGATTCAATTTTTAAATTGATACCTCCTAATGCTTTGAGGTTATGAGAATCATGGCTAAAATATTTTATAATATTTTTAGCCTCCAATTTAGTCATCTAAGGATCTCCTTCAAAGTTAGAATTTGAATCAAGGTTGTAAAAAATTCCAGATAAATCATATCCATTTCTTCCCAGATATCCTAACACATTAGCCTTTTCAGCAAATGAGTAAACAGAGTCTTTTACAGGATCAGAAGTAATTTTAAGATTAGATAAGGAAATATCAACTACATTATCAGATAAAGACTGTCCCAAATGTGACTTTAAAAAAGTGTTAAAAACTATTCTAGTTTCAACAGGATTATCATTAATCCATTTTACTGTTTCGTGATGGGAAATAAGAAAATCAGAAATTATTTCAGGATTTTTTTCAACATAATCTATATTTGCAATTAAAAGTACAGATGCAAATTGTTTATTTGGCCACAAATCTTCTTCAAAAAATAATCTATCCCCACCAAGTTCAATTTCTAAAATTGTTGCCCAAGGTTCTGCAACCCATGCACCATCAATATCACCTTTTACAAATAAAGTGTAAATATCAGGATTAGAAATATTATAAACAATTACAGAACCACCTTTTTCAGCAGGCTTTAGGTTATTTTCAGATAAATAATGACGTAATGAAACATCTTGAGTATTTCCAATTTGAGGTGCAGCAATTTTTTTTCCTACAAAATCAGATGCAGAATTAATTTCAGAGTTTGGATGAACAATAAAACTTGCACCGCCACTTGCAGCTCCAGCCAAAATTTGAATATTTTTATTTTCAGAATTTAAAAATCCATTAATTGCAGGTCCAGGTCCAACATATGCAACATCAACAGAATTTGCAAAAAGAGATTCAATTACTTGAGGTCCACTATCAAAAACTCTAGTTTCAATTTTAGTATCTGTACTAATTTTTTCTGCAAAAAATCCTTTCTCTATTCCGATTATAGGAATAGCATGTCCAATGTTTGGAAAATATGCAATTCGAAGATTGTTTTCATCTGAATTTTCATCAGAATTTAGAATAATTCCAGTAACGGAAGCTACTATAATTATTGTAATACCTACAGAAAGTACCAATTTAATTGTCATAAAACAGCGTTATATTTGGCGGTTAAATAATCATCGAATTTTAGCTTAAGCTAGTCAGGGATTTTTTGTAAAAAAAAAAGAAAAAACAAGCCTAACACAAAAGATAAATTCCAAAATACTACGGAAAAGATGTTTTATGACTCAAAAAGGAATTCTTGCATTTTCTGGAGGATTAGATACTTCAGTTGTTGTAAAATATTTACAAGAAGAACATGACATGGATGTAATTACAGTTACAGTTGATGTAGGTCAAGGAGATGACGCTAAAAAAATTGCTGCAAAAGCAAAAAAGTTAGGGGTAAAAAAACATTACAATATTGATGCAAGAAAAGAATTTGTCAAAGATTACATATTTCCAGCAATTAAAGCAAATGCACTTTATCAAAAAAAATACTGTTTAGCAACAGCACTTGCAAGACCATTAATTGCAGAAAAAGTATTAGAAATTGCAAAAAAAGAAAAAGTGTCATCATTAGCACATGGGTGTTCAGGTAAAGGAAATGATCAAGTACGTTTTGATATAACATTACGTTCAGGTTCAGATCTTCCAATCATAGCGCCAATCAGAGATAAAAATTTGGATAGAGATACAGAATTAAAATTTGCACAAAAACATGGAATAGAAATAGATGCAGTTGCAAAAAAATTTAGTATTGATCAAAATTTATGGGGACGTGCAATTGAAGGAGGAGTTCTAGAAGATCCATATAATGAACCACCAGATGATGCATTCATTTGGGTAAAAACAAAAGACTTACCTGATAAACCAACATATTTAGAAATTAAATTTGAAAAAGGGATTCCAGTTGCAGTTGATGGAAAAATAACTGAATCACAAAAATTAATTGAATATATCAATAAAAAAGCAGGTGCAGCTGGTGTTGGAATAATAGATCATATTGAAGATCGAGTTGTAGGAATTAAATCACGAGAAGTGTATGAAACTCCTGCAGCAACTTGCCTAATTGAAGCACATGCAGATTTAGAAAAAATGGTTCACACAAAACATGAAAATAAATTCAAATCAATAATTGATGATGAGTGGGCATATTTGGTTTATTCAGGACTTTGGCAAGATCCTCTTAAAACAGATCTAGATGGATTTATAGAAACGTCTCAAAAACCAGTTTCAGGTACAGTGAAATTAAAAATGTATAAAGGAAGTTTAAGAGTAGTAGGCAGAAAATCAGATTATTCATTATACAGTCACGATATTGCAACTTATGGAGCAGAATCTACATTTGACCAAAGATTAGCCAAAGGATTCGTAGAATTATGGGGAATGCAGTCAACGGAAGCTAATAAATTACAAAAGAAAAGGAAATCAAAAACATGAACTGTCCAGAATGTGACGCAAAACTCAACATCCCAGATGATGCCTCAGTGGGAGAAATAGTCTCCTGCCCTGATTGTGGAGCTGACTTTGAAATTTCTAAAAAAGAAGGATCAAACATTGAGCTTAAACAAGCAGAAAGCGTAGGCGAAGACTGGGGAGAGTAATGTCAAAAATTAGCATTGTTTTTGACCGTTTAAGAACGGAAGAAAAAATGCTCCAAAAGGAAGCTGCCGCATTAGGACATACTACAATAATGCTAGATGCCAAAATTACGCAAATTAATACAGATAGTAAGAAAGAAGATTTGGATTTAGGAGACGTAGTATTAGAAAGATGTGTAAGTTATTTCAGAGGTCTTCATTTTACTTCAGCACTAGAGTTTTTAGATATTCCAGTTTTAAACAAATTTGATGTTGCAAGTATTTGTGGAAATAAAATGTTTATGACATTACTTTTAAAGAAAAACAATATTCCAACACCAAAAACATATTTTTCATTTTCAAGTGAAAGTGCTGCAGAAAATTTAGAAAAGGTAGGATATCCATTAGTCATCAAACCAGTAATAGGTAGTTGGGGAAGAGGAGTAATGCCAATTAAAGATAAAGATACCATGGATGCAGTTTTTGAAATTAGAGATATTACAGATAGTCCTCATGATAGAATTTATTATTTACAAGAAGTTGTAAAAAGACCACCAAGAGACATTAGAATAATCACAATTGGAGATGAGCCTATTGCTGCCATGTATAGAAAGTCATCAGGAGGTTTTAAAACAAATATTGCATTAGGGGCAGATCCAGAGATCTGTGAAATTACAAAAGAAATGGAAGAAATGGCCATAAAAGCATCAAAAGCAATGGGTGGAGGCATCTTAGGAATTGATATGATGGAAGATGAGAAAAGAGGGATAGTGGTTCACGAAGTAAACAATACAGTAGAATTCAAAGGATTAGCAAGGGTTGCACAACGAAACATACCAAAAGAAATGGTAAAATTCGCCTTAGACTACGTTAGGAAATAAATTATACTCCATTACAAGAAGGTTTATCATGAAAGTTGGAGTTGTAGGAGCATCAGGTTATGTAGGAGGAGAAACACTTCGTCTTCTAGTTAATCATCCAGAGGTTGAAATTAGTATGGTAACATCAAGGCAGCATGTTGGAGAATATTTGCATAGAGTTCAACCAAGTTTAAAGGGATTTACAGATCTAACTTTTTCAGAATTAGATTATGATAGACTAACAGATCAATGTGATGTTGTATTTACAGCAGTTCCACACGGTACTGCCACTGAAATTGTGAAAGCACTCTATGATAGAGGTATCAAAGTTATTGATTTGAGTGCAGATTATAGATTGCATCAACAAGAGGCATATGATAAATGGTATGGTTGGAAACATCCACATCCAGATTACTTACCAAAATCAGTTTTCGGAGTACCAGAATTACATAGAGAAGAAATTAAAAAAGCACAACTTGTTTCTTGTCCAGGATGTATGGCAGTAACTTCAATATTAGCACTAGCACCATTAATTAAAAATGACATTATAGATACAGAGCACATTATTGTTGATTCAAAAATTGGGTCTTCTGGAGCTGGTTCGGGTTCAGGTACAGCACATGCAATGCGTGCAGGAGTAATTAGACCATACAAACCAGCAAAGCATAGACATACAGGTGAAATCGAACAAGAGTTGAGTGAAATTGCAGGAAGTAAAATTCGTGTTTCAATGAGTCCACATGCAGTAGATGTTGTCAGAGGGATTTTATGTACAAATCATACATTTATGAAAAAAGATATTGATGAAAAAGGATTATGGAAAATATATCGTCAGGCTTATGGTGATGAAAAATTTATTAGATTAATTAGAGATAAAAATGGATTATACAAATTCCCAGATCCAAAATTCTTAGTTGGTTCAAACTTTTGTGATATTGGATTTGATATAGATGAAGATAATAATAGATTAATTGCTTTATCAGCATCAGATAATTTAATGAAAGGTGCAGCAGGTTCTGCTATTCAAAACATGAATGTTATGTGTGGTTTTGATGAAATGAGTGGACTAAGATACACCCCATTAACTCCGGTTTAGAAATGATCACTATCAAAATTGGTGGAAGTGTAGTAGATGATTTACATCCATCCACAATTACAGATATTAAAAAAATTGCCGAATCAGAAGGTGTCATCATAGTTCATGGAGGGGGAAAAGAAGTTACAAAAGTTTGTAAACAATTAGGTAAAGAGCCAAAATTTGTAACATCTCCAAGTGGAATTAAAAGTAGATATACGGATAAAGAAACTGCAGAAATTTTTACAATGGTAATGTCAGGTAGAATAAATAAAACGATTGTTCAAATGCTACAGAAAAATGGAATTAATGCAATTGGATTATCAGGAGTAGATGCAAGGTTGATAGAAGCAGATAGGAAGAAGAGATTGTTGATTGTAAATGAAAAAGGTAGAAAACAAGCAATTGATGGTGGATATACAGGCAAAATTAAAAACGTAAATTCAGAATTTATCAAATCATTACTTAAACAAGGATTAACGCCAGTAATTTCACCAATAGCAATTAGTGAAGAATCAGAATTTCTTAATGTAGATGGAGATAGAGCTGCAGCATATGTAGCTGGAAGTGTAGGAAGTGACAAAGTATTATTCATTACAAATGTAGATGGACTTTTAATGGATGAAAAAGTGGTACCAAAATTGACATTAGCAGAAGCAAAAGAAATTCGACCAAAAATAGGTCCAGGTATGGAAAAAAAGATCTTAGCTTCTACAGAAGCACTCGATATGGGTGTCAAACAAGCTTTTATCGCAAATGGTCAAAAAGAAAACCCTATTTCTTCAGCAATCGCACATGATAATTGTACGGTGATTGAACATGAGTGAAGATCAACATATGGGAAATCTTTACCAAAGATTTCCAGTTACAATTGAAAAAGGTGTAGGAGCACATGTTTGGGATACTAAAGGAAAAGAGTATGTTGATTGTATGGGCGGATACGGAGTAGCTCTAGTAGGGCATCAAAATCAAAGAGTCAATAATGCAATTAAAGAACAAGTAGACAAAATTATTACTGTTCATAGTTCATTGTACAATAAAACAAGAGAAGAATTTCTAAAAAAATTAATTGAAATAGCACCAGAAGGACTAACACAAGTACATCTTAACAACAGTGGAGCAGAAGCAGTTGAAGCTGCAATGAAATTTGCAAGAAAATTTACAGGTAAAAAAGGAATGGTTGCAATGAAAGGATCATATCATGGAAAATCATTTGGAGCACTATCATTAACATTTAATCCAAAATACAGAAAGGCATTTGCACCATTAGTTGAAAAAGTTTCTTTTGCATCATTTGGAGACATGGATTCACTTCGATCAGTTATTGATGATGATACGGCTTTCATAATTTTAGAACCAATTCAAGGAGAAAGTGGAATAATTGTTGCACCAGATGGATTTTTACAAGAAGTTAGAAAACTATGTAACGAAAAAGGAATCCTATTAGTTTTTGACGAAATACAATCAGGTTTAGGAAGAACTGGTCGATTATGGGCAGGGGATCATTGGAATACATCACCAGATATTTTATGTCTTGCAAAAGGAATTGCTGGAGGAGTGCCAATGGGTGCAACATTAGTTAGACCAGATATTTTAGCTGCAATAAGTAAAGGAGAACATTCATCAACATTTGGCGGAAATCCAATATCATGTGCAGCAGGAATTGCAGCTCTAAAATCAATAACAGAGGATGGTTTGATTGAAAACTCTAAAAAAATGGGAGAAATGTTTAGAGAAGGATTAGAAAAATTAAAAGAAAAACACATGATGATTAGAGAAATTAGAGGAAAAGGACTGATGATTGGAATTGAAATGAAATTTGAGGTAAAAGATATCTTAATGAGTTTAATTGAAGAAGGTGTTTTGATGTTATATTCAGGAAGAAACATACTGAGATTATTACCACCATTAGTGATTAACGAAGAAGACGTAACAAAAGTTTTACATGCTTTAGATATTGTAATAGGTAAAGAGGAGCAAAAAAGAAATGTACAAAGATAAAATAGATGAGAGAATTATTGGATATCTAAAAGAGGACTCTAGAGAATCATTTGTAGATATTGGTAAAAAATTAAAGCTTTCAGAATCAGCAGTTAGAAGACGAGTTAAAAATTTAGTTGACAGTAAAACAATTAATAAATTTACAATAGAGTTAGGAGAAAATAATGTCACAAGTGCAATCGTATTAGTTTCAGTAGATTCTGCAACAGACACATCCAAAGTATCCTTAAAACTTGCAAAATTAGACGGAGTAAAAACAGTTTATGAGATTACAGGGCAATATGATATCACTACAATAATGAGTGCAACAAGTATTGCAGAAATTAATAATAGTATTGATGCATTGAGAAAAATTACAGGGGTTGTCGATACCAACACTGTAATTATTTTAAAGAAAGTTATCTAAAAACGAGTTTCGTTTTAAAATTTTAATTCAAAACTAATTTAGGATCAATTATGATTATTTTCAACGTAAATAGTACGAATATGTTTATATCATCAGTTTCAATAAACGAATTCAGTAATGAAAGATCCGAATCACTATGCAAATATGTATAATGCATATGAAAAAAATCCAAAGAAAATTAGAGTGTTAGATAGTACTCTAAGAGAAGGAGAGCAACATCCAGGTGTTTCATTTACAAATAAACAAAGAATCCAGATTGCATGGATGTTAGATTATTTTGGAGTGGATCAAATCGAAATATCTCCAATTGTATCAAAAGATCATAAAGAAGCAACTAAAACAATCATCAAACAAGGATTGACAGCAGATATTGTATCTCATGGACGTGCACTTAAAGAAGATATAGATGTTTCATTAGACTGTGATGCAAAATGGTGTGCAGCATATTTAGGAATTTCAGATATACATCTAAAAGACAAATTACGTATTTCTAGAGAAGAAGCTTTGGAAAGAGCTGTAGGAACTGTAGAGTATGCAAAATCTCATGGATTAAAAATTAGATTCACAGTAGAAGATGGAAGTAGAACAGAACCAGAATTTCTATTAAAAGTATGTAAAGCAATTGAAGATGCAGGAGTAGATAGAATTAGTCTTCCAGATACAGTAGGAATTTTACGTCCAATTGGAATGTATAATTTTGTTAAAAAAGTTAGAGATGTTATAGATGTTCCATTAGATGCACATGTTCATAATGACATAGGATTTGCAGTTGCAAATGCATTTTCAGCATGTGATGCAGGAGTTGATCAAATCCATACTACTATTGACGGAATAGGTGAAAGAACAGGTATACCACCGCTTGCGGAAGTAGCAGTAGCATTAACTTACTTGTACAAATCACCAAATGATTTTAGATTAGATATGTTACTAGATTTATCTAAATTAATTGAAGATTATACAGCAATTATACCATATGATTCAAAACCAATTGTCGGATCAACCGCATACAAGCACAAGGCCGGGACACATCTTGCAGCAATTCTGAAAAATCCAGCTGCCTATGAACCAATACCACCAAGAGCTGTAGGAAATAGAAGAAGCATAGTGTTTGGAGAATTAGCTGGAAAAACAGGTGCTGCCTATTTGATGTCATTATTAGGATTAGAAAAAGACGATGCAGGTGCAAAAGCAGTTGCAGCAGGACTAAAAAATCTAAGAATGGGAGATTTGATAGACATTCCACTCGAAGATAGACTAGAAAAAAAGATAATTAATGATAAATAAAGAGGAGAAATGAGAGAAAAATATGTCAAAATGTGAAGAATGTGATGCTGAGATTTCCATACCAAGTGATGCACTTGAAGGAGAAATTGTAACATGTCCAGAATGTGGCGCAAGTTTTGAATTAGCAAAAGGTTCAGATGGTTTCGATCTTAAGCCTGCCCAAACGGTTGGTGAGGATTGGGGACAGTGAATCCGGATGTTACAATTCTTTACGATTCCATACGTTGGGAAGAAAAAGCTCTACTAGAAGCAGGTAAAAAAAAGAATATCAACATACAGATGGTTGATTGTAAAAAATTAGCAATAGATTTAGAAAAAAAACCAGAAGACTATGGAATAGTTATTCAAAGATGTGTTAGTTACTATAGAAATTTACATTCAACTGCAGCTTTGGAAGGATTAGGAGTTAAAGTAATCAATTGTCTAAATACAGGAGTTTTTGCAGGAAATAAATTATTCACACATATGTTACTAAAGAAATTTGGAGTTCCAACACCAGATGCAACAGTTGCATTTTCAAAAGATGCAGCAATCGAATCACTAGAAACTAATGGATATCCAAAAGTTATCAAACCAACAATTGGTAGTTGGGGAAGATTAATTTCAAAATTAAATGATAAAGAATCAGCTGAAGGTATAATTGAAAGTAGAGAAACAATGTATCCAATTTATCAAGTTCATTATTTAGAAGAATTTGTAAAAAGACCACCAAGAGACATTAGAGCAATTATGGTAGGAGACAAAATAGTTGCTGCAATTTATAGAAATTCAGAACATTGGAAAACCAATATGGCATTGGGAGGGACTGCTGAACAATGTAAAGTTACACAAGAAATGGAAGAGATGTGTATCAAAGCAAAAAATGCAGTTCAAGGAGATATTGTAGGCGTAGATTTGATGGAAAGTGAAGAGAAAGGGCTTGTCGTTCATGAAGTTAATAATACAACAGAGTACAAAAATACTGTAAGGGTATGTGATGTAGACATACCTTCTCTAATGCTGGATTATGCACTAAAAGTAGATACGTGAAATTGGACAATCATTTTACAGTAACCCCAAGGTTTGCAACAAAGATGTTAGAAAAAGCACTTCGACTTTACACACCATCTCTTAGTGAAAAACCAATGGCAGAATTTTTAGCAGATAAATGTGATGATTTAGGATTTGACGATATACAGATTGACGAAGTAGGGAATTTAATTGCACAAAAAGGAACAGGATCTCCCAGAATAATGTTATGTGGTCACATGGATGTAGTTCCAGGAAAAGTGAAAGTTAGAAGAGAAGGAGATTTACTTTATGGTCGTGGCGCATCAGATGCAAAAGCACCATTAATGGCAATGTTGTTTGCTGCAGCATCAATTAAGAACAATAGTGGCACAGTAATTTTTGTAGGAGCAGTAGATGAAGAAGGAAATGCAATAGGGATTAAAAATATTGTAAAAAAAGAAATGAATATTGATTATGCAGTGTTTGGAGAGCCTAGTGGAATTGAAAAAGTTACAATTGCGTACAAAGGAAGATTAGCAATTAATCTAAAAATTAATGTTCCAGATAGTTCACATGCAAGTGCTCCGTGGCTTTCAAAAAATGCAATTGAAGAGTCAATAATATTTGTAAAAGAATTAAAACAAAAATTAGAAAAAGATCAAGATGAAAAAACTAAGGGAATGTTGTTAACTGCAACAATGACTGAAATTAAAGGTGGAACAAGTCATAATGTAACACCAAAAGAATGTGAAACTACATTTGACATTAGAATTCCAGTAGATATGAATTGTAAATCAATTGAACAGAAAATTGCAACATTAGTTAAAGAAATCGCTCAAAATAGAGAAGTTGAAGCATTTTACTCAATTTTAGATGAAACTGAACCATTTGAAGCACCACATAATTCAGTACTTGTTAGAGCATTCACATTAGGCATAATAGAAGTGGAAAAATCCAGACCAACTCTAATTAGAAAAACAGGAACAGGAGACATGAATGTATTAGGTAATCAATGGGGAATTCCAGTTGTAACATATGGTCCAGGGGATCCACATGAAGCTCATACAATAGATGAAAAAGTTTCAATTGAAGAGTATCTAAAAGGCATAGAAATTATCAAGAAAACACTACAGCATTTAAAAAGACTTCATGATAAAAAATTACAGTAATGTTATCGTTTGTAGGTTTAGGAATTTCAGGATTTGAATCCATTCCAATTGAAGGATTAGATGTAATATCAACTGCAGATATTGTATATCTAGAACAATTTACTAGTCCAATTGGAAAATCAGATTTAGAAAAAATTCAAAATGCAATTAAAGGTGAATTCAAACCTGCAAAAAGATGGTTAGTAGAGGATGGTAATGAAATTTTAGAAAATGCAAAGAAAAAAAATGTAGTTTTGTTATCTTATGGAGATCCATACATCGCAACAACACATATCGAATTAAGGGCAAGGGCAATTGAAAATAAAACAGAAACACGTTCTATACATGCATCATCATCACTTACATCAATGATTGGAGAATGTGGTTTACATTTTTACAAAGTTGGAAGAATAGCAACAATAATGAGTGAAATGAAATCACTTACAACACCATATTATGTAATTTATAAAAATTTGATAGAAGGTAATCATACAGTACTTTTATTAGAATATAATCAAGACAAAGATTTTTTCTTGGATCCTAATGACGCGTTAAAAGGATTATTAGAAACAGAAAAAGGGCAAAGAAGAAAAGTCATCACAGAATCAAGTTATGTCATAGTTGCATCAAGAATTGGTTTTGAAGATCAAACAATTATTTCAGGTAAAATATCAAGTTTAGCAAAAACAAATTTTGGAAAACCTCCACACACCATAATTATTCCAGGTAGATTACATTTTACAGAATCAGATGCACTCAAATTATTCGGTCAGTGTATAGATGAGCCATTTGATAATTCTGAAAAAACAGAAAAAATTTCAATACAGATGATGAAAAAATATGTACCAATGGTAAGAGAAGCACTTGAAGAAATTGAACCACATTATAAAGATCAAAAAGAATTTGAAGTAATTTTAGAAAATGCGGAATTATACATCAATGACGCTGAGAAATTTTTAGAAGATGGACAAGATGAAGTTGCAATTTTGAGTATAGGGTATGCCGATGGACTAGTAGATGCATTAAGATTGGCAAAAGGTCTAGAACCCAAAATGTGATGTTATCAATAAATTAAAGAATAGGTCAATAGATACAAAAAATATTGGAATTAATTGAAAAAACAATTCTCTCTGCAATGTATGTATGCCAAATTAATGGAAATGATCCAATTGAGATAATTAAGAAAAAAAGTATGCTTTCAGATGATCAAATTAATAACAAAATTACAGAATTAATTGAAAATAATCTGATAAACAAAGATAAAATTACACTTACAGAAATTGGACGAGATTCATTGCACATAGTATTAGCAGGAGGAGTTTTTGACATTATTCATCCAGGACACATTTACACATTAAATGCAGCAAAAGCATTAGGAGATGTATTAGTGGTGGTGGTAGCAACTGACAGTACTGCAGTAAAAATGAAAAAAAGAAATCCAATACACAGTCAAGAGCAAAGACAAGAATTAGTAAATTCACTAGGAGTGGTAGATCTATGTTTAATTGGTCAAGAAGAAAATATTTTCAAAACGGTAAAGCGTGTCAGGCCACAAATCATTGCATTAGGATATGATCAAATTCATCAGGAACAATTCATTACAGAAGGATGTAAAAAAATTAAGTTAGATGCAAAGGTTGCCAGATTACAGTCTCCAATTCCAGAAAGTTCTAGTTCTAAAATTGAAAAAGAATATGGAGAATCAATTCATGGAATCTAAGAATTAATTTCAATTTTTATTGAAACTTTTGAACCATCTTTTAATTTAGTATTTTTACGTAAACATGTTTGAGATATTAATTCAATTATAGAATCACCATGATGAGTACGCTCAAGTATAATTAATTCACAATTGATTGAATTATTTAGTTTGGCTGGAAAACATTTTACCCATCCATATGTTCTCTTACCATCAGAGAAACTCTCAATTTTAATTCCATCTAAAGTTTCAAATTGTTTGATTGATTCTTGATGTATTTTTTGATCTAATCTAACATTAAGAGTTCCAGGAAATGGAACATAACCAATTTTAGATTTGAATTGTTTTGTATATCCTTTTAATCCCATATAATATGCACCTTCACCCATTCCTGAAACTAAAGTTCCTTTTAGTTCAACACAAGATGGAGAAGAGTCTAAACTTTTTTGTAAAATAGAAGATAGTTTTACCATTTCAGAAAAACCCTTACTAGTAATTTTTACGGAAAGATTCCTTCCGTTAATTATTCGTGTAATGAATTTATTTTGTTCTAATTCAAGTAAATGTTTAGATGCCGCTTGTTGTGATTTCTGTATATTTTTTCCTAGAGATGAAGTTGTAGTAGTTACATAGTTGTACTTAGCTCCTTTAGATAACAGATAAGAGAGAGTTAAGAGATGCTGAATTTTTAGTTCAGTCATCTAAAATCCTAAGATACGCCTAAATCAGCGAATGTTTTTATCGTCATACCATCAGAATTAGTTAATTTTGCAACTCTATGTCCAATGACACATTCAATTCCAGCATTTTTTGCACCTTCTAAAAGTCGTTTGGTAATAATTCCATCCAATAGAAGATATTTGATACCAGATTGAGAAGATAATTTGCTAACAACTTCACTTATTGGAACTTTAAAAATTTCATTTTGATCATTATCTAATGCAGTTGCTTCAAGTGTTTCATTGAGATTTGGAAATATTTTGGATGCTATTTCTATAATAGACTTGTCATCTTCACTATTGAGTTTTGGTGCAGTTTTACCATTTTTAATTTCATCAGCAATTGGTCTTAGAATTTCATCAAGTCTTTGAGGAGTTAACTCTTCTACCTCAACACCAGTATCTGCTTGTAACTCATAATCAAGATTAACAACAGATTTGAGTTCTTTTAGAATAAATCCACCAGCTCTATCACCATCAATAAAAGCAACAACTGTATCTTTTTCACTACATAATTCTTTAATGGATTCATCAATTTTTGCACCTTCTATTGCAAGTGCATTATCATAACCAGCTCGTAAAAGATTGATAACATCAGCTCTACCTTCAACAAGGATTATCCATTTTGAATCAAATACTCCAGAACTACAAGTCAATTTCGATGGGCCATATGTAGATAGTTTACCTGAATCACCCTGATGAACATCATTTAACATGCTTTCACCTTCACTAACTGTTTTTGTTGCCCATTTTTGTTTGATTTCCTTTGCACGTCTTACAATATCATCTTTTTTTGCAGCGCGTACATCATCAATTGCATCTAAAGCAAATTTACAATCAAATGGGCCAACTTTATCTATACTTTCAATACCTGCAGCAATTAATGCACAAGTATCAATATCTGTACTCATCGGAATTACAGCATTACCATTTGTAGTATTAGATGTAGATTTGGCAATAACTTCAATACGTCCTACTTTAGAAACTCGTTGCAGTTCATTCAAATTCATCTCTGGGCCTAACAGTCCTTCTGTTTGGCCAAAGATGGCTCCGATTATATCTGCTCTTTCAACGAGTCCATCAACTTCATAGGAAAGTTTAACGTGATATTTGACAATTCCTGATTGAGGCATAAATTCTTCATCTCCTTTATCATTATACACTAAAATTCTAATGGCAATATATGAGGGTATCGCAAAATATTAATTAAATTTTCAGATATAGCAAATGCTAAGTGAATTAAAAATAAAAATAAAATTACTAGTTTATTCGGTACTAAATGAGCTACCACATGAACAGGATTTTGTAACATTTGGATTGTTAATTTTAAATCCAGAACCCATTAGGCTTTCAATATAGTCAACGTTTGCACCTTGTAAATGATCGACACTGTAACTATCAACTAAGAGTTTTACTCCATTTTCTTCCATTACTATGTCATCTTCTTCAGGTGCTTTTTCAAAGCCCATTCCATAAGATAGACCAGAACAACCTCCACCTTGTACGTATACTCGCAAGTATTCAGGGGAGTCTGCTTCCTCTTTCATGAATTCATGGATTTTCTCAGCTGCTTTTGCAGTAACTGTAACCATTTTTTGTGTTTGTTCAGTTGCCATTATAATCAGAAGTTAGTTTTAAAATATAAGAACCTTTTCCTCTTCAACACCATATTAATACAATAAATAATTCTAGAAAAATTCAAAATAAAATAAAAAAGAGACTGAAATAGCTTATTTTTTGGATTTATTTACAAATGCGGTCATTCGTTCTTCTCGATCAGGATGCGTAAAGCAATTTCTCCAAGCAAGGAGTTCAATTGCAAGTCCAGTATCAAGATCTGCATTTCTTCCCTTGTTAATTGCAACTTTAGACATCTGAACACCCATAGTTGAACATCCAGCAATTTGTTGTGCCATTTTCAAAGCTTCTTCTTGTAATGATGCAAGAGGTACTACATGGTTAACTAACCCAATTTCTTTTGCTTCATCAGCTTTGATCATTTTTCCAGTATAGACAAGTTCTTTTGCCTTTGCTATTCCCACAATTCTCATTAATCTTTGTGTTCCACCCCATCCAGGAGGGATTCCAATTGTTACTTCTGGTTGACCTAGTCTTGCAGTATCAGCTGCAATTCTAATATCACATGACATTGCAAGTTCACAACCTCCACCTAATGCAAATCCATTGATTGCAGCAATTGTTGGTTGTTTAACTAGTTCAACAGTTGCAGTTACAAGTTGTCCTGTTTTTGCATATTCGACAGATTCATCTGCAGAGATTTTAGACATGTATTCTATATCAGCTCCTGCAGAAAATGCTTTTTCCCCCTCACCAGTCAAAATGATAACTTTTACATCATCATTGTGATTAAGAGATTCAAAAGTCTTGATTAGTTCTTTTGCAACATCAGTATTCATAGCGTTTAATTTGTCAGGTCTGTTGATTTTGACAGTACAAACGCCATCAGAAGTAGATGTGGTAACTAGTGACATAATTACAGCCGAAGTTTTACGAAACTTAAATGTTATCTATTTTCCGCGTACTTTGCCCCATTGAGACAATGCGGATGCAGCAGCAACCCAAGTTCGAAGGTCTTGGTAGACAGGAACATTATGTTCCTCAATTAATTTAATCATTTTTTCAGTATATGGTCCACCATTTCCACCAGCCAAAATTGGTTTAGTTCCTTTTTGAGATAATTCATCTAGGTAACCAACAATTGTTTCTTCAAGTGGATCATCTTGGAAGACAAACCAGGGCATAGCAATATCAATATTTTTCTCATCTAGGAATTGTTCAATGACAAATTTATAATCATCTGCAGTTGCACCGCCACCAACATCTGCAGGATTACCATTATGAATTGGCACAGTGGGTGGAAAATGCTCCTTTATTTTTTTGATAGTTTTAGGAGATAATTTTCCTATGGTAAGACCTGCTTTTTCTAATTGATCAATTCCACCAATCATTGGACCAGCACCATTACTAGTCATAGCAACACGATTACCTTTTGCAGCCGGTTGCCATGCTAGTGCCTTTAAGACTCCAACTAATTCTTGATAACTATCAACAGAAATAATTCCAGCTTGCTTAAATGCACCCATGATCATTGCATTAGAACCTCCTAGTGAGCCTGTATGAGATGCTGCTTGTTTTGCACCTGCAGCAGTTCTTCCACTTTTCCAAATTACAATGGGTTTCTTTGTTTGTTTCATTACACGTTTAGCTGTATTGATGAATTTTCTACCATCTCCAAATCCTTCAACATATAGTCCAATTACTTTAGTTTGAGGATCATTTGCAGCATACCATATCATATCTGCCTCGTCAACATCAGAACGATTACCAAAACTAATCATCTTTGATAAACCAAATACATCAGCACTTTCTAACATACTAATTCCCATAGTTCCACTTTGTGAGAAAAATGCAACATTTCCTAATTTTGAACGTACCATTCTTTCTTGTCCTTGGAATGCACAATCAAGACGATTTGCTGCATTAAACATTCCAATGCAATTAGGGCCAACAACACGGATTTTGTGTTTTAATGATAATTCTTTTACTTCAGCTTCCATTGCAGCTCTGTCACCACCAAGTTCTTTACCGCCACCTGAAACAATTACAACAGTGTGAATTCCTTTTTTAGCACATGTTTTCATTATTGGTCCACAAAATGCAAGATCAATACAGACAACAACCAGATCAATCTTTTCTTCTATTGCATCTAATGATGGATAACATTTGATTCCGAGAATTGATTCTTGTTTAGGATTAATTGGAAATACTTTGCCTTTATAATCTTGTTTTCCAAGTGCATCTAATACAGAATTACCAATCTTCCCAGGTGTTGCAGATGCGCCAACTAGTGCGACAGATTTTGGAGTAAAGAATGACTCCATTGATTCGATGTTTGGTTTTGCTTTTGAAATTGAATTCTTTCTTAATTCATTATTTAAAATAATTTTTGCATCAACTACAAAATGAGATTTTGGATATACAATTACAGGATTAAAGTCAATACTATTGATGTAATCAGCATTGGCTACACCTAATTGTCCAATATCAACTAACATTTTTGCCACCATATTAAGATCAATTGGCTCACTTCCTCTGAAACCCTTGAGAAGTTTTGAGCCTTTTAGTTCATTTATCATAGATTTTGCATCAGACGTGGTGATTGGAAGCATTCTAAATGCAACATCTTTGAACACTTCAGTCATTACTCCTCCTAATCCAGCCATAATCATTGGACCAAATTGTGGATCATTTTGAATGCCTACAATTAGTTCAACACCTTTTGGAACCATTTTTTCCAAAAGAATTCCTTTAACTTCAACACCCTTCTTTTTAGAAAGACGACCATACATGTCATTGAATGTCTTTTTTACATCATCGATATTATTAATTCCAACTTTAACTCCACCAACATCAGTCTTGTGTAAAATTTGTGGGGATACAACTTTCATTACTAGTGGAAAACCTATTTTCTTTGCTTGTTTTATTGCATCCTCTACAGAAGTAGCTAATGCATAAGGTGGAACCTTAACTCCATATGATTTAAGAATAGATTTGGATAGTTCTTCAGTGATAACTTTGTGATCGGTTTGAATTGTTTCTTCAAAAATTTTCTGTACTGCAGTCATGTTCGATCGATAAAATTAAATCTCAATATATTAAACTTTGGTCAAATACAAAATGAGGATTTAAAATTGTTATAAAAAATTTCTAGGTTTGATTTTACAATTGAAATGTTTTCATCAATATCTGATCGAATTTTTTGAGGATCAATGTATGATATTTGTTGTAATTTTTCTTCAGTTTTATCAAGCCAGAGATTTATCATTTGTTCATTTACTTCAAGATGAAATTGTAAACCAATTGCACTTTTGTATTGAAATGCTTGATTTGGATAATTTTGAGACAAAGCTAATCTAGTTGCACCGTCAGGTAAATCAAATGTATCACCATGCCAATGAAATACAGAAAAGGGGTTTTTAAATCCAGAAAAGAATTTTGAATTATTTGAGATTTTAAGATCATGATAAAATCCAATTTCCATTTTTGAGCCTTTGTATACTTGAGCACCAAAAGTTTTTGCAATTAATTGAGAGCCTAAACAAATTCCTAAAACAGGAATATTATCTTCAACAGAATTTTTGATTAATTGTTGTTCATCTCTAAGATAAGGTAAATCGTCATTAGCACTTTCAGGAGCCCCCAAAATTATAACTAAGGAAAATTTTTCATCAGGAAGTGATTCATATTTTGCATTAACTGAAGTAATATCAAATCCATCATTTTGTAATAATTCTCCCAAATAACCTGAACCTTCAACTTTAGTATTTTGTACTAGTAAAACATCAGACATGACTAGTATTATTTTAGATTAGAAAATGTTATGAGTTTAAGGCCAAATACCTTTTTGATTAAATGCTTCAAGTACTCGCTCAACAGCTAGAACCATAGTAGCCTTTCTCATATCGACTTTATGTTTTTTAGATACTTCAAATGCATCTTTAAATCCTTTTGTGATGTTTTTCTCCATCTTGTTTGCAACCTCATCAAATGTCCAATAGTATCCCATGTTATTTTGTACCCACTCTAGATATGAAATACATACACCGCCCGAGTTTGCCAAAATATCTGGAATAACCATAATTTTCTTTTTGAAGATAATAGGATCAGCCTCTGGTAGTGTTGGACCGTTTGCAGCTTCTGCAATAATTTTACATTGAAGTTTTTCTGCAATTTTTGCATCAATTTGATTTTCAAGTGCACCTGGAACTAAAACATCACATTTTGCGGTTAACAATTCTTCAGTAGAAATTTTCTTACTACCAGGAAAATCTACAACAGAACCAGTTTTTTGTTTATGTTCTAAAATTTTACTAACTTTAGCACCTTTTGGAATTAAAATTGAACCTTTTGAATCACTAACACCAACTACAATTGCACCCATTTTTTCTAAATATTCACCAGCAAATGTAGATGCATTTCCAAATCCTTGTAAAACTACTTTTGCACCTTTAAGATTTAATTTCAATGTCTTTGCTGCTTCCCTTACAGTATATGCTACACCTAATCCAGTTGCAACATTTCTTGCCAGTGAACCACCCATTGAAATTGGCTTTCCAGTAATTACACCTGGAGAATATTTGTTTCCATTTAATTTACTAAAAGTATCCATAATTTGGGTCATTTCCCGTCCAGTTGTATAAACATCAGGTGCAGGAATATCTTTTTCAGGTCCAATTATTTCAGAGATCTTATATGCAAAACCTCTTGTCAACCTCTCCATTTCACCATCACTAAGTTTTTCAGTTTTTGGATTGACATAGATTGCACCTTTTCCTCCACCAAGAGGAATATCAACAATTGCACATTTCCAAGTCATCCAAGAGGATAAAGCCATAACTTCTCGCTCCATATA
>Ga0066383_10000120_pt1 | contig 24872 bp, 26 predicted proteins | sample Knorr_S23_td_Bot_FD_70950 | JGI IMG/M metagenome (GOLD analysis project Ga0066383, IMG submission 70950) | Marine microbial communities from Southern Atlantic Ocean transect - Knorr_S23_td_Bottom_ad_3770_LV_A | ecosystem: Environmental > Aquatic > Marine > Oceanic | place: Southern Atlantic...
TTCTTGCTTAGTCATGGTCAGTCGAGTTTTGAGATCGCAGCATGTTGCAATAGGTTTTCGACGGTCGAATGCATCACCTCAAGAAGTGGCATTGGATAAACACCCAGCCCAAGCACACATACCGCCAATACGCCTAACACAGCTTTCTCTCGCCGATTGACATCAACCAGTGCTTTTACTTTGTCGCTGGTCATCTCACCATAGACAACTCTTTTGATCATCCACAGCGTATAGGCCGCACCTAGAACAAGCGTAAGACCTGCCACAGCTGCGTACCAGCCGTTAACCCTGAAACTACCTAGGATAACCAGAAATTCACCCACGAATCCCGACGTGCCCGGCAATCCGACATTCGCCATCGCAAAAAACACCAGAAAAAACGCAAACACGGGCATGGTATTGACCACACCACCGTAGCTGTCGATTTCCCTGGAATGCATCTGATCATAGAGAACACCGACACACAGAAACAGAGCAGCCGAAACAAAGCCGTGAGAGATCATCTGTACGATGGCACCCTCCATACCTTGCGTATCGAATATAAAGAGCCCCAGCGTCACAAACCCCATATGAGAAATCGACGAATACGCAATCAATTTCTTCATATCCCGTTGCACCAGAGCCACCAGCGCGATGTAGACCACTGCAATCAATGACAGCCCTATAACCCATATAGCAAGCTCTGAAGAAGCATCCGGCGTAATTGGAATACTGAACCGGAGAAACCCGTAAGCACCCATTTTCAGGGTAATGGCTGCCAGTATTACAGACCCGCCAGTGGGCGCCTCCACGTGAGCATCGGGCAACCAGGTATGTACCGGAAACATTGGCACCTTTACGGCAAAAGCCGCGAAGAATGCCAAAAAGATCAGCACCTGGGTTCCATAGGTCAGCGGTGCTGAATGAAACGACTCTATGCTAAAGGTGTGGCCTGATGAGAAATACAAATAGACAATTGCCACGAGCATCAATAGAGATCCTAGTAACGTGTACAGAAAAAACTTTATTGCCGCATATACCCGATTGGAGCCACCCCAGATCCCAATAATCAGGAACATCGGTATCAGCATAGCCTCCCAGAAGAGATAGAAAAGAATAGCATCCATCGAACTAAACACTCCTATCATCAGCCCTTCCATAATCATGAAGGACGCCATGTATTGAGCCACTCTTTTGGTAATCACCTCCCAGCCAGCTATGACAACAATGACCGTCAGAAAGGCAGTCAAAACAATCAGCGGCACAGAAATACCATCAACACCAAGAAAGTATTGAATGTGAAATGCGTCAATCCATTTGTAGCGTTCGACAAACTGCATACTCGATGTGGTGACGTCGAAATCAAGATATATCGATAAAGACAACAAAAATGTACCCACGGAAAACCCAAGCGCCATCTTTCTAGCTAACTGAGCATTGCGATCTCCGCCGGTCGACAAAATGAGTATCCCGCCCACAACAGGCAGCCAGATCAAAACACTGAGAATATTGGGAGTCACGCTGTCCATTGATCTTCTGCTGATCTCACGACCATAGGTTCCAGGATAAAAATACGACCACACCGATGATCATGACGAATGCATAGTGATAAACGTAACCGGTCTGCAGTCGCTTCAAGATGCGTGAAAACCACCCGATCATGTTTGCAGTGCCGTTTACGGCTAACCCGTCTATCAGCGCGACATCCGCCCGTTGCCACAGCCACTCTCCCAGGCGGATGCCGCCGGATGCGAATAGCCACTGATAAAATTCATCAAAACCGTACTTCTTCTCCAGTATTTTGTAGACAAACTTCAGTCTTTGGGCAAATTTGTCCGGTAGCGACGGTGCTTTTACATAGAAAACCCACGCCAGAACAATACCCGCCAGAGCCAACCAGAATGGAGCCGTAAAGACTCCATGAGCAATCAATCCCATAGCAGTGAGAGGATCACTGGAATTTGTTGACCGAGTAGGGGCTACAGCGTCTCCCAAAAAGCGCCCGTCCAACACACCTTCAACCAAAAAACCGCCAAACACAAGAGAAGGAATTGCCAACAGGATCAGCGGCACTGTAACCACCCACGGACTTTCTTTCAGCTGTGAGCGTGCCTGGATACCCATACGTGGCTCCCCATGAAACACCATAAATATCAGCCGAAATGAATAGAACGCTGTCACAACAACACCTCCAAGGACCGCAGCATAGGCCAACCCAGCACCGGGTATGTTGGAGTGATGCACCGCTTCGATGATCGCGTCCTTTGAGAAAAAACCGGCAAACGGCGGTATCCCCGCCAGCGCAAGACTACCTATGACTGACGTGATGTAGGTAATGGGCATGTAGCGGCGAAGCCCGCCCATCCGCCGCATATCCTGCTCATGGTGCAACGCAATGATGACAGACCCTGCGGCCAGGAAAAGAAGCGCCTTAAAAAAAGCATGGGTCGCGAGGTGAAAGATTGCGACCGAGTAGGCTGATGCCCCCAGTGCAACCGTCATGTAACCCAGTTGCGACAGCGTTGAATAGGCGACTACGCGTTTAATATCGTTCTGAACGAGTCCAACCAGGGCCATCAAAAAGGCGGTCAATGCACCGATAATCAGGATCACAGATAACGCTGTTGTCGAAAGTTCGAACAACGGAGACATTCGTGCAACCAGAAAAATTCCGGCGGTCACCATCGTGGCCGCGTGAATCAGAGCCGAAATCGGTGTTGGACCCTCCATAGAATCAGGTAGCCAGACGTGCAGTGGCACCTGTGCGGATTTGCCCATTGCCCCAACAAAAAGCAAGAGACAGATCAGTGTTATCCAGTGCCATTCATAACCGAACGCGCCGATTACCACTGCATTCTGTTTGCCGGACGCCGCAGAAAATACCGCGCTATAGTCCAGGGTACCGAACAAGTACATTACTGCAGCGATACCCAGGATAAATCCTAGATCACCCACCCGGTTGACCAGGAACGCTTTGAGGTTTGCTGCAACAGCGGATTCGCGTTTGAACCAAAATCCAATAAGCAGGTAAGACACCAAGCCCACCGCTTCCCAGCCAAAAAAGAGTTGTAGAAAATTGTTCGCCATAACCAGCATGAGCATGGCAAAAGTAAACAATGCGATATAACAGAAAAACCTGGTGTATCCCGGGTCATCCCGCATGTAGCCTATCGTATAGATATGAACCATCAGCGAGACGAAGGTAACGACTGCCATCATGACGGCTGACAGATGGTCAATCAGGAATCCGATTTCAAAAGATACGCCCCCGCTTGTTCCCCAGATGTAAACAGGACCGTCAAATGAGTGTCCATCCAGCACATCGAACAGCACGACAGCTGAGAGCACAAACGAAAGAGCAACACCAGTTATCGTGATACGGTGTGTTGCGCTGTTACCAATTATATTTCCCCAAAACCCGGCAATAACGGCAGCGGCGAGACAGGCCAACGGGATCAGCAAATAGATTAACTCCATTAATTAGCTGTCATCCGCGTAACTGATCCAGATCTTGAACATTTATAGACCGGCGGTTACGAAATAAAACAATCAGTATCGCCAGCCCGATTGCCGATTCCGCCGCAGCCACCGTCAAAATGAAGAAAACGAAAACCTGACCGGCCAGATCATCCAAATAATGAGAAAATGCGATGAAATTCGTATTGACTGCCAATAAAAGCAACTCTATGGCCATAAGAATGATCACCAAATTTTTCCGATTCAGAAATATCCCAACGACACTAAGGGCAAAAAGAATAGCCCCAAGAACGAGGTAATGTGATAGCGAAATCATTTGTTCATCTCCGACCGTTTTTCTGTCGGCATACTGACAATTCGAAGTCGTTCTGACTTGCTGACTTTGACCTGCTTGGAGGGAGACTGGTAGCGTGTACCTTGGCGTCGGCGCAGCGTCAGCGCTATCGCAGATACGATTGCTACGAGAAGAATGAGACCAGCAACTTCAAAGACAAAAACATAATCGGTGTATAAAACCAGACCTAATTCTCGTGTGTTGCTGTAATCGGGCCCATGCCCAGCTGGTCGTGGTAACGATTGGGAGCTGAATCGATCTGACATCATCACCAAAACAAACTCGACAACCATGACGCCGGCAACCACGGCACCGACGGGTAAATATCGTGTGAAACCTTCCCGCATACCCTCGATATCGATGTCCAGCATCATGACTACAAACAGGAACAAAACCATAACCGCACCGACGTAAACGAGTACTAAAGCAATGGACAAAAACTCAGCTTCCAGAGTCATCCAGATACAGGCCGCGCTGAAAAACGACAAAACGAGAAACAATGCGGCTTTTACTGGGTTTCTAATTGTTACCACCATTGCCGCAGAGACGACCAGCACGGTTGCGAATAAATAGAACAGTATGGAAAGCAACGTCATAGGGCGAGTCAGTCTTACACGGTCTATCTATATGCTGAATCTTGCTGACGAGCCGATGCAATCTGCGCTTCGCACCGATCACCGAGATTCAAGAGATCAGTTTTTGAGACCACGCCGGACTCACCCGACTCGAAGTGATACTCATCGATATTCGTAAGAACTATCGAATCAACGGGACAAGACTCCTCACAAAATCCACAGTAAATACATTTAAAAAGGTCGATGTCGAATCGAGTTGTCCTGCGTGTTCCGTCCTCTCTTTCTTCCGATTCGATGGTGATAGCAAGCGCCGGACATACTGCTTCACAGAGTTTGCAACCGATACAGCGCTCTTCGCCGTTTGGATAGCGTCGAAGTGCAAGCAATCCTCGGAAGCGTGGTGATTTTGGTGTTTTTTCTTCTGGATACTGGATCGTGAACTTCTTTTTGAAGAAATAACGACCCGTGAGACCGAGGCCTCGTACAAGCTCGGACAGCGCCCAAGTATTTATTAAACGCTTTATTAAAGACATTTTTTCTAACTATGTAAAAATGACGCCGAAGGGAGTAAAAAACTTGACCGCACCGATAACCGCTATCCAGATAAGGGTCACCGGAATAAACACCTTCCAGCCAAGACGCATGATCTGGTCATACCGATATCTTGGAAATGTCGCCCTAAACCACAAGAACAAGAACGCCACTATCGACAGTTTGGCTAAAAACCAGAACAAGCCCGGCAGCCAGGTAAACGGAGGGAATTCAAACGGGGGGTTCCACCCTCCCAGAAATAAAACTACCGTTAATGCTGAGATCATCAGCATGTTTGCGTATTCAGCGAGGAAAAAAGCTGCGAATCCCATTCCTGAGTACTCCACATGAAACCCCGCAACAATCTCGGATTCGCCTTCCGCGACGTCAAACGGCGCCCGGTTGGTCTCTGCCACTCCTGAAATGAAAAACACCAGGAAGAGTGGCAATAGAGGCAGGAAGAACCACTGATGCAGACCACCCGATTGTGCCTGAACGATTGTATTGAGATTCAAACTGCCCGCCACCATGAGTACTCCAACCAATGCGAAACCCATTGCAATTTCGTAGGCAACAATCTGTGCTGCCGAGCGCATTGCACCTAAAAACGCATACTTTGAATTCGAGGCCCAACCAGCAATGATGACGCCATAAACACCCATCGACGTCAGCGCCAACACATAAAGCAATCCGGCATCGATATCAGCCAGTACCAGAGTTTTGGAATACGGTATCACCGCCCACACGGCGAAAGCGGGAGTCACAGCAAGCACCGGGGCAATAAGAAAGAGGTATCGATCGGACTTACTGGGAATGATCATTTCCTTAAACATCAGCTTTATAATATCTGCTATCGGCTGCAGCAAACCTTTAGGGCCCACCCGATTCGGGCCGACCCTGACGTGCATATAAGCAATCACTTTCCTTTCTGCCAGTGTGTAGTACGCGACCGCAATGATGAGAGGTCCAACGATAAAACCGATCTTAAAGCCGAGTTGTAAGATCAACGGCAAAGAGGCCCAAGTTGTCGCAATCCAGCTCATCTGTTACTCCACAGCTTGAACCACAACCACAGGAAAAGAACCGAGAACCGACGTTTCAGAAAGCCCCGTTGGCACGTATACAGCGCCACGAGGCACGCGATCATCGGGTTGGACCGGAAGCATAACTTCGCCTGTCTCTGAGCGTACCGCTAAACGATCCCCTTGTTTAAGTCCCAGTTCGTCCAGTTCTTCCCTACAAGCGAGCAATGCCACAGGTTCTGCATCCTTGGTCGATTGCAGCGCTGTGGCACGACGTACTGTGGGATCTACGCTATACACTGGCACATCGACAATTCGATCCAGTTGTTTGCCGTTCTTTAGTTCAGCGGATTGAGTAGAAACATGATTAATTGCTTGTAGATCAGATTTGTAGCGAACGCTTATTGGCTCTGATAAATCATAGACCTCTTCAAGCTCAGCAATGACGTCATCCGAACTAACGTAGTCAAAACCGTCCAATTTTAAGAAATTTCCAAGCACCCGTAGGATTTTCCACCCCGGTCTCGACTGACCCATCGGCTTTACAGCGGCACTGGCGAACTGGGCGACGCCTTCGCAATTGATATAACCACCATCGATTTCCGTAAAAGCCGCAAGAGGCAACACAACATCCGCTTGCATAGGGACCGCAGAACGAAAAGTCGAAAAGCTCACAACGAACTCTGCTTCGCACAATGCGGTTTCCAACGCCACTGGGTCAGCATAATCGTTGCGAACCTCCACACCATACAAAACATAAGCCTTAAGACGCTTATCGATCATTGTTTTGCTATTTAACCCCCCCGAATCAATCGAACGTCCTCCAGGAAGACGATGCGGCACACACCCAGCGACCCACCCCGCAGCGCCATTAGCGTCTGGCAGCAAGGCAATCCGAATACCACAGTTCTCTCCCAGCCAAGATGCAATCTGCCGAAGCGCACTAGCATCCGGATGGTTCATTCCGATCTGACCTAAGAGAATAAGAGCACCTGCATCGACTGCAATTAGGACGTTGGCGATAGCTCTAACATCTATTACAGATTCATGTCGTCTGGCGAGCTCAACAAGATTTACAGGCAACAGGTCCGCCTTCCCTGCAGCGAGCGCGACATTTTGGGCGATCCTCGCAAAAATGCCAGCCATCATCGAAGGCTTTATAATTACTTCTTGCGTCGTCACAAAATTATGATTGAACGACATTGGGTTAAGAACAGCTATCTCACCACCCTCTTGAACTAAACGACGGAGCCTCAGTGATATCAACGGCAATTCTTTTCGGATATTCGAACCCACGATTAAAACGCTGCCGAGTTTCTGCAGCTTTGATATAGAAGTGTCGATACCTGGATAAATCGGTGCTGCCAAATCATCTCGAAAATCTTGTTGTCGCAATCTGTGATCAACGTTAGATGACCCTAGCGCACGCAATAATTTCTGTAGAAGAAAGAATTCTTCTAACGACGCAGTTGGAGACGCAATTGCCCCGATTTGCTCACCGGACCAAGTCTGTTTGATGCGCAACAAACTCGACGAAACAAGTTCTAACGCCTCAGTCCACTCGACTTCCTGGTAACTGTCGCCCCGTCGAACGAGCGGCATCGTTAACCGATCGTTAGAATTAACACTCTCATAACTGTATCGATCTCGATCCGAAAGCCAACATTCATTAACCGCCTCGTTGTCTCGCGGCAATACTCGCTTGACCACACCCCCAATTTCCTGAATTTCAAGATTTGAACCCAAACAGTCGTGGGGGCTAATGCCTTTGTGTCCGTTCAATTCCCAGGTTCGCGCCGTAAACCGATACGGTTTGGAGGTCAGTGCCCCCACCGGACACAAATCAATCACATTTCCGGAGACCTCACTATCCATCGATGTACCAAGGAAGGTCGTGATCTTCATATCTTCACCACGCCCGATCGCACCCAGTTCCATGACTCCAGCCACCTCTTGTCCAAACCTTACACAGCGAGTGCAGTGAATACAGCGTGTCATTTCAGTCGCTATCAGAGGCCCAAGATCCACATTGTCGACAGATCTTTTAACCTCATCGAATACTGAACTACTCCCGCCAAATCCCATCGCCTGATCTTGAAGAGGACACTCCCCTCCTTGATCACAAATCGGGCAATCCAAAGGGTGATTGATCAGTAGAAACTCCATCGTGTCCTTTTGTGCCTGTTTCGCGATCTCCGACGTGGTCTGTACAACCATACCGTCGGTTACTGGAGTGGCACAAGCAGGGAGAGGCTTCGGTGCTTTTTCAACCTCAACGAGGCACATGCGGCAATTTGCGGCAACAGAGAGCTTTTCGTGATAACAGAATCGCGGAATATAGATCCCGGCATTGTCAGCCACTTCAATAATGGTCGCGCCCTGCTCTGCTTCGAACTGCTGCCCGTTGATCTCAACTTTGAGCATGATGTTCAGGACCTATTGTCAAGCTGCAACTCGAGACGAGATTTTTGCCTCGAACTCTTCACGAAAATGTTTGAGAAAACTTTGGACAGGCCAGGCAGCCGCATCTCCCAAAGCACAAATAGTTCGGCCCTCAATCTTGTCAGCAACATTGACCAACTTATCCAGATCTTCGGGCGTACCGGCACCGGTTCTTATACGATGAATCAATCGATGTAACCAGCCTGTCCCTTCTCGACACGGCGTACACTGTCCACAGGATTCTCGAAAGTAAAAAAGCGCAATACGCTCCAATACCTCGACCATACAGGTTGTGTTATCCATCACAATCACCCCGCCGGAACCGATCATCGATCCTGCCTGCTGAAGCTGATCGTAGCCCATCTCACAGGACACGATAGCCTCTGCAGGCATTACTGGCATGGAGGATCCTCCGGGGATAACAGCCTTTAAAGAACGCCCTTCGAGCAACCCACCGGCGAGACTCAGTAATTCGCTAAACGGGGTCCCTAATGTGACTTCGTAATTGCCTGGACGCTGTACATGACCGGACACTGAAAATATCTTGCTGCCGCCACTACCCTCTTGGCCCAAATTATTGAACCAGGCCGGGCCTTTGCGAATAATGGGCGGTAGCGAGGCCAGTGTTTCTGTATTGTTGACCGTGGTCGGCTTACCGAATGCACCCACTTGCGCGGGAAACGGCGGCTTAAACCGCGGCATTCCCTTTTTGCCTTCTAATGATTCAAGTAATCCTGTTTCTTCCCCGCAGATGTAAGCCCCTGCGCCTCGCTGGCTATAGAGATCGAATACCACCCCTGACCCCCGGATATCTTGCCCCAAGTAACCTGCCTGGTAGGCCTCCTTAAGCGCATTCTCAAATCGGACCCACGGCTGGTGATATTCCCCTCTAATATAGTTGTATGCGACAGTGGAACCAGTCGCGTAACTGGCGATGGCCATACCTTCGATCAACTGATGTGGGTTGAGGTATAGAATTTCCCGATCTTTAAATGATCCAGGCTCACTCTCATCGGAATTACACACAATATACTTCTGACCATGAACATCGCGAGGCATAAAACTGAGTTTGAGTCCCGACGGAAATCCAGCACCGCCCCGTCCTCTTAGACCGGACGCCTTAATCATCTCGATCACGTTGGCCGGGGGTATTGATTCATCAACGATTTTCGACCAGGATTGATAGCCCCCTAACTCTTTGCAGTAGTTTTCTAACAGCCACGGCGACTGGACTTCTGGCGCGGGCAAACAGACATGGCATTGTCCCATGGCGATCAATCCAGTTCAGACAGCAGCCGATCAATATCTGCTGGCGTCAGGTTTTCTACGTAACGATCATCGACGATGAGCATCGGCGCCCCACTGCAAGCGCCTAGACATTCAGCCTCAAATAACGTGACCTTGCCGTCCGGTGTGCTCTCGCCAACATCCACGCCTAGTTTCTCTTTGAGTCGGTCAAGAACAGATTCGCTCCCGCGAAGCATGCAAGAAACATTCGTGCATACCCTGATCTTATGACGACCGACAGGCTTGGTGTAAAACATGTCGTAGAAAGTCGCCACTTCGTAAACTTCAATTGGCTGAAGAGACAAGAATGCAGCCACAGAATTTACGACACCTTCGGATACCCAGCCGTGTTCTTGTTGCGCATAGCGCAATGCGGACTTTAGTGCTGCCCTACGACTCGGATATTTTTTGGCCTCGGCCTCTATTTTTTCCCTGACATCGTCAGATAGCTGATAGTCGTTTGTCATAACGTCAGCGGTCAATTTCACCAAACACTATGTCCTGCGTGCCGATGATCGCCACCATGTCGGCCAACATATGGCCGCGCGACATTTCGTCGAGGGCTGCGAGGTGAGGAAATCCAGGTGCTCGGATCTTTACTCGGTAGGGCTTGTTGGCGCCATCTGATACCAGAAATATCCCGAATTCCCCTTTGGGGGCTTCTATAGCGCTGTACACTTGCCCAGGAGGCACATTGTAACCCTCAGTAAACAGCTTAAAGTGGTGGATCAAAGACTCCATGTCTTCTTTCATTTCCTCCCGCGGCGGTGGACTCAACTTATAGTCGTCCAGCATGACTGGACCCGGATTCTTCCTTAACCAGTCCACACACTGAGAGACGATTCGATTTGATTGTCGCAACTCCTCCATACGCACAAGGTATCTATCGTAGGTATCCCCCGTAACTCCAACTGGTATGTCAAAGCTAACTTGGTCATATACTTCGTAGGGCTGTTTCTTTCGTAAATCCCATTCAACACCGGATCCCCTGAGCATTGGGCCTGTAAAACCGAGTTGCAGTGCCTGCTCAGGCGTAACAATTCCTATATCGACGGTTCTTTGTTTCCAGATTCGATTATCGGTAAGTAAGGTCTCGTACTCATCAACGCACGCTGAAAACCGTCCCGTAAATGCATCTATGAAGTCAAGTAAGGAGCCAGACCGATTCTTGTTCCGACTGGCGATATCCTTTTCGTCCTCCCGGCTATTATTTTGATACAGTGGCATCTTATCGGGCAAATCCCGGTAGACCCCACCTGGCCGATAATAGGTCGCATGCATACGTGCACCGGACACTGCTTCATAACAGTCCATTAAATCTTCTCGCTCCCGAAATGCATACAAAAATACAGCCATCGCCCCAATATCGAGAGCATGCGCACCAAGCCACATCAGGTGATTTCCAATTCGGGTAATCTCATCAAACATAACCCTTATATACTGAGCACGAATTGGCGGCACGACACCCAACAACGACTCTATCGCTAAAACATACGCATGCTCATTACACATCATGGAAACATAATCTAGACGATCCATGTAACCAATACTGTGGTTGTAAGGTTTACTTTCTGCCAGCTTTTCGGTTGCTCGGTGCAGCAACCCAATGTGCGGGTCTAGTCTTTCGATAACCTCCCCGTCCATCTCCATAACCACCCTCAATACACCATGTGCTGCGGGGTGCTGCGGCCCGAAGTTCATGGTGTAGTTGCGGATCTCAGTCATCAGACCATTCATCCCGGATAACCCGAGGCACCGTCACTCTCGGTTCAATCGACACAGGTTCGTAAACCACTCTACCTTTCCCTTCGTCGTACCTCATTTCCACATGACCTGACAACGGGAAATCTTTACGGAACGGGTGGCCAATGAACCCGTAATCAGTCAATAGCCGCCGGAGATCCGGATGACCAGGGAATCGGATCCCGAAAAGATCGAAAGCTTCTCGTTCGTACCAGTTCGCGCAACGCCACACCTCGATGACCGAATCAATAGTTAAATCATCTTCAGGAACGGGCACTATTACACGTAGACGGTGATTCAAACTGATCGAAAGCAAATGGTAAACCACAGCAAACCTTTCGTTATCCCAACTCCGTTGCGCCTCTTGGCCATAGGTCTGGTAGTCGACAGCACATAGGTCAACCAGTTGTTCGAATGCTGTATTTTGGTGGTCTCGAAGTTTTCTCAACAGTTCAAGCGATGATGATCGACTGACCGTTACCGTGAAACCCAATGAATCTCCAGTGATCGATGCATCAAATCCACTGCATATGATTTTGACCTGACTGTGCAGGTCTTGTGTGGCGCTCATGTGGCTATCGGACTCTAGCGCGCTATCGTATCTGTGCGCTTAATCTTTTTTTGAAGCTGGATGACACCGTACAATAACGCCTGTGGCGTAGGGGGACATCCCGGCACATACACATCGACCGGGACGATCCGATCACATCCGCGAACCACTGAATACGAATAATGGTAATAACCGCCGCCATTAGCACAAGATCCCATCGAAATTACCCAGCGCGGTTCGGGCATCTGGTCATAGACCTTACGCAACGCAGGCGCCATCTTATTAGTCAGCGTACCGGCTACGATCATTACATCCGACTGACGCGGGCTTGGACGGAAAATAACGCCGAAACGATCTAGGTCATAACGTGATGCGCCCGCATGCATCATTTCTACGGCACAACACGCCAGTCCAAATGTCATTGGCCACATCGACCCCGTACGGGCCCAATTTATAAGGTCATCCAGCCTGGTAGTCGCCCAACCCTGTTCTAAAACGCCCTCTAATGCCATCCGAACACTACTCCCATTCCAAAGCGCCCTTCATCCATTCATATACAAAACCGACTACCAGCACTAACAAAAAAATTATCATTGCCAAAAAACCGAAGATGCCAATTTCGTCCAAGGCGACTGCCCATGGAAATAGAAAAGCAATCTCCAAATCAAAAATAATAAACAAAATCGCGACGAGATAATAACGAATATCAAACTTCATGCGGTTGTCTTCGAAGGCTTCGAATCCGCATTCGTATGGAGAGAGCTTTCGTTGATTTGGTCGGTGTGGGCTTAGCAACTTACCAGCCACAAGGAGGACTACCCCAAGCCCTGAAGCAACAATCAAGAACAGCAACACTGGCAAGTAGTTGGCTAGCATGCAGCTGTCGCTTCAGATGGATGACTCAAGGCTATCGATGCCCTAAATTCTAGTGACTGACCCCCCATACGGTCAACAAACTTGCCGCCAACGCCAACCAAAAAAAGACACTAACAACTCACTCGTGCCAGATGTTTGGTGCCGAAGGCCGGACTCGAACCGGCACGGCTTACGCCACCGCCCCCTCAAGACGGCGTGTCTACCAGTTCCACCACTTCGGCATATTTCTAGGTCTATCACTTAAAGTGTAGTCTACTTTAATACAGCCTCAATCCTGCGACCCAGGGACAGCCGGTAGGTCAGTCGAGTCTTTTACTCGTTGGATTTCTGCGGCTGGTGCCGGGGAAGTGGTGGTTTCAATGACACTTCTTGGCCCAGCACTCTGCTGGGTGTACAGATAAGCGAGACTGAGGCCAGATATAAAAAATACGGCCACCAAACTTGCAGTAATACGACTCAGAAAGGTCGCTGACCCTTGACTGCCGAATACCGACTGGGAAGAGCCGCCGCCGAATGCGGCGCCCATATCGGCGCCTTTACCCCGCTGCAAAAGTACCAGGAGCACTATCGACACAGCCACTACGAGGTGAACCACTGTGATAATACTGATAATCATTTCATCACTCCATTGCCTCACAGATCGCCAGGAAATCGGTTGCCACCAGCGCGGCACCTCCAATCAGCCCACCGTCGATATCTGGAGAGGAAAAAATCCCTTGTGCATTGTCAGGTTTTACACTGCCGCCGTAAAGCAATCGAGTGTGATCTGCAGCAACCGGGTTAAGTTCTGCTATCGTTTCACGAATCAAAGCATGCACGTCCTGCGCCTGATCCGGACTTGCAGTACGACCAGTACCAATCGCCCAAACTGGCTCATAGGCTACGATCGCAAACGGGAATATATCGACTCCGTTTAAATCAAGTACGCTCATGAGTTGTTCCCGAATCACCCGGTCAGTATCTCCGCGTTCCCGCTCCTCCAGTGTCTCACCCACACAAATGATGGGCTTAAGCTCCGCAGCTACAGCGACCCTGGCTTTTTCCGCCACCAGATCACTTGACTCACCATAAAGGGCGCGCCGCTCCGAATGTCCGACAATCACATAACCACAGTGCTGTTCTTTCAGCATCTCAGCAGCGATCTCGCCCGTATATGCCCCGGGCCCGTGTATATCTAGATTCTGCGCACCCACTGTTATCGTGGAACCAGCTAACGTCTGAACTGCCAGGGGTATATAAAGAAACGGTGGACAGACCACAACATCCAGGTCCGGCACAGATCGGACAAGACCTTCTTTCAGCCCAATCAACAGAGCATCCGTCATCGCGGTTGATCCATTCATCTTCCAGTTTCCGGCAACTAATGGACGACGCATCATTTCTCCTGCTGCTGAAGATCCGTAAATTTGTAAATCGGCCAACGCGGGGCGGCGATGTTACCGAGGCGAGGCGCTAGACGCAACCACTTCGATGGTAGCGTAAGATGGACTAATGCTTCGCACTCGAGCTCACGACAGCCATAGTCAGTTGCTCGACTAACGTCTCTACCTGCTCGGCATCGACCCCCTCAACCATGACTCGAATAACAGGTTCGGTCCCGGAAGGTCTCAGGACAACTCTGCCATTGCAATCCAGCACGGATTCAACCTCACGAACTGCGTTGATGACCGTTTCATCGCCCAGCACTATGGCCGCAGAAACAGAACCGTTTATCGGCACATTGATCATGGACTGCGGATAAATCTGCATACTCGACACGAGTTCGGCCAGCGTCCGGCCAGTCGAGTGCATCACTTCAAGGACGCTGATCGCTGTCAGTAGTCCATCGCCGGTTGTACTCTTATCAAGCTGGATAATATGCCCGGAGGCTTCACCCCCTAGGGTCCAACTGTTGGCGTACATCTTTTCCAGTACATGCCTATCGCCAACACTGGAGCGCTCGAAAGCAATTCCACGTTCTTGACATGCAAGCTCCAGGCCAAGATTGCTCATAACAGTCCCGACTATTCCGTCCGCTACCCGTAGATTCCTTTGCCCATAGACCCCCAGCACATAAAGTATCCCATCACCATCGACAATTTTCCCAGAAGCATCCGCAAGCACGACTCGATCCGCATCTCCGTCAAGTGCTATGCCCAGGTCAGCATTGTGTTTCTTTACTAACTCGCTGATATGCTGAGGGTGGACCGATCCGCATTCATCGTTGATGTTATAACCGTCGGGCAGAGCGCCAGCCAAGACGACTTCTGCACCTAGTTTGTTCAGCAGTTTGGGGCCGACTTCATAGGCCGCGCCATGGGCGCAATCAAGGACGATTGTAAAATCTTTCAGATCAAGATCAGCACCAACTTGTTCCAGACAATAATCCACATAGTCATCAGCGGCCCGAGTATGGCGTCTTGCCTTCCCCAACGCCCCTGACTCAACGGTTTGATTCTCATCAGCAAGTAACGTCTCGATTTTAAATTCGAGTTCATCACTAAGTTTCTGGCCATCACTCGAGAAAAATTTGACTCCATTGTCATGGTAGGGATTGTGGGATGCACTGATCATAATACCTGCCGCCGCATCTGAGGTTCTGGTCAGAAAAGCGACTGCTGGTGTTGGCAAGGGACCCGTTAAAACCACGCCCATACCAGCTGCCGACAGTCCTGACTCAAGTGCAGATTCCATCATGTACCCGGACTCGCGGGTATCTTTCCCGATCAGAACCTCACCACCTGGGTGCAGCGCCAATGCCTTTCCCGTTGCCCATCCAAGATGGAGCATATCTTCTGGAGTGATTGGCTTTTCACCGACTCTGCCGCGAATACCATCCGTCCCAAAGTAGCGTTTATTGACCGTGCTATTCATTAAATGAGACGCTATACGGCCATTCGGGTTTCTTTAAGAAACTGCGCGGTCATGCCGACATTGTGCACACGAATAAGCGAGGCTCCGTTTACGACCGCCTGCGCTGCGTACTGCGCGCACAACCGGTCACGATCCGGTCCGGTCACTTTGCTCGGTAGAAACGATTTTCTGGATATGCCTACGAGAACCGGCTGACCGAGCTCCTGAAGTTCTCCAATCTCATCAATCAATCTTCGGTTGTGCTCCGGTCGCTTACCAAAGCCAATACCTGGATCTACGACGATCTTCTCCGACGAGATTCCAGCTGCAAGACATCGGTCGACCCGCTGTTGCAAGAATGTTTTCACCTCGTGCACTACATCGATATAGTCCGGTGCCTGCTGCATAGTGGCTGGTATCCCTTTCATATGCATCAAGCAGACCGGGACATCCAGAGCACGAGCCTGCTCCAAGGCGCCAGGCCTCCTTAAAGCCCAAATGTCATTGATCATTGCAGCACCAGCTTCAACAGCCGCCTTCATAACTTCAGGCTTACTGGTATCAACCGAAATAGGAACGGAGACTTCCCTGGACAGTTGGCGAATCAACGGAATGATCCTTTTTAATTCTACTTCAACGGTCACCGACTCCGAACCCGGTCGAGTCGATTCTCCGCCAACATCGATCAGATCAGCACCTTCATCCACCATTAGGTGCGCTTGTCTTACTGCATCCTCGATCCACAGATACCGACCACCATCAGAAAATGAATCAGGTGTGACGTTCAAGATTCCCATCAACGCCGCACCGGCCGGCAGCGACAAGCAGTCTATGCTCAATAACAGAACAGGATTCTCGGAGGTCAGGCAGAATCGCTTGCCGGCGAATCCATCTTAGGCTTCACCTTCGGCTGATCAGATGATGGAGCATCCCCGCCCAGCGGAGTTTGATCCGCAACATCCTCCTGCGTATCGTTAGCATCACCACCTGAACTATTGTCATCGACTGATGGTGGACCTAGCCGTTCACCGCGCATAATCTGATCAATCTGCTCGGCTTCCAGTGTTTCCCAATCCAGTAAGGCCTCTGCCATCGTTATAATCTTTTCCCGATTCGCCTCGACGATCTCACGTGCTCGGACATACTGATCTTCGATGATCTTTGTAATCTCCTTATCGACGAGTTCTGCGGCCGAGTTACTTAGGTTTTTATGGGTGATCACGTCCCTGCCCAAGAACACCTCCGCATCATTGTCACCATAGACACGCGGGCCGAGCGAGTCACTCATACCCCAACGCTGGACCATCTTTTGAGCAAGATCGGTGGCCTGTTCGAAATCGTTGGCCGCCCCAGTAGTCATCTGCCCCATAAAAATTTCTTCGGCTATCCGGCCGCCCATCAACACAGCAATTCTGGCAAGAAGATACTCCCGATTGTGGCTGTACCGATCTTCTTCAGGTAATTGCATCGTAACCCCTAAGGCTCGACCACGAGGAATGATAGTGACCTTGTGGACCGGGTCTGTGTGCGGCCTAAGCGACCGGGCAACGATCGTGTGACCGGATTCATGGTAGGCGGTGTTCTTCCGCTCCAGCTCCGGCATCACCAACGAACGGCGCTCAGCCCCCATAATAATCTTGTCCTTGGCCAGCTCAAATTCTTCCATCGCAACCAGCTTTTTACTCCCCCGAGCTGCAAACAGTGCAGCTTCATTAATCAAATTAGCGAGATCAGCACCGGACATTCCAGGTGTCCCTCGCGCGATGATGCTCAGCTTAACGTCTTCTGCGAGGGGCACTTTACGCATGTGTACTTTCAATATTGCTTCTCGGCCACGGATATCCGGTAACGACACATGCACCTGCCGGTCAAATCGGCCAGGCCTTAACAACGCGGGATCCAACACATCGGGCCTGTTTGTAGCTGCAACAACGATGACACCCTCATTGCCTTCAAAACCGTCCATCTCAACCAACAATTGATTAAGGGTTTGCTCCCGTTCATCATGTCCGCCACCGAGACCTGCACCGCGCTGCCGCCCAACTGCGTCGATTTCATCTATGAATATGATGCAAGGGGCGTTCTTCTTGCCCTGTTCAAACATATCTCTGACGCGGGACGCACCAACCCCGACGAACATCTCAACAAAATCAGAACCAGAAATCGTAAAAAACGGAACCTTTGCTTCACCCGCAATAGCCTTAGCGAGCAATGTTTTACCCGTGCCTGGACTGCCTGTCATCAACACCCCACTAGGAATTCGACCGCCCAGTTTTTGAAATCGAGAAGGATCACTCAAAAATTCAACCAGCTCCTGAACTTCTTCTTTAGCTTCGTCGACACCTGCAACATCGGCAAAGGTGATATTGTTTTTGTCTTCGGTCAGCAATTTGGCCTTACTTCGCCCAAACGACAGCGCGCCGCGCCCGCCCCCACCCTGCATCTGACGCATAAAGAATATCCACACACCAATCAGCAGTAGCAACGGAAACCAACTGATGAAAATCTGCATCAACAAGGAGGTGCTTTCTTCTTTTTGGGCCTTAATGGTGACATTGGCCTCGAGCAAATCGTTAACCAGTCCGGGGTCACCGGGTGAGTAGGTGACAAAACGCTGGCCAGCTCGAGTCCGGCCTTGGATCGAACTGCCGTTTATTGTTACCTGCTCGACACGACCTTGTTTTACATCGTGCAAAAACTCAGAATAATCCAGTTCCGCACTGGTACGACTGTCCCGGGGCGTGAAATTGTTGAACACCGCCATGAGTACCATTGCGATAACCAGCCAAAGTATAAGATTTTTTGTCAGATTGCCCATGAAAGGTTCACGTTATCCTTAGAAAAGAACGACTCAAAGCGAATAAAGCCCGCGTCGATCATTACGCTTTTCTGCCTGAAGTCGAATTTTGAGGGTTTTCACCCGTTTCTACAACTGTTTAGGCCACCATATCCAAACTTCTAGTGTCCTGATTTCTGCTCATCTCAACACTTTTCCGTGGGCCTTGAAGCCAGCAGGTAATATTCAGCGCTGTCAAGACGTGATGCCTGCGGTTTTCGCACAACCACTTTTCCAAATGAAGATGCTAACTCGCGACGGAAATCAGCCGTGCCTTCGCCTTCAAACACCTTGACCACAAACCTTCCGTTGGGCCCCAACGATTTCAGCGCGACCGACAATGCCAGTCGCGCCAAAACCAGGCTGTTTGCCTGATCGGCCGTTTTTATACCAGTCAAATTGGGGGCCATATCAGATAATACAAGCCCTACAGGTTGGTTTTTTAACCGTAATTCAAGTTCACAGTACAACGCATCGTCACCGATATCCCCCTGAATAAAAACCACACCATCTATGGGCACTATTGGCAGCAAATCTACCGCAAAGACTTTGCCCTCAACACCTACCTTTTTCGTTGCATACTGCGACCATCCTCCAGGCGCTGCGCCAAGGTCGAGAACAGTGTCACCGGACACGATCAGTCGATCCTTCTGATCGATTTCTGACAGTTTATACGCCGCCCGGGAACGGTAGCCTTCCTTTTGGGATTCCCTCACAAATGGATCACGCTGCTGCCGGTCTAGCCAATGTCTGCTTTTCAATTTCCGTCTGGCCACAAACAAGTCTTCACTGAGGTAGTCGAAACTCGGTCAAGCCTATACCATAACCCAGTAATGAAACTGACTGGAAACCAAATCAGACATTTAAGAGGCCTGGCTCACCACAAGCGGACGATCGTCACGGTTGGACTTTCAGGTCTTACCGAGAGCGTCATCGGAGAACTAGAGTCGGCCCTGAAGGCGCATGAACTCGTAAAAATACGATTGCCGACAGGCAATCGTCTAGAAAAACAAGCTGTGCTTCAGCAGTTGTGTACCAGTACTGCTGCGACATCGATACAACTCATCGGTCGAATCGGCATTATCTACCGATCCGGGGAACCTCCGGTCATATTGTTACCGGGGCGTAACCCCACCATCGCAAGCTGACAGTCAATGTGCCTGATCCTGGTCGCAAAAGGTGCTCACCCAAGCTATCCGCTGATTATCATTGCGAATAGGGAGGAGTATCACTCCCGGCCTACGCAAAGCTTATCTTTCTGGCACGACCATCCCACAATCGCTGCGGGGAGGGATCTCACGGCAGGTGGAACCTGGTTTGGCCTTAATCGCCAGGGCCTGTTCGCAGCGGTTACGAATTTTCACGAACCAACTGTTGCCGTGAAATCCGACTCTTCACGTGGCATGCTGGTGCTCGACTGGCTTCGACAAAAGCCCGAATCAGCAGATTGTCGCCTTCAGAATCCTGGTCAACTTCAACGCTACCAGGGCGTCAACGTTATTTTCGGTAACATTGCTACCTTGTGGTGGGATTCAAACCGGGTCAGTGACCCTCGTCAGATTCCAGCTGGAATCACAGGGCTCAGTAATCATCTTTTAGATGAACCGTGGCATAAAATCACTTATGGCAAACAGGTCTTCAAAAATATCTTGAGCCGCAGTTTCAGATTGGATACGTTTTTTGAACTCCTGTCAGACCGCACACCGGCTAGAGGAACTGCTACCAGGGACTCTGGCTTTTTACCCGATCTAACAGCAGCACAGTCCCCAATTTTTGTCAAAGGGCCACTTTACGGAACCCGCAGTTCAACGGTACTTCTGCTGAACCAACAGAACCAGGTTGAACTCGTTGAGCGGTCTTATGGCCCAGATGCGGAAATCCTGTGCGAAAATCGTCTCAATTTCCAGTTACAGCCCATCTCGTGAATACGCTGTTGTCCACCATAATCGGTGGTTGTCACTGATTTCTGTTCGATACCCGCATACGCCATAGACGTGGGTTTCGCCTGAGCTGGTCCAGGCGCCCCGCCGCTGTCTCAAGTGCGAATTGAAAAACTGTGTCGGAACGATAATATGTCGTCGACCGGTCAGATTCTTGGAGCGCCATACGTTGAATATTGATCACCTGCCTAAACACGTCTATAAACACAATATCCAACGGCAGTGCTACGCCACTCATGTGAAAGTTCGCCTTAACCGGCGCTGGAAAAACAAAAAGGAGAGACCGCTCAGTAACAAGGCCAGGACAGACCCCTTGGAATCCACGTCCTCTTTGCTCTGGAGTTTTTGCCACCCACGCCGCAAAGACTAACGGCTCCTCCTCTTCGGCAGAAAATTCCACCCAAACCTGCTTCATTGACGTCCAAAACGAGGCGTCGTCAGAGCAGTCTGCGCCGATCGTTTGCCCAGCAACACCGCTAACCACTACGACATACAGCCCTATAATTGCTCTGCGCCTAAACAAGCGAATGAAGCGATCGCTCGATCTTTTCACGTACGTCGTAGGCGACCTTTAGAGCTCGTAATCCGTCACTGCCCGACACCAGGGGTTGCGTACCTTCTCTAACACAATCTATGAAGTGGGCCAACTCAGCATCCAGTGGCGGAGTCGGTTCAACCTGAATAGAAGAGTTAATAATCGGCGCGAACCCTCCGTCTGGTGGTTGTTCCCCAGGACGAGATATCTCGATCTGTTGATCCTCAAAATTCAAAGCAAGATAACAAGCATCAGCGAATACCCGAATCCGTCTGAATCTTTTTGCTGAGACCCTACTTGCAGTGACGTTCGCGATAGCACCATCCTCGAATTCAAGGCGCGCGTTCGCGATATCAACATGATTTGTCACAATCCTGGCACCAACTGCAGAAACGTACTTCAATTCTGATTGAACCAGTGAGAGCACGATGTCAATATCATGGATCATGAGATCAGTTACCACGTCAACATCTGTGGCTCTCTCCACAAATTCGCTCAACCTATGCACTTCTATAAAACGTGGGCGATCCAGTTCCTGATGGAGTCGGGTAACCCCGGCATTGAATCGTTCGAGGTGCCCTATCTGAAGTATCGTGCCAGTCTGCTGGGCTTCATTCACAATTGATCGGGCATCACCCAGGGTGTGCGCGACCGGCTTCTCCAACAATACGGGTATTCCTCTTGACAAGAAAGGCAGCGAGACCTCCCGATGACAGGTGGTTGGCACGACTACGCTGACAGCATCTATGGAATCGGCCAGCTGATCTACGTTGCTATAAAAGCTACAGCCGCATTCAGCTGAGACCTGCTTTCCCGCATCTGAGTCCACGTCGTTGACACCAATCAGGGCCGCACCGGGCAACCGGGCGTAGATCCGAGCATGTATAGAGCCAAGATATCCAACCCCGACTACTCCGATCTTTACCGGTTCAATCATCAATATTTCCAGGGATCAAGAAATCACGTACACACCGCGAAATCAACTGGTTTGGCCTTTAACCGTATCCCGCACAATACAGTCAAAGTGCATCTTGGTCGGTCTCACCCGTGCGGATGCGGTGTATCTGTTCAAGCTCGTAAACAAATATTTTTCCATCTCCAATTTTTTCTGTGCGAGCCGCGTTTATTATCGTTTCGACCACCTGGTCGACGATGGCCGTGTCGACCGCGACCTCTATTTTCATTTTTGGAATAAAGTCTACGACGTATTCTGCTCCCCTATATAGCTCTGTATGACCTTTTTGGCGACCGAAGCCTTTTACCTCGGTAATGGTCATACCTCTGATCCCGACCTGACCTAAAGCGTCACGTACATCATCAAGCTTGAAGGGTTTGATTATTGCGGTAACCAGTTTCATAGTCAGTTCCTTGGATTGGTAAATCTTTTAAAACAACTCTAGACTTTCCTACAACAGCGCCAAAATGCTTTTTGCATCGCTGACTTCGAACTTTCTGGGTTCCTCAACTTGCAGGTGTGTAACAACGCCGTCGTTCACGACCATCGCATACCGCAATGAGCGAACACCAAAGCCCGCACCGGACATATCGGAGTCCAGGCCGATAGCCCTGGTAAATTCTCCATTACCATCCGCCAGCATCATCACTTCCTCACCTGCCCCGTGAACATCTCCCCAGGCGGCCATCACCCATGCATCATTCACTGAAAGGCAGATAATGAGTTCCACACCGTTGGCACGAATTTGGTCGGATAACTCAATATATCCTGGCAGATGAAGCTTCGAACATGTAGGCGTAAATGCACCGGGTAGCGCAAACAACACCACCCGCTTATCCTGAAAGAGCTCACCAGTACGAACCGACTCCGGCCGTTCTTCACCCATAACCTTAAGTTCTACATCTGGAACTGGTGCACCAATCTGTATTGCCATTAAGCCCCCCTTTCTGTAAAAAATCCTATTAGCGCATAGTATCCACAATTGCCACCCCGCCTGCCAACAGACATCTTAATTGGATCTATGGATTCCGAACCCCATGCGATGGCACCACCGCTATGATAAATTACCTTTCGAAATCAGTTTGTTTACCGCCTCCAAAACTAAATTATGGTGTTTCGAATTGGATTCTGTAGTTGACCTGAGAAGCGATACTGTCACTAAGCCTAGTATTGGCATGCGTCAAGCTATGCTTAATGCTGATGTTGGCGATGACGTTTATGGGGAAGATCCGACGGCCGCCGCTCTAGAAGAGAAAGCAGCCGAGCTATTGAAAACGGAATCTGCACTTTTTGTGACAAGCGGTACCCAGAGCAACCTCCTGGCTCTGCTGAGCCATTGCCAGCGTGGGGACGAATACATTGCGGGTAGCCAGGCACACAGTTACCTCGAAGAAGGTGGGGGTGGAGCCGTTTTGGCCAGTATCCAACCACAGCCAATTGAAAACAGTCACGACGGTACCATCGATTTGAACAAGGTCGAAGCTGCGATCAAACCAGATGACTTTCACTACGCAACGACCCGACTGTTCTGCCTGGAAAACACTTTTTATGGCCAACCTCTACCCATTACCTATCTGGAAGAGGCGGCCACTCTGGCCCGGCACCATGGATTGTCGTTGCATCTAGATGGTGCCCGCTTATTCAATGCGGCTATCAAACAAAATACGCCAGCACATGAAATTTCCCAACACTTCGATTCTATATCAGCCTGTCTTTCGAAGGGTCTGGGTGCCCCCATGGGATCAGTCCTCTGCGGAACCAGAAAATTCATTCAAGATGCCAGGCGCTGGAGAAAGATGCTGGGGGGCGGGTGGCGGCAAGCCGGAATCGTGGCATCGGCTGGACTCTACGCACTCGAGCACAATATTGAACGACTGGTCGACGACCACGAAAATGCGCTTCTCCTCTCAAGACTGCTCGAGGAAATCGATGGCTTGGCTATCGACAAGCCCAAAGAACGGACAAATATGGTCTTTGTAACCGTGCCCGAAGTGATTGTACCCGAGCTAACACCCCGACTTCGCCAGGCCGGCATTCTAATCACCTGCGAGAGTAACCCCGTCAGGTTGGTAACACATCTGGATATCGATAAGCCCGCGATCTATCGCTCAGTAGAAGCTTTCCGACACGCTTTAAGCCATTAGGTCCTGATTACGAAAATTTTATTCGTCAGGCAGCGTGCTCCACCTCAACTGGCTGCGCCTGAAACTTTAACCAGAGGTTTTCTGCCGTTGTCTGCGCTTTGCTTGCGTTAGCGCTTTTAATGTGCCCAAAACCTCGAATAGATAACGGCAGTAAAGCGATTTCAATCGCGACTTCGAGATTGGCAGCAGACAGTCCTGCACACAGATTATTCACTGTCTGCTCGTAATCCTTAATCAACTGTTGATCAAGCAACTTCTCCTTGCTGTACCGAAACGGGTCTAGCACGCTTCCGCGTATTCGGCGTAACGAAGTCATCAACCTGAATAGCGAGAATATCCAACCGCCAAACGCTCTTTTTTGAATCGCACCGTTTTTACGACTGAGTTTTGAGATGATAGGTGGGGCCAAATTCAGCTTTAGTCGATAGGGCCCCTCGAAGGTGCGCTTCAAGCTCTCCTTGAAGCTTTTATCCGTATACAAGCGAGCGACTTCATATTCGTCTTTAACAGCCAGCAATTTGTGATAGGCCTGTGCAGTCGCAAGTGTAAGTCGCAAATCAGTTCGTTCAATGCCGGATTCCACATTTTGTACGACATCCACCAACGCACGATAACGCCTGGCATATCCTTTGCTCTGATAAGTCACCAGGTGACTTTCCAGCCGCTCTACCGTTTGTGCAACAGTTTCGTCGATAGCAGCTGGCTGATTGGCAGGGAAAGATCCCAGCAAACGTGCAACTTCATCGGGATTTGCTACTGCTGCCCGGCCCATTCGGAATGCCTGAATATTCATCTCGACTGCCTGCCCGTTGAG
>Ga0066383_10000122_pt1 | contig 24697 bp, 26 predicted proteins | sample Knorr_S23_td_Bot_FD_70950 | JGI IMG/M metagenome (GOLD analysis project Ga0066383, IMG submission 70950) | Marine microbial communities from Southern Atlantic Ocean transect - Knorr_S23_td_Bottom_ad_3770_LV_A | ecosystem: Environmental > Aquatic > Marine > Oceanic | place: Southern Atlantic...
GTTATTCAACGGGCAATGAACGATGAAGTTCCTGGACGAAACGAAAATTTTTATCAAAAGCGGCGATGGCGGCTCCGGCTGCGTCAGTTTCCGCCGTGAGAAGAACATCCCTCACGGCGGTCCTGACGGCGGCGATGGCGGGCGCGGCGGCGACGTCGTGCTGGAAGGCTCGGACCAGCTCAATACGCTGATTGATTTTCGCTACAAACAACACCTTAAGGCCGGGCGGGGCAAGGACGGCATGGGCAAAAATCGTACCGGCCCCAAGGGCGAAACCATCACCGTCAAGCTTCCCGCCGGCACCCAGATCTTCGACGAAGACAGGGAAACGTTGCTTTGTGATATTACCGAAGCCGGGCAACGGATCGTGATTGCCGAAGGCGGCGACGGCGGACACGGCAACACCCATTTTAAATCCTCCACCAACCGGGCCCCGCGGCGCGCCGATGAAGGCTATCCCGGCTCGGAACGCTGGCTTTGGTTGCGGTTGAAGCTGATTGCCGATGCCGGGCTGGTGGGCCTGCCCAACGCCGGAAAGTCGACGTTATTGGCGGCGGTCAGCCGGGCGCATCCGAAAATCGGGGATTATTCCTTCACCACACTGCATCCCAATCTGGGCGTCGTTTATGTGCGCGGCAGCGAATTCGTGCTCGCCGATATCCCCGGCCTGATCGAAGGCGCCAGCGAGGGCGCCGGGTTGGGCACGCGGTTCCTCGGCCATGTCGAGCGCTGCCGGGTGCTGGTGCATTTGGTCGACGGCACCACTGAGGATGTCGCAGACGCGTATCGGGTCGTTCGCCATGAGGTCGATGCCTACGGCGGCGGGCTTTCCGAAAAGCCCGAGTTGGTCGTGCTGGCAAAATCCGATTCCTTGAGCGCCGACGCCATCGAGGAAAAACAACACCAGCTTGCTAGTGCCTGCGGCGCCCCGGTCGGGGTCATTTCGGCGGTTGCCGGCGACGGGCTGACGCCGCTGCTGGATCGCCTGTTGGCTTCGATCGAGGCGGCAAAAGCTCCCGACGAAGTTTCGGAGGCGTACGCGCCATGAGCAACAACAGTCGAATTGAAAGCGGCAAAAGGATTGTCGTCAAGATCGGCTCGACCTTATTGGTCGATCAGGAGCACGGCACCGTGCATCGGAAATGGCTCGACACCCTGGGCGCCGACATTGCCGCCTGCATCAAACGCGGCCAAGAGGTGATCGTGGTGTCGTCGGGCGCCATCGCCATCGGCCGCCGTCATTTGGGCCTACCCTTGGGCGAGCTGAAGCTCGACGACAACCAAGCCGCGGCGGCCACCGGCATGGTGCGGTTGGCGCATGCCTATGAAGAGGTACTGGGCGGATTCGATTTAACCGTCGCCCAAGTCCTGTTGACCCTGGAAGATACCGAAAACCGGCGCCGGTATATCAACGCTCGCAACACCTTGGAGGCGCTGTTGAGATTAGGCGCGGTGCCGCTGATCAATGAGAACGACACCGTCGCCACCGACGAAATCCGTTTCGGCGACAACGATCGCCTGGCCGCCCGGGTCGCCGCCATGATCAGCGCCGATGTCCTGGTCTTATTGTCGGACATCGACGGTCTCTATACCGCCGACCCCCGTACCGATTCCGACGCCACCATCATCCCCGAGGTGAAAGAGATCACCCCCCAGATCGAGGCCATGGCCGGCGCCGCCCCCCAGGGCGACAGCAAGGGCGGCATGGTCACCAAGTTGGCGGCGGCCAAGGTGTGCTTGGCTAATGGTTGCCGCATGGCGATTACCGACGGCCGGGACATGCATCCCTTGAAACGGTTGGAGGACGGCGCCGCGACCTGGTTCCTGCCGTCCGCGACCCCGAAAACAGCGCGCAAACGTTGGATTTCAGGGGCGCTGAGGCCGGCCGGATCGGTGGTTCTGGATGACGGGGCGGTGCAAGCGCTGGGCGCCGGAAAAAGCCTGTTGCCGGCGGGGATCGTTACCGTCGAGGGTGATTTTCAACGCGGCGACGCAGTCATCGTCAAAACCGGTGACGGGCGCGAATTGGGGCGTGGCCTGGTCGCCTATTCGGCCGAGGATGCCAAGCGCATCATCGGCTACAAAACCAGTGAAATCGAAAGTCTTCTCGGCTACCGTGGCCGGGATGAAATGATCCACCGCGACGATCTGGTGCTGGATTGAGAGGCCGGTCAAGGACGCTATGGAAACTGAAAACATCGCCCAATTGATGCAGGGGATCGGCGAGGCCGCCAAGGCTGCCGCCCGCGAATTGGCGACCGCGCCGGCAGAGGCCAAGAACAAAGCCCTGTTGGAAGCCGCCGCCAACCTGCGCCGCTGCAAAAACGAGATTTTATCGGAAAACGCCACGGACATGGCGGCGGGGAAGGAAAAGGGCTTGAGCGCTGCCATGCTCGACCGGTTGGCGCTAACCGATGAACGGATCGAAGGGATGGCCGTGGGATTAGAGGAAATCGCCGCCTTTGCGGATCCCGTTGGCACCGTGCTGGAAGACCGGGTTCGTCCCAACGGTTTGGTGATCCAGCGGGTGCGGGTGCCGTTGGGGGTAATCGGCGTGATTTACGAATCCCGGCCTAATGTCACCGCCGACGCCGGCAGCTTGTGCCTGAAAGCGGGCAACGCGGCGATCCTGCGCGGCGGCTCGGAAAGTTACCATTCATCCCGCGCCATCATGGCGTCACTGGCCGAGGGCTTGGCGGCGGCTGACCTGCCCGAAGCGGCGATCCAACTGGTGCCGACCACGGATCGCGCCGCCGTCGGCGAAATGTTGACGATGACCGATTTCATCGACGTCATCGTGCCGCGCGGCGGCAAATCGCTGATCGAACGCATTACCGCTGATAGCAAGGTGCCGCTGTTCAAGCACCTGGAAGGCAATTGCCATTCCTACGTCCATGCCGATGCCGATCCCGATATGGCCCGCAATTTGGTAGTCAATGCCAAGATGCGCCGCACCGGTATCTGCGGCGCGACGGAAACGATGTTGATCGACCGCGCCGCCGTCGACGGCATGCTGGCGGCCATCGTCAATGACCTGATTGATGCCGGCTGCGAGGTTCGGGGCGATGAAGCCGCGCAAGTCGTGGATTCCCGGATCAATCCCGCCACCGAGGCCGATTGGGACACCGAATACCTGGATTCCATTATTGCCGTGAAGGTCGTCGACGGGATAGATGACGCCATCGGCCATATCACCCTTCATGGTTCCGATCACACGGATTGCATCATTACCGGCAACGCCGAAGCCGCCGAGACGTTCATTAACAAAGTCGACAGCGCCATCGTCCTGGTTAATGCCTCGACCCAGTTCGCCGACGGCGGTGAATTCGGCATGGGTGCGGAGATCGGGATTTCCACCGGCAAGTTGCACGCCCGTGGCCCTGTCGGTGTCGAGCAATTGACCACATCGAAGTACGTGGTCCGGGGCGAGGGGCAAACCCGCCCGTGACCGAAATGCGGGCGTCGGCGTTTCGTAATCCGCCCGCCACCACCGGGCGGCACCGGCGCATCGGCATCCTCGGCGGTTCGTTCAACCCCGCTCACGCCGGGCATTTGCATATCAGCCGCCATGCCCTGGACCGGCTTCGGCTCGATGAAGTCTGGTGGCTGGTGTCGCCGCAAAACCCGTTGAAGCCCATCGACGGCATGGCGACGCTTGAGGACCGCATGAACGGCGCCCGCGCCTTGACCCAGGGAAGTAAAATCAGGGTCAGCGATTTGGAACGGGAAATCGGCACCCAATACACCGCCGACACCTTGAAGGCGCTGAAAGGGCGGTTTCCCAGGTGCCGGTTCGTCTGGATCATGGGCGCCGATAATCTTATTGAAATCAATCACTGGAATAAGTGGACGGCGATTTTCGAAACCGTTCCCGTTGCGGTTTTGGCGCGCCCCGATTATTCTTTTAAGGCGCTTGTATCGACGGCGGCGAAACGGTTTCAGCGCTACCGGATTAAGGAAATCCGCGCCTCCGCCCTAGCCGATAGCAAGCCGCCGGCCTGGGTTTTCTTAGAAATTCCCTTAAGCGCCGCTTCGGCGACGTTGATTCGGAGTGGTCGTTAAGCGTATGGAAATAATGTTCGATTAGACTCGTAGTGATCAAATTCAGAAAAGGAGACCAACCATACCAAGAATGAAAAAGATGCCACCGGCGTCGAGCGACTTGCTCAAACTGGTGGAAACATCTCTTGACGATGACAAGGCCGAAGACGTCGTCGTCATCGATCTGGCCGGCAAGACGGAAATCGCCGATTTCATGGTCATTGCCAATGGCGGTTCCTCCCGCCAAGTCGGTGCCATGGCCACCCATCTCCAGAAGAAAATGAAGGCCAGCGGGCTCCAAGGGCTCAAGGCCGAAGGCTTGCCCCACTGTGATTGGGTATTGATTGACGCCGGTGACGTCATCGTTCATCTATTCCGTCCCGAAGTCCGCGATTTCTACAACCTGGAAAAAATCTGGACCGGCCCCGCCGCCGAAGACGACGCCGCCCCAGGCGCGACGGTATAGGGACGACCGGTTCCATGCGTTTGGTCATCGCGACCGCCGGGCGCTGGAAAAAGGGACCCGAGCGCGATCTGTTCGAGCATTTTGCCAAGCGAATTACCTATCCCCTGGAACTCAGGGAAATCGAGGAAAAGAAAAAGCTTAAACCCGCGGCCTTAAAGGCGCGTGAAGCCGAACTGTTGCTGGCCCAGGTTTCCGCCGGCGCCGTTATTGTCGCCTTACACGAAGGCGGCAAGACCCTGTCGAGTACGGCCTTCGCCGCCAAACTGGGGAATTGGCGCGATCAGGCCCGGGATGTGGCGTTCCTGATCGGCGGCGCCGACGGTCTCGACGACGCGGTCATCAAACGCGCCGATTGGGTAATGGGTCTCGGCACCATGACCTGGCCGCACTTGTTGGTTCGGGGCATGTTGACGGAACAAATCTACCGGGCCCAGTGCATACTTGCCGGACATCCCTATCACCGGGAATAGGATAGGCTCAATTCCCCCACTTCAGCGGGTCAGTAGCCGCCATCGCCACCGCCGTCCCCACCTTCGCTATTGCCGGCCGATGCCGTCTCGCTCAGCGTGAACGTGCCGGCCTCCGGGTCAGGCGAGAAGTTGAACGATAAGTCGTCCTTGGCGCCGCCGACAAAAAGGAACGCTTCTGAGTGCTTGGTTTCCTCATCATCGGTGTAGAACAGCGTCTGGAATGACCCGGCGCCTTTGACCGCACCCGCCAGCATCGTCTTGGCCTCGATGGGGCCGGCCGTGTTCCAGCCCGTTGCCTCCATCTTTAGGCCGCCGGCCGTGTCCAGGACAATTAGATCGGGGCTCGAGGACGTGCCCTGGTAATAAAGTGAATAGGCGCGGTTGCTAATATAGCTGCCGACCTCCGTCTTGCTCACCGGCGACATCGAGCCGGTCACGCAGGCCGCCAGCCCGGCCACCAGCGCCGTCACGTTGACGCCGCGCAACAGTAGCGATTTGATGGGTTTTCTGGACATTCCTGAATACGCCTTCGTCATGCCGGTCAAAGGCCGCAGCTTATAATTATACACATGGGAATTTTCATGTTAAGCCGCAACCGGGTTTAACGGTTAACGCCCCGCTAACCACCTCTCGGCTATCGTATTATCCCGCTAAAACCTTATATTGGTGCCATGCCCGAATCCGAAAGTCAGAATACCGTTCCCCGGCCCGTCGTTCTTTGCATCCTTGACGGATGGGGCGCGCGTGATGAGGACGACCACAACGCCATTGCGCTCGCCCATACGCCAATATGGGATCGGCTGGTGGCGACATCGCCGTCGGCGCGCCTGGATGCCTCGGAACAGGAAGTCGGCCTGCCCGCCGGGCAAATGGGGAATTCCGAAGTCGGTCACATGAATATCGGCGGCGGACGCATCGTCATGCAGGACCTGCCTAGGATCGATGCCGCCATCGCCGCCGGCGAATTGGAAAAGCTTCCAAATCTCCGGGACTTCGTCGCCCAGTTGAAGGAAAACGGCGGTACCTGTCATTTAATGGGGCTATTGTCGCCCGGCGGCGTCCATTCCCACCACGATCATATTATTAGTTTAGCGGCGATCATTGCCGGCGAGGGTGTGCCGGTGGCCTTTCATGCGTTCCTTGACGGCCGCGACACGCCGCCGCAAAGCGCCAAGGACTACATGGCCGGATTGGTGGCGGCGACAGGATGGGAGGGATGGTCGGAACGGGTCCGTATCGCCACCGTATCAGGTCGCTATTACCCCATGGACCGGGACAATCGCTGGGAACGGGTCGAAAAAGGCTGGCGTGCCCTGGTGATGGCAGAAGGCGCCGCCGCCGTTGATCCCGTTGCGGCCATTGACGCCAGCTACACCGCCGGGGTCACGGATGAATTCATGGTGCCGACGGTGATCGGCGGTTTTACCGGCATGAACGACGGCGACGGCCTGTTGATGGCTAATTTCCGCGCCGACCGGGCGCGAGAAATATTGGCTGCCCTGGCCGATCCGGAATTCAGCGGTTTTGAACGGCCCCGGCGGCCCAATTTCGCCGCCCGCCTAGGCATGGTTGAATATTCCACTGAATTAAACCGGTTCTATGGTGCCCTGTTCTCGTCGGAACGGCTGGAAAACACCTTGGGCCAAGTGGTGTCGGATGCCGGCCTGACCCAGCTTCGGATCGCCGAGACCGAAAAATACGCGCACGTGACGTTTTTCCTCAACGGCGGGCGCGAGGAGGTTTTCCCCGGCGAGGACCGCATTCTGGTGCCGTCGCCCCAGGTCGCCACTTATGACTTGAAGCCGGAAATGTCGGCCCAAGAGGTTACCGACAATCTTGTCTCTGTTATCGGTGAAGGGCGGTTTGACCTGATCGTCGTAAATTACGCCAACGGTGACATGGTCGGCCATACCGGCATCCTGGAGGCTGCTGTCAAGGCGGCGGAATGTCTAGATGGCTGCCTTGGCCGCCTGGAGGGCGCGGTTCAGGACGCCGGCGGCGTGTTGTTGGTGACCGCCGATCATGGCAACTGTGAAAGAATGATGGATACCGAAAATAATCACCCGCACACCGCCCACACCATGAATCTGGTGCCGGTGGTGATGGCCAATGCGCCGGGCTGGGTGAAGGGGCTTGGCAATGGCCGGCTTTCGGACGTGGCGCCGACGCTGCTGACGCTCATGGGACTGAGTCAACCGGAACAGATGACCGGCCAATCGCTGATTGAGCCAGAAGGACAATGATAAGGGCTTTTACATATCAATCTTTCCGCGCCCTTTTCGCGGGCGTGATGGCATTGGTGCTGGTGGGCACTCTTCCTGTATGGGCGCAATCCACTGACAAAGGCGAAACCGGTAAACGTCTCGAGGAGGTCAATCGCGCCTTGGGTCAAGGCCGGGAAAAAGCCCGTAAACTGAAGCAAAAAGCCGACGAAATTGAGCGCGATCTGGCCCTCTTGCGCCGTGACATGGTCGCAGCCGCCAAAATCATCCAGACGCAAGAACGCCGATCGGGTGAATTGATAAAGTCCCTTACCGAATTAAAGGACAGGGAGGATGCCAAACTTGTCCGCTTGGCGGCACAGCGTGGCCAACTTGCCGGAATCCTGGTGGCCTTACAGCGGGTTGCGCGCTATCCGCCGGAAGCGCTGATGATGCAACCCATCTCCCCAGCCGATACTGTGCGTAGCGCCATTCTTCTTCGCGCCGCGGTGCCTGAAATCAAACGCAGCGCATTCAGGCTCCGCGAAGATCTGGAAAGCCTGGCCAAGGCCCGGCGCGAGATGGCGGAAAAGAAAATACAATTGACCAGCGTGACGGCCGGGCTGGAGACAGAACGCAAACGGTTGGCGGTGCTTTTTGGCCAAAAAACCGCTGTTAAATTCCGCACATTGACCGCCCGCAAGTCGGAAACACGGCGCATGAAATCGCTTAGCGGCGAGGCGGCAACCCTTCGTGAACTCCTGAAAAAACTGAATAAGGGCCGACCTCCGCCCCAGTCGGGGCAAAAACCGTCAGTTTCAGGCGAATCGACGGCCAAAACCAATCCCTATGTCCCCCCGAAAACGGTTTTGGGGCTTCCCGCCGGATTAACCGGCGCTCCGATCAGCGGCCAGCGGGGCAAATTGGCGCCGCCGGTGGTCGGCCGCATCATCGGCCGCTTCGGTCAAACGTTGAGCACCGGCTTGACCCGCAAGGGGATGCGGCTGCAAACGGCCTCAGGCGCCCAAGTGGTGGCACCTTATGAGGGCCGCGTCGTTTATGCTGGAAAATTCAGGGGATATGGGGAACTCTTGATCATCGAACACGGCGAGGGATATCATAGTCTACTATCCGGTCTCGCCCGGATCGACAATACCATCGGTCAATGGGTTGTCGCGGGTGAACCGGTTGGCGTCATGGGACGCCCTGATAGTCGTAAACCGGTTCTTTACGTTGAACTCAGGCGCAATGGCCAGCCAATCAATCCGCTCCCTTGGCTGGCGGCGCATAAATAAGGTTAAGTGAATGAAAAACCGTACTGTACTGACAGCTCTCACCTTCGCCGTTTTTCTGATCCCCTTGATGGCAATCAATCCAGCCGTTGCGGCGGAAACCAATAAAAATGACGCTGATACCTACCGTTTACTGAACCTGTTTGGTGATGTGTTTGAACGTGTGCGGGCGGATTATGTGGAAAAGCCCACGGATCAGGAAATGATTGAAGCTGCCATTAGCGGTATGCTGACGTCCCTCGATCCCCATTCAAGTTATATGAATGCCAAGTCTTTCAAGGATATGCAGGTCAATACCCGCGGAGAATTCGGCGGTCTCGGCATCCGGGTGAGCATGGAGGGCGGTTACGTCAAGGTGATCTCCCCGATCGACGATACCCCGGCATTCCGCGCCGGAATCAAGCCCAGCGACCTGATCACCCATCTTGACGGGGAACAGGTCCAAGGCATGACTCTCAATCAGGCGGTGAATTTGATGCGCGGCAAGGTCGGCAGTGACATCAAGCTGACCATCCTCAGGGTTGGCAAGGAGCCTTTCGATGTCTCTATCACTCGGGCGGTGATCAAAATCACCTCGGTGCGATCCAAGGTCGAAAAAAAGGTCGGTTACATCAGGATTACCCAATTCAACGAGCAGACGGACGTCGGCCTGAAGAAGGAAATGGCCAAGCTCAAAAAAGAAATTGGTGCTGACATTCAGGGCTATGTCTTGGACCTGCGCAATAACCCAGGCGGCCTTCTGGATCAGGCAGTGGCGGTATCCAATGCCTTTTTGAACAAAGGTGAAATCGTTTCCACCCGGTCTCGCCGGGCCGAGGACACTCAGCGGTTCAATGCCAAAAAAGGGGATCTGGCTGATAATTTACCGATCGTGGTATTGGTCAATGGTGGGTCGGCATCGGCGTCTGAGATTGTCGCCGGCGCGCTACAAGATCATCGCCGTGCGGTAATTCTCGGCACCAAGTCCTTCGGTAAGGGCTCGGTGCAGACGATTATGCCGCTCCCCGGACACGGCGCCATGCGGTTGACTACGGCTAGGTATTTCACGCCATCGGGGCGGTCCATCCAGGCCAAGGGGATTGACCCGGATATCGTGGTCCAGCAATCCCGCATCGAGGCGGTTGATGCGCCGAAAAGGCGCTTTGAGGCTGACCTGCGAAATGCCCTAGATAACGGCGACAAAGGGAATTCGAAGAAAAAAACCAACAAACCCAACGCCGCCAAGACCGATAATGAAAAAGCCAAGAATGCCAAGCCCAAGGACGAAAAGGCAAAGGCGCCACTGGACTTTCAGTTAGCCCGTGCGCTTGATCTGCTGCGCGGGTTGGCGTTGTTTGGTGATAGGGCCGTCAAAACGAACTAAGGCGTTTTCCTTGGCGTTCGGTCTTGGTATTACACCCCGGGGAGGATAAACGGATAACCATTGGGGTGAGAGCGTGAAGATTCCGAAACTCCCAAAGCTTCCGAAGATGGCTGCGCTTGCAAAAATTCCGGGGCTTAACAAGGTCTTCAAGAAAAAGAAATCCGACGACGAATCGGATGATGAATTCGACGACGATTTTGATGATGTCGCCGCCCCACAACCTGATCCCGAAGCGGTAGGTGACGAGGTTTCCCCGTCAGAAGAATCAGAAGAAGGTGGTGAATCTGCGCCGGGGGGCCAGGATGATGACATTGATTTCGACGATGTAGATTTCGACGATGATGATTTAGAAGAAGAGGAAGATGCCAAGGAACGCCGCAAACCGTTGATGATTGCGGCGGCCGGGGCTTTCGTTCTGTTTGCCGGTATCGCCGGTGGCGCCAGTTGGTGGTATTTCAGCGGCGACGATAAAGCCTCGAAATCCTCTTCGCAACGCGCCGGAAAAACCAGAGATCCGTCGAAGGGACCGATGGTTCAAATGGCCTTGCCGCCGAGGCCGGGAACGGCCAAGCGGGGCGGCGGATTAAATCAGTTTTCCGGTGTATCGGGTGGAGGCATAACGCCGTCTTCAGCCAAAAGAATCCAAAAGCCGGCGCCAAAAAAGACAATATCGGCGGCGGGTGGCTCGCCGGAAAAAAGAAAGACCTTGGCCAGTGTCGTCGGCGAAATTGGCGGCCAATTCGGCGGTAAGGCTATTCCTTTGGGCGGATCGCTTAACGCCCTCGGCGGGGCTGTTCAGGACAAAGCCAGCGGAATCGTTCTTCCGGCAGTGACGTCGGTGACGCTGAGGAAGCTTCCCAACCATCCCCCTGCCAAACCCCTGGGCGCGACCCCCGATGTCCGGCTGATCGAGAAAAAAGAAGGCCTGACGGGATCTTTGCCGATCACCGGCAAGGAAGGAGAGACACCTTGGGAAATATACGCCCGGCCATATGAGGGTGAGGATGAAGGCATGCGGGTTGCGATCGTCATCACCGGGGTGGGGCTCAGCCGTGCGGCTTCCATGGCCGCCATCGGCAAGCTGCCGCCGCAAGTGACCCTGGTCCTGAACCCCTATGCCACAGACCTTAGCGATTGGCTGGTGCGCGCGCGGCTGGTCGGGCACGAGGTTATGCTGACATTGCCAATGGAAAGCGAGCGATTCCCCATCCACGATGCTGGTCCGTTCTCGTTGGATACGGGGCTCAAGGAAGCAGACAACATAAAGCGGCTGGAATTGGTGTTCAGCCAAGTTAGCGGGTATTTTGGCGTCGCCACGTCCATGGGTTCCCGATTCGGCACCTCCGAAGCCCTATTGACCTCCGTTCTAAATGCCCTGAAAAAACGTGGCTTTTTTTTCTCGCCACCGGTGTTCAAGGCACCTTGTTGGCACCCAAGATTGCCAGAAAAATTGACCTGCCCCGTGCCGTTAGCGACCTGACCCTTGATGCTGATCCGTCTCGGAGCGCCATCGAAATTAAATTGCTCCGCCTCGAGAGTATCCTCAAGGAAAGGAAGATCGCCGTTGCCGTCGGTCGGGCCTATCCGGCGACCCTGGGGCGTATTATCGCCTGGACTAAAAAATTAAAGGAAAAGAAAATCACCTTGGTCCCGCTGTCGGCGTTGGCCAACAAGCAGGACAAGAAGGACAAGGAGTGACTCCGGGAATTATGAGTGGAGGTAATCCTTCAAACCGGGAGGCGCTTCCGTATCGGCGAGGCGTCGGCGCGATGCTGTTCAACCCCGCCGGCAAAGTGTTTGTCGGGCGCCGATTTGGTAATGCCTATCCCAATGCCTGGCAAATGCCCCAGGGCGGCATCGACGCGGGGGAAAGCCCCAAACAGGCCGTGATGCGCGAATTGGAAGAGGAAACCGGTATTGCAAAAGCCGATATTATCGCCGAGACCAAGGACTGGTTGACCTACGACCTGCCGGAAGATATTGCCGGGATTTCCTGGAGCGGGAAATACCGTGGCCAGATTCAGAAATGGTTTGGTCTCAGGTTTGCAGGGACGGACGCCGATATCGACCTTAACGCCGATGATATGCCGGAATTTTGCGAATGGCAGTGGGTCACGATGGAAGACCTTCCGGGTTTAATTGTACCCTTCAAGCGACATCTTTATGATGCCCTTATCAATGAGTTCCACGACCTGCCCGATCGGATTTTATCAACTTAAAATGATGTATTTGCAATTGATCGGCGGCTTTGCCGTCTTGCTATTTTCTGCGGAAATCTTTATTCGCGGCGTCGTCAGTCTGGCGAAAATCTTAAATGTGTCGCCGTTGGTGATTGGCATGACGGTGGTCGCCATCGGCACCTCGGCGCCGGAACTGGTGGTGACGTTGGATGCATCCCTGTCCGGATCTCCGGGCTTGGCGCTTGGCAACATCATCGGTTCCAACATCGCTAATGTGTTGTTGATTTTGGGCGCCAGTTGCGTGTTATCGGAAATTACGGGGCCGGAGAACCCCAATCGCCGCGACAGTATTACCCTAATGGCCGGCACCGCCGTGTTTGTATTGTTGTGCGGCCAAGGCGTCCTGTCGTTTTGGTCCGGCGGTATCTTGTTCGTGGCTTTCATCGGTTTTTTGGTGTCTTCCTACCGTACGGAGTCCAAAGATGAAGCTGCGGCCGCCGAACATATTCATGAAGTCGAAGATATGGCCTCGATCGCCGCCCCGACAGGGGTCATCATCTTGACGGTGCTGGTTGGCATGGCCGGAATTATTTGGGGGGCGGACCTGCTGGTCAAAGGCGGCGTTTCCATTGCCCGGATCTTCGGAATCTCTGAGGAAATTATCGGCCTGACGGTGATCGCGCTGGGAACGTCGTTGCCGGAATTGGCGGCCTCGGTGGTTGCCGCCTATCGGGGCCATTCCGATATCGTGGTGGGTAACGTGGTCGGCTCCAACCTGTTTAATATCCTTGGCATTGCGGGGGTCGCCTCGATGGTGACGCCGCTGCCGGTGTCCGGAAATATCCTTTCCTTCGATCTTTGGGTAATGTTGGGGGCAACGGCGTTGGTAGTGCCGATTTTGACCGGCCGCTGGCATCCCGGGCGGGGCAGTGGCGTTGCCTTTCTGGCCTTGTATGGCGCGTATATCGCTTATAACGGATATTCCGCAGGCTTGTTCGGGGGAGGTTGAGGCAGGCTCTTGCATCGATGCCTGCGATCCCCCATTCTCCGGCCATGACTGTAAATGACGATCCGCTGAAATCGGTGTTGGTGACCGGCGCGGCACGGCGTATCGGGCGGGCCATTGCCCTTGATCTGGCCAAGTCGGGATGGACCGTTGCCATTCATTGCAATCGTTCGAAAGGGGAAGCGGCGGCGGTGGCCGATGAAATTTCGGCCTTGGGCGGCACGGCGAAGGTGGTTCAGGCGGATTTGGCCAGTGAAGAAGGGGCCGACGGTCTGGTTCAACAGGCCCGCGATGCCATCGGCCCATTAAGCGGCCTGATCAACAATGCATCGGTATTTGAGAAAGATACCCCACAAACGGCGACCAAGGATTCCTGGGAATCGCACATGCAGGTGAATCTACGCGCCCCGTTCCAATTGACCCAGGCGTTTGCCCACCAACTTCCCAAAGGGACCGAGGGCAACGTTATTAATCTGATCGACCAACGGGTCTGGAACGTGACCCCCCATTTCACCTCCTATACGGTCTCCAAGGTGGCCCTTTGGGGGCTGACACAGAACCTGGCCTTGGCGCTGGCGCCTTCAATCCGCGTCAATGCCATCGGTCCTGGTCCGACGCTTGCCAGTATTCACCAAACGGAAGAACAGTTCGAACGTCAATGGTCAGCGCAACCGCTTTCCCGGCCAGTAAAACCGGAAGAGATTTGCCGCGCCGTTCAATTCCTTCTTGACGCTCCGTCCATTACTGGGCAAATGATCGTTCTTGATGGCGGACAGCATCTGGGCTGGGCGCCGGGATCTCTCGATCCGGGGTTTATGGAATAATCGATGTCAACAAGCTCAATCAAAATGGTCGACGTGCCGAAGATCGCGAATGCCGGACGTTCCATTCGTCATGTATTCATCCGCGATTTGGTCATGGCCTGTTCTATCGGCATCCACCAACATGAAAAAGACGACGAACAGAGGGTGCGGATTAACCTGGATTTGGCGGTGGACGAAGGCGGACAAGAGATCAACGACAATATCAATAACGTTATTTGTTACGAAGAATTGGCCAAGGGTGTTGAAGAAATCGTCGACCAGGGCCACGTCAACCTGGTCGAAACGCTGGCCGAAAATATCGCCACCATGTGCCTCGCCGATGTGCGTGTCCGTTCGGCATTGGTCCGGGTAGAGAAATTAGACATACTTGAGGGTGCCGAGAGTGTTGGAGTAGAAATCGAAAGGTTTAATTCGGAAGTATAGATTCGTGCTTTCAAGCAATCAGTAGAATTAATGCAACTAAGCGGTTAATCGTTACCATATTGAAGAGTTGTGCACAGGTCGGTCAATTGTAACGATATATGTCTATTTTAATGCATGTATATACATTGACCACTTCCTTCCTTGTTATAATAAGTTTTAATTAATAAAATCAATAAGTTCGAATATTGCCTAATAATTGGGCAAAATTAGAAAAATGACACAATATTTAAGGAATTGTGCGTGGGAGGTCGGCTTTTCAACAACCTTATCCACAGGTTTAGTGGATAATTCATGGGGTTTAAAACCAAAGGCGAAAGCTTTTAATTAAAATACGGTCCTGTAACCTTAAGCGAAGCTTTCGGGGCGCATAACCGGGTATGAAAAATCAACGTAAAACGAAGACCAAGCGGGAAAAACCACCCGCTGAGGAGGTCCCTATCACCGGCGGCGCGGTGATCGAAGGGTATCTGAAAACACTACCCGGTGGCCCTGGCGTTTACCGCATGATTAACCTTAAGGGCGATGTCCTTTACGTTGGCAAGGCCAAAAGCCTGAAAAAGCGAGTTACCAGTTATACCAAGCTGGCACGGCAATCGAACCGCATGCGCCGTATGATCAAGGAAACGGCGTCGATGGAATTCGTCACCACCCATACGGAGGCCGAAGCCCTGCTGTTGGAGGCCGATTTCATCAAGCGGTATCGTCCGCGCTACAACATCCTTTTGCGCGACGACAAATCCTTTCCATCGATCCTTTTGACTGGCGACCATGCTTTTCCGCAGGTCCTCAAGCACCGCGGCGCGCAAACCCGCAAGGGTGATTATTTCGGCCCCTTTGCCTCGGTGTGGGCGGTTAATGAGACTTTGGCGACCTTGCAGCGGGCTTTTTTGCTGAGATCATGTTCCGATACGGTCTTCGCGGCCCGAACCCGGCCTTGTTTACAACATCAGATCAAGCGCTGCTCGGCGCCCTGCGTTGATCGTATTAGTGAGACGGATTACCGGGCCTCGGTTGCCGATGCGCGGGCCTTTCTGACCGGCGGGTCGCGAAAAATTCAGCAGCAATTCGCCGACCTTATGCAGGAAGCCAGTGACGCCGAGGCATTTGAGCAAGCCGCCGGATACCGCGACCGCATTCGGGCGTTGACCCGTATTCAGGCACGCCACGGCATCAACCTGCAGGGTATCGGCGAGGCCGATGTCATTGCCGTTCATCAGGCCGGCGGGCAGACCTGTGTTCAAGTGTTCTTCTTCCGCGCTGGCGCCAATTATGGCAACCGCGCTTATTTCCCTAGCCACAGCCGGGATGACGATGCGGAAATGGTGCTCGATGCGTTCCTGGGGCAGTTCTATTCCAAGGCCTTGCCGCCGAAAACGGTCATGGTCAGCCATTCCCCGCCGAACCGGCAATTAATGGGCGAGGCCCTGTCCGTGCGGGCCGGGCGGACGGTCCGGCTGATGCGGCCGCAACGGGGGTCAAAGCGAAACCTGGTCAAGCATGCCCTGGCCAACGCGTTGGACGCGCTGGGGCGGCGCATGGCCGAAAGTGCATCGCAGCGCCGCTTGCTGGAGGGGTTGGCCCTGGCATTGGATCTAGACGGCGCGCCGGAACGGATTGAGGTCTATGACAACAGCCATGTATCCGGCACCAAGGCGGTCGGCGCCATGATCGTCGCCGGGCCGGAGGGATTCATCAAAAAGGCCTACCGGAAATTCAATATCCGCGGCGCCAGGGAATCAGACATGGGGTCGGGGAAAGACGCCGAAGAGGGTTTCACGCCGGGCGACGATTACGCCATGATGCGCGAGGTATTGAAACGGCGTTTCTCCAGGGCGTTGAAAGAAGACCCGGATAAAACCGGCGGCCAGTGGCCGGACTTGGTCCTGATTGATGGCGGCCGTGGACAGTTGGGGGTGACGCTGGAAGTTTTCGAGGAATTGGGGATCGAAGACGTGGCCGTTGCCGCCATCGCCAAGGGACCGGATCGGGATGCCGGGCGTGAAAAGATTTACCGTCCCAACCACCCCCCCAAGAGCCTGCCGCTCCGCGATCCGGTGCTGTTCTTTGTTCAGCGCCTGCGCGACGAGGCCCACCGTTTCGCCATCGGCGCGCACCGGGATAAACGCTCGAAGTCACTGGTCCGTTCTACCTTGGATGATATTCCCTCCATCGGCGCCAAACGTAAAAAGGCGTTATTGCATCACTTCGGTGCCGCCAAGGCGGTGTCTGACGCCGGTCGCGCCGATCTGGAGGCGGTCGAGGGGATAAATAAAACCACCGCTAACATTATTTATGAATGGTTTCACCCCGAGGGGTAGGAAGATAGAATACGGCCATTCACACTACGGAACTGCAAGATGCTGAACAATCTGCCTAATATCCTGACATTCTCACGAATTCTCGCGATTCCGGTGCTGATCGGCCTATTGCTGTTCGTCGAAGATCCGATGGGCAGTTGGCTGGCTTTCTCGGCCTATACCATTGCCTGCGTTACCGACTTTTTCGACGGCTATTTGGCCCGCGCCTGGCATTTGCAATCAGCCTTCGGACGGTTTCTCGATCCTATCGCCGATAAACTGCTAATTGCTTCGGTGTTGCTGGTGCTGGTCGGGATCGACCGCATTTCCGGCCTCACCGTGCTGCCGGCAGCGGTGATCCTGTGCCGTGAGATATTGGTGTCGGGATTGCGGGAATTTCTGGCCGAAGTTCCGGTCCGGGTGCCGGTGACGACCATGGCGAAATGGAAAACTACCATGCAGATGCTGGCTTTAGGGTTTCTGCTGGTCGGCCCCGTGGGACCCGATTTCGGACCGTTGACGACGACCGAGGTCGGCATTTGGGGAATTTGGGGGGCGGCACTTTTGACGCTGGTCACCGGCTACGATTACCTGGTTGCCGGTCTTAAGCACATCGTCGAGACGGACCATGCCCCCGCCGAAAAACATCCGCATCCTCCCGAAGACTCTGGAGATGGAGAAAGCCATTGAAGATATTCGGCCTTGTCGGTTGGAGCGGTTCGGGCAAAACCACCCTGGTTAGCAAGTTGGTGCCGGAATTGATCGGGCGCGGGTATACCGTCTCGACCATGAAGCACACGCACCACAATTTTGACATCGACAAAAAGGGCAAGGATTCGTATCTGCACCGGACCGCCGGCGCGACCGAGGTGTTAATCACCGGGGCCAAGCGCTGGGCTATTCTGCACGAGAACAGGGATGCCCCTGAGGCGTCCATCGATGACCTGTTGGCTCGGATGGAAGACGTCGACCTGGTGCTGATCGAAGGCTTTAAGTCTCATCTTCACCAAAAGATGGAGATCCACCGCCCCGCCGTCGGCAAACCGCTGCTTAGCCCGGACGATCCTTCCATTATTGCCGTCGCCACCGACGCCGATCTCGGCGATATGGACGTGGCGGTCCTGGATCTGGAAAACATCAAGGCTATTGGCGACTTCATCGTCGGCCACTTGGGTTTGGAAGCCGGAGAGAAGAATGGCGCAGCTTAAGGACGATTGTTTCGCCTTCGGGGGCGATTTGATGCCACTGGCGGATGCGCTTGCCCAGTTGCGTGACCGCGTCCAGGTGGTGGCGGGGACGGAAACCGTCCCGCTGCGCCAGTGTTTTGGACGGGTCCTGGCCGAAGACGTCGTCGCCGATGTCGCCGTCCCCCCCCATGACAACAGCGCCGTCGACGGTTTTGCCGTCTATTTCGATGACCTTGATCTGGCCGACGACACCCGGTTGCCGGTGGCCGGCCGCATCGCCGCCGGCCATCCCTTGGATGGCCCTGCTGAACGGGGCCAGGCGTATCAAATATTCACCGGCGCGCCGATGCCTGTTGGCGGCGACGGATTTCAGGCCAGCGGTCCGGATACGATCTTTATGGAAGAAGACTGCACCCTGGATGGAAACGAAGTGATTTTACCAGCCGGATTAAAGAAGGGTTCAAACCGTCGCTTTGCCGCCGAAGACGTGAGGGCGGGGTCGGTGATCATTGCCGCCGGAAAACGGTTGCGGGCCCAGGAAATCGGCTTGGCGGCGTCTATCGGACGTTCGCAATTGACGGTGTTCAAGCGTCTTCGGGTGGCAGTTTTTTCCACCGGCGACGAAGTTCGCGACCCCGGCGGCGAAGCTTCCGACGGAAGCATATTCGATGCCAACCGCTATGCCATCATGGCGCTGTTAGACGGTCTCGGCACCGAGGTCACCGATCTGGGAATTTTGGAAGACGACGCCAGGACAATCGCCAAGGCGCTTGACCAAGCGCGTGCGGATCACGATTTGTTAGTCACGTCGGGCGGCGTTTCCGCCGGTGAGGAAGATCATGTCCGCGATGCCGTCGCCGGCCTCGGCCAAATTCATTTTTGGCGGCTGGCGATCAAGCCGGGCCGCCCCATTGCCTTGGGCCAAGTCGGTGACACCGCCTTCTTAGGCCTTCCCGGCAACCCGGTGGCGGCGATGGTGACGTTTATGATCATCGGGCGGCCCCTGGTGTTGTTGCTTTCGGGCGCCGCCGAGCCTGACGGGCTGCGGTACCCGGTCGAAGCGGGGTTCGACTACAAGAAAAAAAAAGGACGGCGCGAATGGGCGCGGGTGCGGCTGGAAACAAACGGCAAGGGATCGCCGGTGGCAATGAAGCATCATTCCTCCGGCGCCGGTATTTTAACCTCCATGGTCGATTCTGACGGTCTGGTGGAATTGAGAGAGGACACGGAAATCTTGGAAAAGGGCGCTACGGTGGATTTTCTGCCGTTCACCGAAGTCACGGGGAAGTAACAGAATGAGAATTTTATATTTTGCCTGGTTGCGTGAGAAAGCCGGCATCGCCGAGGAGACCATCTCCCTGCCGCAGACCGTTACCACGGTCGCCGAGCTGATCGAATGGCAACAGCAGCGCGGCGAGGGGTTTGCCGAGGCCTTTGCCGATACCGCCGTGGTCAAGGTCGCGGTCAATCAGGAACATGTCGGCTTCGATCATCCGGTTTCCGCCAAGGATGAAGTCGCCTTTTTCCCACCCGTCACCGGTGGGTGACAAAACATGAAAACGCACCGGAGGATAAGCGCATGATCAAGGTGCAGGCCGAGGATTTTGACGTCGGCCGGGAACTTGAAAATCTATCCAGTGGGAATCTGGGCGTCGGTGGCGTCAGCTGTTTCATCGGCTTGGTGCGTGACATGGCCGGTGATGAGTCCATTCAGGCGATGACCCTGGAACATTATCCAGAAATGACTGAAAAGGCGTTGGCCAAAATCGAGGCCGAGGCGCGGACGCGCTGGCCGTTGGAAGAAATCCTGATCATTCACCGCTATGGGCGGCTTGAACCGGGAGATCGCATCGTCTTTGTGGCGGCGGCGTCGGCCCACCGCGAGGCGGCTATCGAGGCCTGTCATTTCCTGATCGATTGGCTGAAGACCCAGGCGCCTTTCTGGAAGCTTGAAGAAACCCCCGACGGCGGTCAGTGGGTCGATGCCCGCAGCTCCGATGACAAGGCGGCGGGGCGTTGGGTGACTGCGGGGCGCGGGGCCGAAAAAGACCCCGATGCGGCGGAGTAACCGGCATGGCGGACGACCCCGACTGGCCCAAGAAGGCCTATAAAAACCAACAATTCATGTCGTCCAGGGTCGCTCGTGAAATCAGGATCCTGTCCGAGTATATCGAACCCGAGGCCCGGTTTGAGGAATTCCAGGTCCGCGACACCGTGGTTTTCTTTGGTTCCGCCAGGATCAAATCCCGCGACGATGCCGAGAAACACCTGAAAGCGGCGGCCAAGCACGGCGGCGACGTCGAAACTGCCGAACGTGACCTGGAGATGTCGCAGTACTATGAAACCGCGCGCCAGCTGGCGTTCCGGTTGACCGAATGGTCGAAGAACCTGGAAGTTGATGATCGGCGTTTTATCGTCTGTTCCGGCGGCGGCCCCGGCATCATGGAAGCCGCCAACCGGGGCGCCTCCGAGGCCGCCGGCATCAACACCGGACTCAATATATCATTGCCGTTTGAGCAGAACGACAATCCATACATCACCCGCGAATTGAACTTCGAGTTTCACTACTTCTTCATGCGCAAGTTCTGGTTCCTCTATCTGGCCAAGGCGATCATCGTTTTCCCCGGTGGCTTCGGCACCATGGACGAATTCTTCGAGGTGTTGACGTTGTTGCAGACCGGGAAATTGAAAAAGCCCATTCCCATCGTGCTGTACGGTAAGGAATTCTGGTCCGATGCCCTGAACCTGGAGGCCTTGGTCAAGCACGGCACTATAGACGCCAAGGACCTGGACCTGTTTTATCAGACCGATTCCGAAGACGACGCCTTCGACTTCATCACCCGCGAACTGGTGGAAAAATCCTTGAGCACCCCCGGCGGGGTGCTATAGGGGGCCTAGCTTTCTATTCGAGCCCTATTCCGCCGCCGACTGGGAATCCTTGGGCGGTTGCTTGCCGACGGCCTTATCGTAATCGTCCATCATCCATTTGGTGATATCGCCGACGGTGAACGAAAGATCATCGATTTCCCCCACCGGCGTCACCTCGGCGGCGGTGCCGGTCAGGAATATCTCGGTGGCGTCTTTCAATTCATCGGGCAAGATGGTGCGTTCGATTACCTCGATACACCGTTTTTCCGCCAATTCGATGACCGTTCGACGGGTGATGCCGTTCAAGAAGCAATCCGGCGTCGGCGTGTGCAGCTTGCCATCGCCGAAGCTGATGAAAATATTGGCGCCGGTGGCCTCGGCGACATGACCGCGCCAGTCCAGCATCAGGCAATCGTCGAAGCCCTCGGCCTCGGCGGCGTGCTTTGACAGCGTGCAGATCATGTAAAGCCCGGCGGCCTTGGCGTGGACCGGCGCCGTTTCCGGAGACGGACGCCGCCACTCAGACGTCTTCAACCGGATGCCCTTCATCCGCGCTTCCGGGGAAAAATACGATGGCCAGGCCCAGGCGGCGATGGCGACGTTGATTTTTGTCTCCTGCGCCGAAACCCCCATCATTTCCGAACCGCGCCAGGCGACGGGACGGACGTAGCCGTCGATGATGTCGTTGGCCTTACAGGTTTCGATACAGGCGGCGTCGATTTCGGCGACGGAGTAGGGAATTTCGAAGCCCAGGGTTTGGGCGGAAAAGGCAAACCGTTCCGAATGTTCGGTCAGCTTGAAAATGGAACCGCCATAGGACCGTTCCCCCTCGAACACGGATGACGCATAATGAAGGGCATGGCTGAGTACGTGAAGCTTGCCATCCCGCCAGGGTATCAGTTCGCCATTGAACCAGATGACGCCGTCACGGTCGTCGAAAGGGATGGATTCCATGAAACTTTCTCTCGCAGATGGTAATTTTATCAGAATGTTCTTGCGTTAATTATCATTCTTGGTCATATATGTCAATAACACTGACTTAAAATTCCATCGTCTCTCCGTTTCTTGCCTGTCGCCCTAGTGGATTGAATTTATTATTCGGAGTTTGATCATGGCCGATGCCGGTTCCTACGCTAAACACCCGGATCACTCTCTTCTTATGGCGGAAGAGGAATTGCGCCAAGCGATGGAATTATTATTCTTCGCTTATCGTGATTTCACCGGCGAGGCGGATGCGCTACTGGCTGATTTCGGATTCGGGCGGGCCCATCACCGGGTCATCTATTTTGTCGGACGCCACCCCGGCATGGCGGTTTCGGAACTCTTAGGTATTCTCAAGATCACCAAACAGAGCCTATCTCGGGTTTTGGGCCAGTTGATCGATGACGGTTTTATACTTCAACGCACAGATGCCGCCGATCTCCGCCGCCGTCACTTGTATTTGACCACCAAGGGCGCCGATCTGGAGCGCCGCCTGTCCGAACGGCAAAGCCAGCGGATCATGCGTGCCTATCAAGACGCCGGCGCCGATGCGGTGCAAGGGTTCCGCGCCGTCCTGCGCGCCATCATTAATGAAGAGGACCGTGCCCGGGTCGCCACCCGAAAGGCTGTGGAATGACGGCAAAAGGGGCAAGTCAAAAGCCATTGAGCGATGAACTCCCCCATGTTCTTGTCGTCGATGACGACGACCGGCTCAGGGATCTTTTGGGTCAATTCCTGGGCGAGAACGGATTTCTGGTGGTGACCGCATCCAATGCCGCCGATGCCAGGGCCAAGATGAAGACGCTGGCCTTCGACATTCTCGTCCTTGATCTGATGATGCCGGGGGAAAGCGGGCTGGATTTTGCCGAAGATCTGCGCCGTTCCAGCAAGGTGCCGATTTTGATGCTGACGGCCATGGGCGAGTCAGAAAACCGAATCGAAGGTTTTGAACGCGGCGCCGACGATTATCTGGTCAAGCCGTTTGAGCCGAGGGAACTGTTGTTACGCCTGCACAGTATTTTGAGACGGTTGCCGTCACCGGGGGAACCGCTGGCGAATGTAAGCATGGGCGACGTCGTGTTTTCGCCAAGCCGCGGTGAGTTGAGCCGGGGCGGCAAGCCCATCCGCCTTACGGATGTGGAAACGGCCTTGTTGGGCGCCTTCGCCATGCGGTCGGGGGAAATTCTAGATCGCGATGAACTGATCTCCTTGACCGGCGCCGGTGGCGGCGGTCGCGCCATTGATGTTCAAGTGACGCGTCTTCGGCGAAAGATTGAACAAGACCCGAAATTGCCGCGCTATCTGCAAACCGTACGCGGCAAGGGGTATGTTCTGCGTCCGGATTAGAAATTATAACCAAGGATCGCCATGGGTCCCTTGACCGCCACCGTCAAACGTTTTCTGCCCAAGAGCTTGTTGGGCCGGTCATTGCTTATTATCGTCACGCCACTGGTGATCCTGCAATTGGTGTCGGCGGCGATCTTTTACGAAACCCATTGGGACAAGGTGACGCTCAAACTGGCGCGCGGCGTGGCCGGGGATATCGGTGCCGTCATCAACCTGATGCGGCGGAACCCTGGCCCTCAAAACCGCACCTGGATTTTTGATGTGGCGGCCGGCAATATGGATTTGGTGGTATCGCTAAAGGAAAATGCGGTACTCCCCAATACCACCCTAAATCCCAGCGGCCTGATGGAGCGGATGTTGGCCAATGCGATGACATCGCATATTTCCAAGCCGTTTTTGATTCACGCTCAACCGAATTCCCGCTTGGTGATTATCGATGTTCAACTAGCGTCGGGCGTGCTCCACGCAGTGACTTCACGTAAGCGGCTATTTAGCTCCACGGCCTATGTGTTCGTGATCTGGATGGTTGGTACGTCATTGATCCTTTTCGCCGTTGCGACGATTTTTATGCGGAACCAAGTCAAACCGATCCGCCGTTTGGCGATTGCCGCTGACGATTTTGGCAAGGGCAGGGACGTTTCAACATTCAAACCGGAAGGCGCCGCCGAAGTCCGCCAAGCCTCCTCGGCGTTCATGGCTATGCGTGAGCGTATTGCCCGTCAAATTTCTCAGCGGACCGATATGTTGGCCGGTGTGTCTCATGACTTACGTACGCCCTTGACCAGAATGAAGCTGCAACTTGAGATGTTGGGTGAAGACCAGGGAACCACCGAGTTGAAGGCGGATATCACTGAGATGGAACACATGCTGGACGGCTACCTGGCCTTCGCCCGCGGCGAAGGAACGGAGGATCCGAAACCTGTAGATTTGACGGCATTGTTGCATGAGGTGGCGGCCCAAGCCCGGCGACGCGGCGGTGCGATTGATCTGCACACGGAAGGGGTGTTGACGGCGTCGCTCAGGCCGAATGCCTTTAGGCGGTGCCTAACCAATCTAATCGACAATGCCATCCAGTACGCCAAACACGTTTCTGTCAGGGCCGGACAACGCGGTGATGGTATAGAAATCACCATCGATGACGATGGCCCCGGAATCCCGGAGGACCAATTGGAGGAGGTGTTCAGACCCTTTTACCGGATCGAAGGGTCGCGCAACCTCGGCACCGGCGGAGTGGGCTTAGGCCTAACGCTTGCCCGGGACGTAATTCGTGGACATGGCGGTGATATCAACTTAGGAGATTCGCCCAATGGCGGTTTGCGGGTGCGGTTAAGGTTACCAGACTAATTGAATCCACTGATCCGGTCTCCGATGACACCGATCCCAAGCGCATACCCGGATAGGGCGCTAGAACAGGTTGCCGCCGTCCGGCACCGGTCGTTCCGGTGCCACCAGCACGACGTCCCCGTCCTCATCGGGGAAGCCTAACACTAGAACCTCCGATATAAAGGGTCCGATTTGCTTGGCCGGAAAATTAATCACGGCAGCCACTTGCCTCCCGATCAATTCATCGGGTTCATAATATTTGGTTATCTGGGCCGAGGTCTTTTTCTCACCGATTTCAGGCCCAAAATCCACCCACAGCTTGATGGCCGGGCGATGGGCCTCAGGAAAGGGTTCGGTGCGCCGGATGGTGCCGACGCGGATGTCAATTTTGGTGAAATCGTCGAAGCTGATTTCCATGCGCTGTATCC
>Ga0066383_10000132_pt1 | contig 23982 bp, 20 predicted proteins | sample Knorr_S23_td_Bot_FD_70950 | JGI IMG/M metagenome (GOLD analysis project Ga0066383, IMG submission 70950) | Marine microbial communities from Southern Atlantic Ocean transect - Knorr_S23_td_Bottom_ad_3770_LV_A | ecosystem: Environmental > Aquatic > Marine > Oceanic | place: Southern Atlantic...
GCGCCATTTAATTTGGCTTGGTTTAGTTTGATGCGGTCTAAATTTGCGCCGGCCAATTTTGTCCCAACCAGATTGGCACCGGTCAGGTCTGCGATATTTAAATCCGCTTCAGACAAATCGGAATCTTTAAGGTCTGTCCTTCTTAGTATTGCCCCATTAAGTTTGGATCGGCTCAAATCCGCGTTGTGAAACTTGGCATCGGTGAGGTCGGCTCCGGTGATATCCGCACGGGGGAGACGGGCATCGGTAAAAATTCCTCCCGCGAGTTTCGCTCCCTTGATCAAGGCGCGGTTGAGGTTGGCGGATTTAAAGTTTCCTTCAAAAAAGACTCCCATGCTTAACCGGGAATCAGTGAGATCGGTTCTTTCAAAATCAGCGTTATTAAACCGGGCCCGGCTTAGGTCGCTATTAGTAATTTTTGCGTCTTGCAGATTTGCCCGTGAGAAATCGGAGTTGCTGAAATCGGTTTCATTGAGATTGCATCGGACCAGCTTGGTTTCCATGCACTTGGACTTCCTGAAAATGGCTCCGTCCAGATTGGATTCGCTGAAATCGGTTCCTAAAAGTTTGGCACCTTGAAAGTTTGCGGATTCCATATTGGCACGGGTCATCACTCCTTCCAGGCAACTTATATTTTTCAAGTCTGCGTCACTGAGGTTGGCTTGGTCCAGATTGGCTTGGTCAAGGTTTGATTCCGCGAGAGTGCAACCGGATAAATCGGTATTTTTTAAATTTGTTTTTCTCAGGCTGATGCCGTGGAAATTAAGCCCCGACAAGTCCAGTCCGGAAAGGTCTTTTTCATCAAAAATATTTTCCAGGGTTGATTCTTCCTCTACAGCTTCATCGTTATCTTCCTGGTCAGGAATTTCTATGTCCTTACTTATAGTTTTTTCTTCCGCACTCTCTTCATTGGGTTCATCTTCGGGTTCATCTTCGGGCTCATCTTCGGGCTCATCTTCCTTTTCTTCTTCCACACCCTCTTCATTAGGTTCGTCTATGAACTCGTCTTCCTCTTCCCGGGCGACAATCAGCTCTCGGTATTCTTCCAACTTCTCCTCAATTTCTTCTCGTGTAAAATCAGCCATTGAATCCTTCCTGAATAGATCAAAGATATTCTAAAGGGCACGCTCATGACCACGATAAATTTTAGAGGCACTCTAAATATTTCGGGGAAATGAACGGTCTTTTCCATTCGTGGGTAAAACAGAGAAGCTATCCTAGCTTGGCCCGGAACGCAAGCCTGAACCGCCTATTTTTGAAGATTCTTTTTGGAAAATGAAGGCATGTTTTAATTGTCCGGGCAAATGGGCCGTTTTTGTGTAGAAAATATGCTTGGGAATAAAGGTTATAATAAAACCTGAAAACATGGCCCTTCTCTGGAAGTATTTATGGAAAGCGTTTCTCAAAATGGCAGGAAACCGGTTTTTATCTATGATGGCGATTGCGGGTTTTGCCGTTTATGGATAGCCCGCTGGAGCCCCCTTACGCAAGAGGAGGTGGATTACCGTCCTTCTCAAGAAGTAGGCGAAAATTACCCGCAAATTTCTCCTGAATATTTTGAATCCTCTGTCTATTTCGTCGACTCTGAGGGCAGTTTTTGTTCTGGAGCCCAGGCTGTTTTCAAGGCCCTGTCTTACGCCCCTAATGGGAAGTGGTTGCTCAGGGCTTATGAGAAGGTACCGGGTTTCGCCCCAATCTCAGAATGGGGTTACAGGCAGGTAGCCGGAAATAGAAAAATTTTCAGCGCACTTACCCAGTGGATTTGGGGAGGCTCATTGGAAACACCCACCTGGTTTTTGACCCGGCGTGTGTTTCTCTTCCTCCTTAGCCTGATTTATTTGGTGGCCTTTTTGTCCCTTTGGACTCAAATCGAGGGATTGGTGGGGCAGAAAGGTATTCTTCCGGTCGAGAGTTTTTTAAAAGACGTGCAAGCGCATCGGGGCTCGGATCGTTTTTGGAATTGGCCCACCCTGTTCTGGCTTCATGCGGGGGATGGTTTTTTGCAGGCAATCTGCCTGCTTGGGGTGGGAGCCTCCCTGTGTGTCATGGCCAATCGGGCGGTGGGTTTGGCCCTGTTGCTAATGTGGGGATTTTATCTTTCCCTATTTAATGTGGCGCAACCCTTTTTAGGATTCCAATGGGATACCCTCCTGCTTGAAACGGGATTTCTGGCCCTCTTCCTGGTTCCTTGGAGGAGAAATAAAGGGACAACCGGGGAACCGCCCCCATCACCGTTAGTTCTTTTCCTATTTCGATTTTTGCTGTTTCGCGTTGTTTTTACTTCCGGGCTGGTCAAGATAATAAGTCAGGATCCCACTTGGAATGATTTCACAGCTCTCTACTACCATTATGAAACCCAGCCGCTTCCAACCTGGATAGGTTGGTACGCGCACCAACTTCCGCATGGGTTCCAGGAGTTTTCGGTAGCCTGTGTTTTTATTATTCAACTTGGCGTGGTGTTCCTGATATTCGGTCCCCGACGCATCCGTTACATCGGTTGTGCCGTACTGGTTTTTCATGAAGTATTGATTTTCCTGACCGGCAACTATTGTTTTTTTAACCTGCTGACCCTGGCTCTATGTCTTCTTTTGCTCGATGATGCAGTATTTTCAAGGTGGCTCCCAGGGAAAGGAAACTGGAAATTTTCCGGGCAGAAAAAAACAGAGCTGGTTTCTGTCTGGAAGAGAAGGTTTTTTACGGGGATAAGAGTTGGGGTATTAGGGATCTGCATCATGCTTTATGCGGTTCCTTTACTTGTCACTTCCGGTAATTATCCCTCTATTTTTGTTGCTATCGCAAACGCGATACGTCCCCTGCATCTTTTTAACTCTTATGGCCTGTTCGCGGTGATGACAACATCGAGGCCGGAAATCATTATCCTGGGAAGTGATGACCGCGAAAACTGGTTCCCTTATGAATTCAAATGGAAACCCGGCATTGTAACGAATAAGCCGGAATTTGTTGCCCCGCACCAGCCCCGGTTGGATTGGCAAATGTGGTTTGCCGCTCTCAGTAATTACGAGAGAAACCCTTGGTTGATCCAGTTCATGATCCGTCTTTTGCAAGGATCCCGCCCAGTAATAGAATTGCTGGGGAGTAACCCGTTTCCCGATAGTCCTCCTAAATATCTGCAGGCGCTAGTCTACGATTACCGGTTTTCAGATACTGAAACCCGGAACCGGGACGGCTCCTGGTGGAATCGAAAACTCCTGAGACCCTATACGCCCATTCTGCAATTGCCTTAATAGACAGCCTTCCGAGGAAGGATGAACGAAATCTGTTTAGCTGGGCGAAAATTTTAGTATAATTTCCCGATAGGGAGATTTTATGCCAGGGCCTTTGGAAGATGAATTAGGGGACGTGCTGGAAAAGTCCAGGGACGGGAAAGGCTGGACTCAGTCTGATCTGGCTCGTGCCTCCGGGATCAGCGTGAGTGATGTTTCTCGGATGGAGCGCTATGAGTACGTGCCTGATAAGAGTGTTTTAAAAAATCTTGCGGAGGTTCTTGGCCTGCATGCTCCGTCATTGATCGCGGTCGCGAAAGAGACCTGGTCCCCCAAACCCATAGAGCCGGATCCCGGTCCCTTCAATACAGTCTGTTTGGATTTGTTTATCGGAACCTATGCCGTCAAATGTTACTTAGTGATATGCAATGCCACAAAAACCTCTGCGGTGATTGATACGGGAGGAAATCCGGAAGCTATCATTAAGAAAGCTAAAGAGCTGAAACTTCAACCGGAAAAAATTCTTTTAACCCACGCCCATATTGATCACGCAGGGGGACTGGAGCTTTTGGATAAAACCTATAAATGTCCCGTCTGGATCGATAAAAAAGAACCCCGTCCCTCGGGGAGTCGTGATTTCCGCTTTTTGCAGGATGGGGAAATTTTAAAACTGGGAAAGTTAAATATAGAAGTTCTTTTCACACCGGGCCATACCCCTGGCGGAGTTTCTTATAAAATCCATGACTCGGTTTTTTCCGGTGATGCCATATTCGCCGGTTCCATGGGACGCGCTAATTCCTCCTGGTCGGAGTTATACAATTCCATTACTCAAAGGCTTTTGACCCTGCCGGACCACACACGGCTTTTCCCTGGCCATGGTCCTGCTACCACTGTTGGCGAAGAAAAACGCCATAACCCATTTTTTTGCACCGGCGAACCGTCGGCGGTAATGAGGCGGTGACGCTAACCCTTTCACTGGGATGCTGGAGTTTTTCAGTAAAAAGAGCCTGCCAATGGGCACGAAATAGAGCTTGAATTGGAGGAGATACACAATGTTTATTAACGATGGAGACACGGTTTGTATTGTTGGGGGAGGCCCCGGTGGATCAGCCTGCGCCATGGTTCTTTTACAGGAAGCCCGGAAGTTGGACAGGAAGATCCGCGTGGTACTGATCGAGCATAAAATATTCTCCGAACATCGCCACTACAACCAGTGTATTGGCGTGCTCTCCCCCCCTTTCGAGGATATCCTGAAAAATGATTTGGATCTGACTTTGCCAGACAACCTGGTGCTCAATAATATGGAAGGCTATTGTCTGCATTCTGATTTGTTGAGCCTGGATTTGGTTGGAAAAGAGTCGGGTCGATCGGTTTCCGTGACACGCTCTAATTTTGATGCCTTCATGCTAGAAGAGGCTCGCAAGGCAGGTGCTGAAATTGTTCATAACCGTGTGACAGCGATCGAAGTGAATTCCGATGGAGTGGTGATATATACTGAGGGCGATAACTTTAAAAGCGCAGTTGTGGTCGGGGCTTTTGGGCTGGATGATGGAACGTGCAGGATTTTTGAACAGGGAACCCCATACTGTCAACCAGACTTTCTGAATACGGTGATCACGCGTCTCTATCCTGGAAAGGAATTCATGCAAAGCATGGGGTCCACCATCCATGCTTTTCTGCTTTCCCATCCCGGTTTGGAGTTTGGAGCGGTCACTCCGAAGGGGGAACATATTTCCATCAATATCGCAGGCCGTAAGGTTTCGTCGCATATCCTGATGGAGTTTCTGCGTTCGGCACCGGTGCAACGTTTTCTTCCTCCCCATCAAAGGCGTGAAAAACCACTGAACTATTTTAAAGGCAAATTTCCCATCGCCCCGGCCCGGAATTTATTCGGCGACCGTTATGTGACGATCGGGGATGCGGCAGGACTCATGCGGCCTTTCAAGGGAAAGGGCATTAACTCCGCCATCACTACCGGTATTTATTCCGCCCGTTCTATCATGAGGCATGGAGTTTCTAAGCAAGCCTTTGCCCAAAACTTTTATCAGGACTGTAGTGAATTGACCGAAGACCTTCCCTATGGCCGGGGCGTCCGGATTTTGACCAACCTTGCTACAAGATTTAAGTTTATGGACCATATGATTGCGATTGCGGCAGAAAGGCCCGATTTTATGCATGCCCTGTTTGGCAGTGTTTCCGGACACGACCCGTATAAAAAAATCATAATGGAAACCGCTAGCCTGTCGCTCGCTTTCACTTTCGCGCAAAAGATTCTGGGACATTTTGTATTCCGTCAGGAGGCTCATCTCCCCATAAAAAGTGTTAGTCCGACTGCATGACCGCGGCATAGACATTGCCCCCCAAGGGTTCCTGTGATATTCTCCCTGCTTTCCCACAGGAGTTCCATGAAAAGAAATTATTTGATAATCACGTTCCTGATGGTTTTTGTCCTGCTAGGGTGTCCTCCACCCAAGGCAAGAAAAAAAATGCCGCGCATTTTTGCCTTGACCTATTCCATGGAGACGAGAACAGAGCCGTCCTTTCTCATTACTGATGATTTTAACCGCAACCATATTCTGGATTTGGTCGTAGTCAATAGCGGCGGCCAGTCCTTTTCATTTTATAAGGGAAACGGGGATGGAACTTTCAAGGATCAGCGTGTTTTTAGGACGGGCAGGGATCCCATTTGTCTGGTTTCGGCGGATTTCAACGATGATGGTTACAAAGATATCGGGGTACTCAATTATGCGGACCAGACCATCCAGATATATTTGAACACCCGGCTGGGAAGTTTTCAGAAAATAAACCAGCTTCTTGAGCCCGGTAAAATCCCTATCAATATGGCATCTGGAGATTTCAATGGTGACGGAAGAATAGACCTGATTGTTACCATGCGTTTTTCAAATGTGGTTATGATGCTGGGAAAAGGGAATGGTTATTTTTCCGAACCTAAATCCATGGATGTTAAGGGCCAGCCGACAGGTGTTGTGGTCGGGGACTACAATCAGGATGGAATGATAGATGTTGCAGTGGCTTTGGCGGGTACCGGAAATAAAGGGGTCCAGATCTTATGGGGTAAGGGCGATGGAGAATTTGAAAGTTCCAAGGTCTTTAAAGCCGGGAAACAGCCTCTCAGCATTGTCAGTATTGATGTGAATAATGACGGATTGATGGACTTTGTGACTTCCAGCAACTCTTTGCATGCCTTGACCACAATTGTGAACAATGGAGACAAAACATTCGATTCGTTACGGGATTTTGCCTCCGGGAATTTTCCGAAATTTGTCGTGGCCTCCGATTTTACCGGAGACGGTTTGCAGGATATTGCCGTATCCAACGCCACGGATGATGCGATCACTATTTCCCTTGGCAAAGGAGACGGAACTTTCACCTACCCGCCTATCTACCACAAGGTCAATGGACATCCTCAAGGCATGGCGGTGGGAGATTTTAATGGCGATGGATTGATCGATATCGCTGTCTCCTGCAGGGATGAAAACCTCATCAACATCCTCAGCAAGAAAGATATGATCAATCCTAAACCGGACCTTCCCCAGAAGGAGTCCAAGTCGTCCTGATTGGTAATGCAGAGGATACTAAATTGCTACAGGCAAGTCAGAAACAGGTTGCAGGCAGCCTTCCGGATAGACATATAAAATATCTTCGGGCAGGATCATCTTCGCAACTTCTAAAACATTCTGGAAGCCTTGCAGGTGATTGTTGGCAACCGGAACCAGAATAAAATCGTATCGCTGGTTCCTGAGGTTTTCAATTAAATCGGTGGGAATTGATTCGGCTGAAAAGAATCCGGACCCGTAGGAATAAATTTGATTCAGTCCTTGCAAATCCTCAAGGTCTTTTGCTGAAACATTCTGGCCCAGCAGGTCGACACGGGTCTTCTTGTTCAAATTCTCAAGGATCAGGCGGATCATCCAGTTTCTGACACTGCGGAGTACCAGGACCCGGGCTCCATCAGGAATCAAGTTAAAGGAAGATTTTGCAGTATTTGAAAAAGCACGGGATTGAGCTTTCTCTTTTCCCAAGTCAAAAGCAGACAGTGCTTTCTTAAAGTTCGCCTGGATTTCCTCGGCAGGATAATGCGGGTAGTGGACCACAACCTGGCCGTTGCCATCGAATCCTTCCCAACTTGTGGAAGTGTGCAGTAACGATTCCTCCATACAGGAATTATAAAAATCTGTTCCCGGCTGGGGAGTGTTGATAGAAACCTGGATTTCATCGAGCCAGCCTTTAGAGGCCATTTCATAAACCAAGTCTACTGTTTTCTGGTCTTCTTCCCGACTGGAGCCTAGCCCACCGATACTGATGGTTCCATAAAACAGCATGCCGAGGCTTTTGCCAAACTTAACCATAGAGCGAAGTTTGTCCAAGTCGTGCTTTTTGCCCAAAGTCATTTTCTCAGCGACCTTGTCACTACCAGTTTCGATCCCAAAACGGATTTTGTAATATCCTGCCGAAACCATTTCTTCCAGAGCTTCTTCATCCAAAGAGGCGTATTCGCACATGGCTTCATATTTGAGGTGATCCAGTCCCGCAGAGCGAATGGCCTTGGCAAGGGAGATATTGAAGCTTCTCTTTATATTGTGGACTTCTTCATCAAAGAACACGCCTTCCATTTCCGGATATTTTTCGTGCAAGGTGCGGATCTCTTCGACAACGCTGGCAACGTTTCTTGGTCGCCAGTTCAGTTCGTCGTAATAGAGGGTGGCCGCCGCGCAGAAATTACAACGGCGCGGGCAACCTCTTGAAGCGTACATCTGGATTTGTTTGTAACGGCAATTGGGTTCATGATAATCGATGCGCCTGACATCATCGTCCTCAGGAAAAGGCAGGGCGTTGATGTCGATCAGCGAGCCTCTGGTATTTGGGTACACGCCGGCAAGTTTTTTTGGATTCTTCCCCTGGATCAGGTCAAGAACTGTGAACTCATATTCGCCAATGCATACGTAATCCGCAACTTTCAGGATCTCTTCTGGATGGGCCATAGGGTGTTGCCCGGTAAAGATCAGTTGGGTTCCAAAAGCTTCCTTGAGCGCAGTGGCCAGGCGAAGGTCTTCACGGATGGTGCGGGTAGAACTTTCCATGATGAGCCAGTCGGGTTTTTCAGTGCTGGCATGCGTGAAATAAGTTTCAAAATCCCAGCCATGAAGCACTCCATCCATGAATTTTACGTAATGGTTAGTTTCCCGTTTCAAAAGAGAGGAGGTGTAGGCCAGTTGCCAAGGGTAGTAGCCGCAATTGGTGAAATTCTTTATGCCCAAAGACCAACGTGAGGGCACGTGGACCATGTGGTAACCATCCCGGTCGATTCCTACAGAGTTGGCGACAATGATGTTCATGGAATTCATCAGGCTTGGGTTACAGCTTTATCGGGTTCCCGCACTGGAGTGTGGGAAGGCTGATAAGATTTGTGAGAAACGGCTTTTTTCCCAAACAGTTTGCGAAACCCCCATTCTCCGATCAAGGCCAGGGTAATGATAAAAAAAAGCAGGGCCGTGGCGGCATAATTGATTCCCAGCCAGAAAAAGGTGGTTTTTTCCATGAGGGATTTCCGGACCGCCTTGGCCGAGTCTACTTTCACGAAAGTGCCCCTTGCGTTATAACCACGGACTTCTTTGGCATTTGCGGCACAGGCTAAAAGGTCGATATTGGAGTAACCCAATCCATGGTCGATATTATAAAGGGCTACAGCAAGATCAAACTTTCTTTCCCGTAAGCGAGCAATGTTTTCTGTGCCATAGCTGGAGACACTCATTCTCCGCTGATCTGTTATGGTGAGAATCTCATCAATGAGGGGGTCTTGTTCTATTGCCTCCCTGACCGATTCCGGAACCAGGACGGTAATCCTGCACCCCGGGAATTCTTCTTTCAGGGAAAGCAGGGTTTGGTTCAGAATCCGTGTGGCGGAACGAATGACGAGAACATTCTTTTGTTTTTCCTGAGTTTCCATAGATTAGCCGGGAATATGGGCGCGGCCAAAGTCGCCCGGATTTTCCAGGTCAAACACTTTGCCTTCGACATTGACGGCGACCAGTTTTTTGATGCCAGAACGTTTTGCGATAGCCTTGACTTCCGAATAGCCGTTTCCAGAAATATTATTAAAAGGAATCACGCCCAGTGAAAACGATTTCTTTTTCAGTTTTCCCAATAAATTTTCGGGGAACGTTTTCTGGTTAAAATGCGAGTCTCCATAAAGAAGCACTTCATTGACATGAGGGTTTTTCCTCAGTTCCAGCTCCACTCCGGGTTGTGCGAGAACCGTTACTTCCTTATTGAAATGGCTGTGAATGGAATTTACGACATCATGAATTTGTTTCATCCGTGAACTGCGGAAAAGAAGGATTTCACCGTTGGGGTTGAACTGCAAGTTTTTAAAACTATCCTTGGCGGTGGCATTATAGCGTTGGTTGAAACCTACTTCATAGAGTTTCTCCGCTTCCCTGAAATTGGCCATGATTTTTTCAGCCGGATATTCCGGGCGGTTGACCACGACATGATTTCCCCCGTCAAAACGTTTCCAGTCTACATCCTTGAGGTAACCTTGAGCTTTCATGTGATTGAAGAACGGGGTTCCGGGTTGCGGGGTACTTATGGAAAGCTGGAACCGCCACAGCAGATTGCGATCAAGAAGCTCACGAATGAGGTCCAAGGTTTTTTTATCGCAATCATCGGTGGAGCCTTCCCCTCCAAAGGTGAAAGTCCCATAGAATTTCAGGCCAATGCTGGTGCCATGTTTCATGAGTTGTTTGAGCCGCGGAACGTTGAACTTTCTCTGCAGTTCCATTCCACGTGCGGCATGTTCGCCGGCGGTCTCAATTCCTAGCCGAACCATGTAATAGCCGGCACTTTTCATGTTGTCGAGAACTTCTTCGTCCATGGGCCACTGACCGCACATGACATCGTATTTCAGGTCGTCTAGTCCGTTTTCCCGGATCGCTTTAGTCAGTTCCAGAATATATTTTTTGCTTCCATTGTGAACCTCTTCATCGAAAAAGATTCCTTCCAATTGCGGATATTTTGCGCGCAGGGTCTGTAATTCGTAGATCACATTTTCCGGATTTCTCGGGCGCCAGTTGGGACGTTGATAGGAAATATTTCCGCATACGCAGAAGGTGCAAGATAAAGGACAGCCTCGCGATGCATAGGCCTGGATTTCCAGGTATTCGCTGGAAGGCTCTCCGGGCATCCCATAAGCCAACCGGGAGACGTCATCATCCTCAGGAAGCGGTAAATCGTTTACATCAAGAGGGGGCCTGATGTTGGTGTTGGGCCAGAGTCCCATAATATCAGGAAGGCTCTTGCCCTGGAGGATGTCACGCACAACCATTTCGTATTCCCGCAGGACTACATGGTCGGCATATTCGCTCACCTCTTCGGGGAAAGTGGTGGGGTGAGGTCCACAGAAAATCAGCTTTGTCCCAAACCTTTTTTTAATTTCCTTGGCAAACCGGCCGTCGGCTTCAATGGTACGCGTAGCGCAGTCCATGACCAGATAATCCGGGCCGAAATTAGAGACTTTTTCCACAAACGTATCGTGGTCCCATTTTTCCAGGCAGCCATCAAAGAATTTAACTTCGTGGTTGGTGTCCCGTTTAAGAATTGAAGAACAATAAGCCAATTGCCAGGGGTAATATGTAAAAATGCTGTGGTCTCTTGTACTGTTGGTCCAACGGCTGGGCGAGTGGATCATGGCATAACCCTCGGCGTCAATTCCAACGGAGTTACAAACGGCTACTTTCATAGATTTCCTCTATTGGGCGTGCGATATTTTTGTTATAGGCCCACTCGCGTGGGTGGCAGATAGCAAGGGCTCATTAAGCTGAGAGCATCGTTGCTAGCATAAAAATTATTGCGAGTTTCCTGCGGAGGTACTCCGCCGGAGGTACTCCGCTCTTTTCCCGGAACCGGAAAAGGGTTCACTTCGTGGGAAGAGTCTAAAACTCATAGCGGTTGAAATCAATTAAAACTTTAACAATAAAGGGTTTGCCGGGTATTTGCCTGATTGATTTTTTAGAGCTTATAGGGGTCTGGGAGACCCTGCCACAAGTCTTTTGTCTTTGGAATTCACCTTGACAAGACTTGGATGGCAGGTAAAGATACCGCTCCCTTTTTTGCAGAAGGGTTTAACGTATTAGTATTTCCTCCCCCTTGGCAGGGGAAGAAATTTGAAATGGCTCGTTGGGTCGAGTAAACGTTTGCCGCGTGTGATATTGCCTCATTAACCTTTACCCCTACGGGGCATGAAAGCTTAGGAAAAATATAACGCATGCCCTGCAAGGGTAAAATTAAGATATTGCAAGTTATACCCCTTCGGGGCATGAAATCTATGGAAGAATATAACGCCAGCGGAGGTTCTCCGCTGAGGGAGAATTGAATGGACAACGAATCAGCGGCAGAAAATGAGCCTAAATCAGGATTTTTTGCCCGACTGAAATCCGGACTTGCAAAGACCCGTTCTAATTTTGCGGGAGGCTTTGACAATATCGTTCATGGCAAAGCGAAAGTTGGGCCGGAGTTGCTGGAAGAGCTTGAAGAAACCCTCCTCATCGCCGATGTGGGCATGCAGACCACCTCATTCATTCTGGATGATTTAAAACGTGAAGTTTCCCAGAACCGGATTCGTGAAAATAAGGAGGTGCTGGAACAGTTAAAACAACGCATGATCCATGTCCTGTCCCAAAACCAGAAGCCTCTGCCGTATTCAGAACACCAGCCCTTTGTGATATTGGTTGTGGGGGTGAATGGTTCGGGAAAAACCACCACAATAGGAAAGCTGGCTCGGCATTGGAAACAGGAAGGAAAAAAAATATTGCTGGCGGCCGGGGATACCTTTCGGGCGGCGGCCATTGACCAGTTGCAGGTCTGGGCGGATCGGTCGGACATTCCCTGCATCAGCCAAAAGAGCGGAGCTGATCCTTCGGCGGTTGCTTACGATGCGGTTCAGGCCGGGCTGGCCCGTGGAATGGATATAGTACTCATCGACACGGCAGGGCGGTTACAGACTAATACCAACCTGATGGAGGAATTGAAAAAAATCAAACGGGTAATTGGAAAAATCCTGCCGGGAGCCCCTCATGAAACCTTGTTGGTTCTGGACGCGACCATTGGGCAAAACAGTATTTCCCAGGCTCGACTATTTAATGAGGCGCTTGAAGTGGATGGGTTGGTGATGACCAAACTGGATGGAACGGCAAAAGGTGGGGTTCTGTTCAATATAACTGATGATTTGAAACTTCCGATTCGGTTTGTAGGAGTGGGTGAGAAACCGGAAGACTTACAGGAATTTAATCCGGAAACTTTTGTGGAAGCGTTAATCCCCGGTTAAGTCTTCGGGGGTATCGTCGTCATATTTCGTTGAGTTTTGCTGGTTCATTTTTTCCAAGGTCTCAAACTGCTTTTGCACGATGTACTGGTGAATCCTATCCCGATCCTCATCTTTCATTCCTTCAAAGAAACGAAACTGGTAAATGTCACCTTCATCCGAACCGCCTTTTTTGATCGAGACCAGATAAACTTCTGATTTGATGATAACGGGTTCTTCCAGGGGCAGGGCGAATAAGGCGGTAATCGGTTGTCCGCCATTTTTCCAGATGAGCCCTTGGATAATGCAGCAGAAACCGCTGGCACTCATATCTTGAATGGTTGTACAGAACACCTTTTCATCCTGCACGGTAAGGGAAAGGTCCAGAGGCTGCTGGCTGTCTAATTGAAGACGGTAAAAGTCCCGGCGGTCGATATTGGGATCGACAGGAATTTCCCTGGATTTCCAGCGAAAAAGTCTCCTAAGCCAACGTTCAATAGGCCGGTATGGCGATTCCGTCTTAATGCCCGGGTCATACTTGCTTACCATAGAATCAACCTTCCTTTCACCAAATGCGCGTGCACAAAAACTTGTTTTATTAAGTTTCGGCATTAATTCTTAGGAGCTTTAGCTTCGAACTCTGGAAAAACAGGAAGAATAGGGAGAAATGATTAAAAATTTTTTAATTTTTGGGGGAGAGATTCAGAAAGATCACCGGTTCGCAATGCAGGAGGAAGAGGAAAATGGAGGCACCGGGCGGACTCGAACCGCCGATAGAGATTTTGCAGACCTCTGCCTTACCACTTGGCGACGGTGCCCAGCTTGGTTGCAACGATAATAAATATGGAGCGGGAGAAGGGATTCGAACCCTCGACCTCAACCTTGGCAAGGTTGCACTCTACCACTGAGTTACTCCCGCATATTTTGATGTTATGGGGTGAAAGACCCGAAACCAATTATATTTCCTCAATTGTGATTGTCAAATTCTATTTTCTCAGAAATTTCGCTTCGGTTCCTTCTATCAGGCGAAGAATGTTGTGGTAATGCTTCTGCAAGGTGAACAGGCCGACAATGACTGCAAGATATATATAAGGAGGAGGCAGTTTAAAGTAAATGGCAAGCAAAGGAAGAGAAATCGCCGCCATTATTGACCCTATGGAAACATAGCCCGAAATCCACAGGCAGGCAGAAAACACCCCGACCGCGCACAGGGTTGCCCAGGGCATGATGTATGAAAACAGGCCCAGGCTGGTCGCGACCCCTTTGCCACCCTTGAACTTTAAGAAAATGGAATAAAGATGGCCGAGAAAAACCATGAGCCCGGTAAGGGCAATCACAATCGGTTCTTCGTACAGCAGGCTGGTACCAAAAACCACGAGGAGCCCTTTCAGCACATCTCCCAACAAGGTCAGCAGTCCGGCTTTTTTGCCCAGTACCCGCGCTACGTTGGTGGCGCCAATATTGCCGCTACCTTGTTTTTGAATGTCTATGCGCTGAGCCCGTGCCAGTAAAATGCCAAAAGGAATGGATCCGATCAAATACGATATCAGACACAGGGCAGGAATTTCAGTCAGCATAATGAATGAGGTTGAAGGCGGTCATTCGGTCTCGTCTACCCAGGATTCGCTTTGCAGTTTGGTCTTCAGTTTTAATTTGGCCCTTTTTTCGATTTGCCGCACTCGTTCGCGGGAGAGTCCGATCTCTTTTCCAATTTCCTCCAGTGTTTTGACCTCCCCGAAAAAACCAAAACGCATTTTGAGGATTTTGGCTTCCCTTTCCGAAAGGTCTTCCAGTAATTGGTCCACCTTTTTATTAAGAGACTCCTGCATGAGTTGGTCATCGTAAGGGATGAAGTCCTGGTTTTCCAGAAGATCCAGATAGGGCGTGTTATCATCATCTTTTAAAGGCGAATCGAGAGATAGGTGAGTCCGGTACGCACGCATGATGGAGTTGATTTCCTCATCATCATATCCCAGGTCCTTTGCCAGTTCGGCCTGGGTCGGTTCGCGTTCCAGGGCTTGCGCCATCTGCTGGCTTCTTTTGTTGATCTTGTTGACTTTGCCGGCTTGCTTGACGGGAAGCTTCACGGTACCTGACTGTTCGGCGAGGGAATGCATGATGGCCTGTTTGATCCACCATACAGCGTAGGTGATGAACTTCACATTCCTGGAAACGTCAAATCGTTTGGCGGCCTGGATCAATCCAATGTTTCCTTCCTCAATCAAGTCCTGAAGGGAAATGCCCAATCCCCGGTATTTGTTGGCCACGGTCACGACATATTTTAAATTTCTCCGAACCATTTCCTGAATGGCTTTGGGGTCTCCGGCTTGAATAGATGTTGCTAATTTGATTTCTTCTTCTCGGGAGAGAATTTTGATCCTGCTGATCTCCTCCATGTATTGGATGAGCGGATCATGGTTGGTCCCTTTGTCCTTCGGGGGTGAAGAGCGTTTGGTTCCTGTCGGTTTGTGTTTGGGGGCCTTGGACATAATTTCTTAAGCTCAGCGCATGGCTTTCAAGCGAAGTCGTGCTTCTTTTGCAAACTCGCTTCGGGGAGAGTTTCTAATCACGGTTTTAAAATACGCGGTGGCCTCGGAAAAATTTTGCTCATGATAAAAGGATTCGCCCAACAGAAACTCGGCTTCGAGAATATAGGAATGGTTGGGGTATTCCACCTTCAAACGTTTGAGCCGGAGGATAGCCGCCTGATAAGAACCGGTGCGGTAATAAAACTTACCGATTTCAAACATGTTTTGCGCCAGTAAATCCAGGCACTGGGTAATTTTTGCTTTTGCCTGTTTCAAGTAAGAACTTTGTGGGAAATCCTTTACGAAGCCCTCAAAGCCTTCCAGTGCCGAATGAACCGGTGTTAAGTCCCGCGATGCAAGATCGGTCAGTTTGAAATTGGATTTGGCTTTATAAAAATGTGCCTTATCCACAAACTGGTGGACGGGATAGAGTTCGATAAACTTCTGGTAATGAAATTTGGCCTCTTCATATTCTTCTGTGCTGTAATGAATGTCTGCCAGCAACATTGTGGCCGCTGCCCGCTCTTTGCTGTCTGGATAATCTTCCAGCAATTGCTGGATTTTGGCTTTGGCTTCTTCGGTCTCCTTCTCTTTCGCCAGACGTTTGCCTTGTTGCAATAATTCGTTTGCGCTATAGATCCTTTCTTTTTTTGTTGTGGAGCAACCAAAGAGCAGTACCAGCACGAAAACCAGAGAAAAAAAATAACCAAATTTTGAGAAAAGAAGGAATGGTGGCATTACGGTGTTGGGTCGTTGAAAGTTGCTTCCAAATATATACTAAAAAACCTTATATTTAAAGAGCTTAATCATCTTGCAGAACTTGAAAGCTCCTTGCTTATCAAGAAAACTTCGTGCTATAACTTCAACGATATTCCCATTTTTTGAATGGAGAACTTTATCAAAATAGTAAATATTATGAGACGGACAATAAAAATAGGATTATTAAGCCTGTTGGCCGCATGGAACCCGGGTTTGGCCAATTCCGCCTTTGCCGCAGACACAACCGAATCGTGGAAACTGCTTTCCACCTTCGAAAAGGGCGGCTTCATGATGTATCCCATTCTTTTTGCCTCTGTGCTCATGCTGGGAATCGCCATAGAGCGGGCTTATAACCTGAGAAGAAAAAACATCATTAACTCTGCATTTCTCGAGGATGTCCGGAACCAGTGGGATTGGAAAGACATTCAAAAAACGCTTCGGTTGTGCAACTCCTACGACAATGCACTTTCGCGGATTTTGAAAGTGGGATTATTGCGGGTAGGGGGCAAGCTCGATGAGATTGAAAGGGCGATTGATGGAGCTGGCCAGCATGAGGCGTCCCTGATGAACTCGAATCTCAGGGTGCTGGGCGCGGTGGCAAACATCACCCCCATGATGGGCCTTTTGGGAACCGTCTTTGGAATGATCAAAGCCTTTAATGTGATTTCTCTCAGCGGTACCGGTAACCCCGGTCTTGTGGCCAGCGGCATATCCGAAGCGTTGATCACAACCGCCGCGGGAATGGTGGTCGGCATCCCTGCTTTAGCCCTGTATCATTATTTTCGGGGAAAAATTGACCGCCATGTTTTCGAGATGGAGGAAATTTCGTTCCAACTCGTTGAAGAGCTTTCTTACGACAGTATTCGAAAGGCCAGACCTGCGGCTCCGGGGTCGTCCAAAGAAAAATCTAAAAAGGTCTCAACCATTTCCACTGGTGGTTGATCGCAGACCGCTTAGCATTGGTTTTTGTGTATGAAAGGAATTTGACTAGACTATGCGATTCAGAAGAGAAGAGGAAGATAGTTTCGCCTTTGATATGACACCCATGATTGATGTGGTGTTCCTGCTTCTTATTTTCTTCATGGTGTCCACGGTATTTGTGGACTTCAGCAGGAAGATGGATATTAATCTTCCTACTTCCAAGTCTTCTGTCATCGATGAAAGCACCAAAACCCTGGAGATAGAGATGTCGAAAGACAGAAAAATCTTTCTGGGAGGTAAGCTGTTAACGCTACTGGGGCTGGAAACGACTCTCGCCAAAATGGATTTCAAGGGCAAAAAACCAAGCGCTATCATTCGGGCCGATAAATCCCTTCCTTATGGGGATGTGATTCATGTCATGGGCCTATTGCAAAAAAAGGGCATTCCTGATATCAGCGTTGCGGTGAAATAAGGTATACTCAAACCTATTCCCGGTAAAATTATAAACGACGTTCGGTTCAAAAGTTCGAGCCGGGCTCTTTATGTTCTAAGGAGATTTTGCATGGCAACTTATACCAAGGAAAAAGATGTTGAAACCGCATTGGAAGACGATGCCGAAGCGCGGGCAGCAATGCAGGAAGTTTTTTCCAACACTGCCCGATGGCCAGCTGGGTTCGGCGGCTTCACAGCAGATGCGACAGCAAATATTAATGGAGTTGAACATAAGGGTACCGTAACCGTTAAAGGACCCAAGGAAATCGAGACCGATATCAGCGACGAAAAAGCCAAAGGTTTTCTCACAGAAAACCTGGCTTCCATTGCCATGCACCGGGGTCCACGTTCGTTTGAGGAATCGGATGGCAAATACAAGCTGCATTTCGGTGATGACGGCACGCACCCGTTGGGAAGAAAGCTCATCATGGGTGGGGACGGAATGAGTTCTTTTTACCGCATCAAGGATGGCCGGATCCAGCAGATCAATCGGCAGACACCGCGCTTTTCTTTTTCCATTAATATTGAAGAGAGCCGGAAAAATCAGGATGGTAAATTCCTGACTCATAAATACTCGGTGTTCTATTTCCATCCGGAAAATAAGGGATTGAAAGATGTGGAAAGCTATACCGATGGATACACCCGGGTGGGCGATGCCGATTTACCTAAAACCCGACGGATTATCAATTGTGAGGAAGGCCAGATTTGCGTCTCGACCATGACGCTCAGCAACCACAAATTGCTCTAAGCAAAGATTTAATTGGTTGACACGGATGAAAACCACTACCAGCTTTTTCATCCGTGTCAACTTAACCTTCCTTTAAAAGTTCAAACAAACCCCGTTAAAACTGCCAACCTCCTCGATCCCTCTTATTACCCCTCCGGGGCATGAAAGTTAAGGAAGAATATAACGCAGGGGGAAGAAAAACCGGATCAACCTGTAGATAACAGTGAACTGTCACTTACTTGTTCTCCTGAATCAATACTGACCCCATTTCCAATAATAGAATTTTGCACGGTGGCGCGGGAGCCGATGGTCACGCCTTCCCAGAGTATGGAATTTTCCACCACTGCACCGGAACGGATTCGGCAATCATCTCCCAAAACTGCATAAGGGCCGACCTGCGAGTCTTTGGCGACTTCGCATTCCTTGCCAATATGAACGGGAGGCATGATGAGAGGCCCTTCCGGTGTTTTTGAGGTTTTTACTTTTAGCGATAGTTTCCCATCCAGCGCATCGGCTTGTGCCTGGATATAAGTTTCCCGTGTGCCCATGTCGATCCAGTATTTTTCATGCAAGGTTCCATATACCGGAAGCCCGTCTTCGACCATTGCCGGGAACACCTCTTCTGCCGTTCCATAGAATTTTCCTGGTGGTATGCGGGAAAATATCTCCGGCTCCATGATCTGGATACCGGTGAACATGACGCGTTGGATTGTTGCGGGAGGGTTTTTAATCGATGCATTCAAAAATCGCGTGATGCGACCGTCCTCGGCCAATTCGATGGGTTCATATTTTTCCGGGTGGGCATCCTGTCGAACCACCAGTGTGAGGCAGGATTTTTTTTCTTTATGAAAAATGAGAACTTTATCCAGATCAATATTTGCGAGTATGTCGCTGTTCATTACTAAAAACGTTTCTTTTTCGAGGAAGAATTGGGCCTTTTTGAGTCCTCCTGCGGTTCCCAAAATTTTTTCTTCCCGGGAAAACTGCAGACGCACTCCGAAATCCGTGCCATCGCCGAAATGCTCGACAATCTTCTCGGGCAGGTGATGCACATTGACGATGACGTCCTGGATGCCCTGGGAACTTAAATAGTTAAGCGTGTGTTCCAGAAGGGGTCGGTTTAACACCGGGAACATCGGTTTGGGAAGACTGAGGGTTAGGGGTTTGAGGCGGGACCCGAAGCCGGCCGCCAGGATCATAGCTCTCATTTCTTCTTCGCCATTGCCTTGAGCGACTCGGTGTAAGGAGGACGGGCGATTCCATTTTCGGTGATGATGGCTGTGACCAGTTTGTTGGGGGTGATATCGAAGGCGGGATGTGCCACCTCAATGCCTTTCGGTGCAATCCTTTTGTTATTGATGTTCACCACTTCTTCGGCTGAGCGTTCTTCAATGGGAATTTCATCGCCGGATGCCAGGGAAAGGTCCAAGGTCGAGACTGGCGCGGCGACATAAAATGGAATACTGTTTTCCTTAGCGAGCACTGCAACCATATAGGTGCCTATTTTGTTGGCGACATCCCCATTTCCCGCAATGCGGTCGGCTCCGACAACTACCAGATCAATTTCCTGGTTTTTCATAAAGAAACCGCACATATTATCGGTGATCAGCTTGACGGGAATATTGTCCTCCTTGAGTTCCCAAGTGGTCAGTCTTGCCCCTTGCAGGAAAGGCCGGGTTTCGTTTGCTAGGACGCGGACATTTTTTCCGGCATTGACGGATGCCCGAATTACTCCTAGTGCCGTGCCGAAACCCGCTGTTGCCAAAGCCCCAGCGTTGCAATGGGTCAAAATTACATTCCCGTTTTCAACCAGGGTCTGTCCGTGTTGTCCCATCGACTTGTTGATGCTGATATCTTCAGTCAGGATGGTGAGGGCTTCTTGCTTCAACCGGGCTTTCAACTCGGGAATAGGAAGGTTTTTTGAATCCCTTGCAACCTTTTTCATCCTGTTGATGGCCCAGGAGAGATTCACCGCTGTAGGGCGGGACTTTCCAAGGCGGTCGCATTGTTGCTCCATCTCGTTGTAAAAATCATCGTAGTTGGAAGCAGTGATTGCATCGGCGCCGAGGTGGACGCCCATGGCCGCCGCGACACCGATTGCCGGAGCTCCCCGGATAACCATAGTTTTAATAGCCTGTCCAACCTCTTCAATGGTTTTACAGTTTACGAAAACTTTTTCTGCGGGAAGACGGGTTTGATCGATCATCCGTACCACTCCATCTACATACTCTATGGTTTTGATCATGGTTGGAGTTCTTTGAAAAGGTTGGGAATTTTTGCGGTCAGCTTATCTCGAAAAATGGATTCATCAATGCCGTTAATTTCAATGATTTTGTTTTTACTGCTGAGTCCCGTGACAATACGAACCCTGAAAGGACTCACCCCCAGCCACTTGGCCAGGAACTTGACACAGGTTTTATTAGCGGCTCCGTCTATCGGTGGTGAGGTCAATCGAATCTTTAAGGAATTGTTATAAATCCCTGAAATTTCATTCTTGGATGATCTGGGCTGAATGACGGCTGAAAACCGGATGCCATTTTCGCAAGCGTTAATCTTGAACAGAATTTCCGGCATTGCGGTTTTGGGTTCCTGCTTCAAATTTGTTTAAATGTTCCACAGCAGTGGCCCGGATATTATCCATCAGCTGTTGTTTTTGTTTTTGTAATTTTTGAATCTCCAAATGTAAGGAGTCCAGGTCTTTCGCGGCGTTGGCTTTATGTTTTTCAGCATGTTGCTTTGCGGTGTTGATTATTTTTTTTGCTTTTTCCTTCAACATCTCAGGGGTTAGTTGCGAAAAAAGATTACTGCCGTTTGACCGGCTTTCATCCGTTTTTTTCATTTCTTGAATCAGCAGGTCTTTTTCTTCCAGCTCTTTTCGCAGTGCCCGCAACTCTTCTTCCACGTCAGGAGGGATTCTGGTATCGGGTTCCCGCAGGGAAAGTTCCTGCAGACTTTCCTTTTGTTTTTTGATTTCCTCAATTTTGAAATCGATTTGCCGATCCTTTTCTTTGAGATCCTCGGCCATGGATTTGAAATCATCGGCTACAAGATGAAGAAATGTGTCCACTTCCTGCTTGTTATAGCCACGGAACTTGTCGTGGAAGCACTGCTCCAAAATATCAAGATAAGTTAGGCGCATGGCGGATCACTGCAGTCTTAATGCCAGGGTTCCCAGCGACTGCACAACAAAACTTTGAAGAAAAACAATTGCAAGAATGACGATGATCGGCGAAAAATCGATCCCCATTCCGGACATGGGGATTAACTGTCGTACTCGATACAAAACTGGTTCTGTGATACTGTTTAAAAACTGGACAATGGGGTTATACGGATCTGGGTTCACCCAAGATAACAGGGCACGGACAATGATGATCCACATATAAAGCTGTAAAACAATGTTTAGAATCTGAGCGGTTGCTTGTAGTAAATTTCCTAGAATAAACACGGACAAAAAAAATAGGGTGTAGGTTTTCCTACGAACTTGCACAGGGTGAAAAGGCCTGCCGACCCTAACCTGTTATACACATGGAGGTAAGGGGAGAAGTATCACAAGCCGCCAAAACCGTTGGAACGCAGGAGAAAATAATTGCTAACTGCCTTCCTAAAATATCTGAAAACTCCTTTAATGTCAATGAGAAGAGCCTCTTCCAGTGAGGGCTCTGATGGGAATAAATCGAGCTTATGAAGCGAACAAAAATCAAAGACCTTCTCCATGGTGAGGGGGGAGAAGTGTTGGTGAAGGGATGGGTGAAAACCCGGCGGGACTCTAAGGGAGGTTTTTCCTTTCTGGAAATCAATGATGGTTCCTGTTTGGCTAATATTCAAGTGGTGGCAGAGCATACTCTTCCAGACTATTCCTCCATTGAGAACCAATTGACTACCGGCAGTTGTGTCTCGGTTCGTGGCAAACTAGTTGCTTCCAAAGGAAAGGGCCAGTCCAAGGAAGTCCAGGCCACCGAAATCCGGGTTTATGGCTCCGCCCCTGTTGACTACCCCTTGCAAAAGAAGCGGCATTCCTTCGAATTTTTGCGTGAGATTGCTCACCTTCGCCCACGCACCAATACTTTTGGTGCGGTCATGCGGGTTCGAAACCGACTGGCTTTTTCCATCCACCGGTTTTTTCAAGACCAGGGTTTCGTTTACCTAAACACGCCTATTGTGACCACTAGTGATTGCGAAGGGGCCGGAGAAATGTTCCAAGTGACAACCTTGGATATGTCTAATCCGCCGCGTGCGGATGGGGCAGTGCATGGAAAGATTGATTTTTCCCAGGACTTCTTCGGCGAAAAAACCTTTCTCACGGTCAGCGGACAACTGGAAGGTGAAATTTATGCTATGGCCCTTGCAGAAATTTATACTTTTGGTCCCACCTTTCGGGCCGAAAACTCAAACACCAGCCGTCACCTAGCCGAATTTTGGATGGTGGAACCGGAAATGGCCTTTTATGACCTGGATGATAATATGGACCTCGCTGAGGAATTCATTAAATTTTTATTGTCGGATGTGATGGAACACTGCGCCGAAGACATGGAGTTTTTTAACAAACGCATTGACACCACCATTCTCGAGACTCTGAAAAATATCATCGACAATCGGTTCGAAAGGTTGACCTATACGGATGCCATTCATCAACTGCAGAAGGCATCCAAGATCTTTACCTACCCTGTGGAGTGGGGTTTTGCCCTGCAGGCGGAACATGAGCGTTATCTCAGCGAGAAGGTTTTCAAAAAACCGATCATCGTGTTCAACTACCCGGAACAGATCAAGTCCTTTTACATGAAACTCAATGAAGGCGGTGAAACCGTGCGAGCCATGGATGTGCTTCTGCCAAACCTTGGGGAAATAATCGGCGGTAGCCAGCGTGAGGAAAATTATGAAGTGCTTGTACAACGCATGCGGGATAAAGACATCGACCCGGAAGAATACTGGTGGTATCTTGATCTGCGGAAATTCGGGTCGGCACCTCACTCAGGATTCGGGTTGGGATTCGAAAGATTAGTTCAGTTTGTCACTGGCATGGAAAATATCCGCGATGTAATCCCCTTCCCCAGAACTCCCAAACACGCCAAATTCTAACCGACCACTAGGCGTGGGGCAGAGAACCGTTACTTTTTCTGGCGAGCAAAGAGTTGTCTCGGCTTAAAAAGTCTGCTGTTCCAAGCAGAAAAAGCAAATCCCCCCAACCCCAGTTATACCCTCTTCACTAGCCTTTACCCGTGCCGAGCATGAAGTCAATGGTTGAATACCACGCATGCCCCGGATGGGGTGGGGTGATTTAGAAACTCTATGCAATATGCGGATTAGTGGGCGGGTAGGGTGAAGTGGAAGGTGGTTCCTTTTCCCACTTCAGTTTCAAACCAGAGTTTTCCCTGGTGATTTTCTTCGATTATGCCTTTGCAGGAAAGCAGGCCCAGTCCGTTGCCATCCTTCTTGGTGGTTAATGTGTCTTTGAAAAGATATCCCTGAACGTCCTCCGGGATACCACAACCCTTATCTATTACGCTGACCTTTAGGAGCCGGTTGTTTTGAGTGACCCGGACATCCACCTGGCCTCCGCTTTCTGTAACGTAGCCGGCGTTGATGATCAGGTTTTGCAGGACACGTTGGATGTCCAAAGGATAAAAAACCGCATCCAGGGAATCCCCTTCGGGAAGGATGCTGATGGTTTTGTTGTGCAATTGTGGGTGCGTGGTAAGCCCCGCTATAGTTTCTTCTATGACTGGTAGAATGGATTGTTTTGATTTTACATATTCGGTTTTGATTTTTTTTACATGGTTCAAACTGGAATCCAGAAGCTCCATCAGGTTGGTGCGGACCGTTTCGACCACATGCTGGCATTGCTCCATGTCTTCCAGCCCGTCCCGTTTTTTATGGCTGGAGTTGGTTCCTTCAAACATTTCGATGGAATCTTCAATGGTCAATTCAGCAAGACCCAGGGTGCTCAGGAAATTACGGATATCGTGGGTAAAAATACTCAGTTGGCGCAGGTCCTTCATCATCGTTTCCAGATCA
>Ga0066383_10000139_pt1 | contig 23319 bp, 21 predicted proteins | sample Knorr_S23_td_Bot_FD_70950 | JGI IMG/M metagenome (GOLD analysis project Ga0066383, IMG submission 70950) | Marine microbial communities from Southern Atlantic Ocean transect - Knorr_S23_td_Bottom_ad_3770_LV_A | ecosystem: Environmental > Aquatic > Marine > Oceanic | place: Southern Atlantic...
GATCCTGGCATTTCGCCCGGTGCCCTCGGCCACCGCAGCCGAAAGCATATTGTTCATGGAAATGACATCGCGCGCAGACACAACCCGACCGGGGCCGGAGCCGCCGCGTTGATACAACAGGGTGCCGGCGGCGTCTCGAATTTCCTTGATTCCATAGGCCCAAACTCCGGCGCCGCCATTGGCAAAGGGACCGTACGCGGCCGTCAATCCCAACAACGTGACCTCACCGACGCCGAGCGCAAGACTGGGCGTGGCCTTAAATTTTCCTGACAGGCCCAGGCGTCTGGCGGTTTCAATCACTCGAACCCGGCCGGCCTTTTCGGCTATCTTGACCGCTACCGTGTTGATGGACCGAGCCAACGCCGCCTGTACCGTCACCGGGCCTTGATAGCGGCGGTCGAAATTACTGGGGCGCCAATCGCCAATCGCCACGCTTTCGTCAAACAGAATATCGCCGGGCGCTAAGCCCGATTCCAATCCGGCTAAATAAACGAAGGGCTTGAAGGCGGAACCCGGCTGACGCCTGGCCTGGGTAACGCGATTGAACTGACTTTTAGCATACGACCGGCCGCCAACCATGGCGCGGACGGCGCCATCGGGCGTCATGGCAACCAGTGCCGCTTGACCAATGCCGGCCTTGGCGCCCCCCTTGGCAAGGGCCTTTTCGACCCCGGCCTCGGCCAGTCGCTGTACGTCCGGTGAAAGGGTCGTTCGCACGATCAGATCCCTGTCACCTGGATTGATGTAGTCAGAGACTTGCTCCAATATCCAATCGATGAAATACCGGTTGCCCCGGGACGCCGCTTCCTTAGTTGTCCGGCCAGTCCTTACGTTCGCCCGCCCAGCGTCCGCTTTAGTCAAATATCCGGCGGCAACCATGTTTTTTAATACCTGGGCCGTTCGTGCCTTAGCCCGGGCCGGGTGAGCGATCGGGTTATAGCGGCTGGGCGCTTTCAAAAGCCCCGCCAACATCGCCGCTTGATAGACCGACAACTGCCCGGCCGGACGGCCGAAATATTTTTGCGACGCCGCATCGACACCGTAGGTACCGGCGCCCAGATACACCCGGTTAAGATAGATGGTCAGGATTTGGTCTTTCGAGAATTTTTGCTCCAGCCACAAGGCCAACATCAGTTCCTGAATTTTCCGCTTGATCGTCCTTTCCGGTGTCAAAAATAAATTTTTGGCCACTTGCTGGGTGATGGTGGAGCCGCCTTGCACAATGCGCCCGGCCCTCACGTTGGCAATCATTGCCCGGCTCAAGCCGATTATATCGACCCCGAAATGACTGTAGAACCGGCGGTCCTCTGTCGCCATTACCGCCTGTGGCAGTGCCTGGGGCAAATCCTCCAGCTGGCTTAGGCGTCCGTAAAGGTCGCCGGTCCTGACCAGGGTGGCACCATCGGCGGCCAACACCGTAATAATCGGGCGCCTGGTCGCATTGAAGGCTTTGTCCACATCGGGAAGATCGGTTGCATACCACGCGGCGGCGAGTGAAAAAACGATCACCGCCCAAACAGCCCCCACGGTGCTCCATTTCAAAGATTTTCGCGTGATCCAGGCGATAATTCGCCAAATCCCACCGCCGACGTTCCGAGAACGTGGGGCACGCCCCTTGCTGGAGGGTTTGCGGGGGTTTTTGGTCGAGGACTTTCCGGCCTTGCCCTTGATTTTACGGGGTTTTGGCATAACCAGCATGATCGCGCGCGCCGGTTATCATAGTATTAACAGAGGGGGTCAATTTTTTTTACGCCGGCGTTTCGGCTTTTCGCAACTGAGCGCCGCATGCAAGGCATCTACATCAATGGTGCAGCCTTTTAAATTGCACCGCCACAGATCGATGCCCTGAAGATCAGTGTTGGTCAAGTTGGCGCCACGCAAATCTGCTTCGCTGAGGTCCGCATATCCCATCAACGCGCTTTCAAGATTGGCATTCAACAGCAGCGCCTGTTCAAGGTTGGCGCCGCGAAGATCGGCCCCGGACAGGTTGGCACCGGTTAAATCCGCACTGCGAAGGTCTGCATTGCGTAAATCGACGCCTTGAGGATCAGCGTCGCGAAGGTCAATTCCTTTCAGTTCGGCGCGGTGACCGCCAACTGAACCTTTTTCGGTCCAGGCGGCGTGATCATCAAGGATTTTTTCGATTTCCTGCTCAGCCATCATCTGCACCCTTAAAAGGATATGCATACCAGCATAACCGGCCCGGGCGAGAGAGTCCAAAAGGCGGCAAAAAAACGCTTAAACGTCCAGATTGGCGACCTTAAGGGCGTTATCCTGAATGAATTCGCGCCTCGGTTCGACCACGTCACCCATCAAGGTTTCAAACAACTGCCCCGCTTCGTCAACATGGTTGACCCGGACCTGCAACAAGGCCCTGGCCTCGGGATCTAGCGTCGTTTCCCAAAGCTGATCCGGGTTCATTTCCCCCAGCCCTTTATAGCGCTGGATACTGACGCCCTTGCGGCCCAAGTCCATGATTTTGTTTACCAAACCGACCGGGCCGGTGATCGGATGCTCCTCTTCCTTGACCAAAAGGAGCCCGTGGCGGGTATAAAGATTCTGCAATTGACCGGCTTGCTCGTCGAGACGCCGGGCGCCGGTGGACCCTATGAGTGCCCCATCGATGGCGTGTTTTTCGGTCACACCCCTGAGGGTGCGAGTGAATTCGAGGCCACCGTCATCCAGAGGCGTTCCCTTCCAGCCCCGTTCCTCCACCGGTTCCAGTGCGTCCAGGCGCTTGGCGATATAATCGGCGGTTTCGCCCGCAAGTTTATCGTCTGACAGGATTTGCGGGTTGAGCGCCCCCAGAATCGCCGCTTGCTCCAAGATCGCCAACGGCACGTGTTGAGCCAGACCGGTCAGCAGGCCTTTGACCTTGCGCGCCTCTTCAACCCTATCGCGCAAGTCGGGGCCAGCCAATTGTTCGCCATCATAGGGAACAAAAACATTGCCTTCGTCAATAGCGGCCCCGAACAGGTAGTCCTCCATGGCCGGGTCGTCCTTAAGATAGACTTCCGAGGCCCCGCGCTTGGCCCTATAAAGCGGTGGCTGGGCAATATAGAGGTAACCGTTATCGATAACCGGGCCCATGTGGCGGTAGAAAAACGTCAGCAACAGAGTGCGGATATGGCTGCCGTCGACATCGGCGTCGGTCATGATGATGATCTTGTGGTATCGGCATTTTTCAACGTTGAAGCCGTCACGCCCGATACCGGTGCCCAATGCCGCAATCAGGGTGCCGATTTCGGCCGAGCTCAGCATTTTATCGAACCGTGCGCGTTCGACGTTGAGGATCTTGCCGCGCAACGGCAAAATTGCCTGGTTGGAACGATCACGGCCTTGTTTGGCGGAGCCGCCGGCGCTGTCACCCTCGACGATAAACAGTTCGCTCAACGCGGGATCGCGTTCCTGACAGTCGGCCAGTTTTCCCGGTAGCGTCGAAATATCCAAGGCGCCCTTGCGGCGGGTCAATTCCCGTGCCTTACGAGCGGCCTCACGGGCCGACGCGGCATCGAAAATTTTACCGATCACCTGCTTGGCCTCGGCGGGATGTTCGCCGAACCAGCGGTCCAACCCTTCGCCGATAACATTTTCAACCGCCGGGCGGACTTCCGAGGACACCAGCTTGTCCTTGGTCTGTGAAGAAAACTTGGGGTCGGGCAATTTCACCGAAAGCACACAGGTCAATCCCTCCCTGGCATCATCACCGGTGATGGCGACCTTGTCCTTCTTCGCTATCCCGACCGAGGAAGCATAGGAATTGATGGTTCTGGTCAGCGCGCCGCGGAAGCCGGCCATGTGTGAGCCGCCGTCCCGTTGCGGGATATTATTGGTAAAGCAAAGCATGGTTTCGTGATAGCTGTCATTCCATTGCAGGGCCAATTGGACGTTAACGTCATCGCGTTGGCCATCAATGAAAATGGGCGGCTGCATTAACGCCGTTTTGGCCCGGTCTAGGTATTCGACAAAGGCGCTCAAACCGCCTTCGTAATTCAGGTTGATCACGTTTGCATCGACACTGCGCGCATCGGTCACCGTCAAGCCGACTCCGGAATTGAGAAACGCCAATTCCCGCAACCGGTGTTCCAACGTCGCGAAATCATATTCTGTGTTGGTAAAAGTCTTTGTCGACGCCAGGAAGGTTATTTCCGTGCCGGAAAGCGGTTCACCATCCTCGCCCTTAGGCGCGTCGCCGGAAATTTCCAGCGGGGCTTCCGCATCGCCGTCCTTAAAGCGGATGAAGTACTCTTTGCCTTCCCGCCTGATTTTCAATTCCAGCCATTCGGATAGGGCATTCACCACCGAAACGCCGACGCCATGAAGTCCGCCGGACACTTTGTACGAGTTTTGGTCGAATTTACCGCCGGCATGAAGCTGGGTCATGATCACCTCAGCCGCCGACACCTTTTCTTCGGCGTGGAGATCGACAGGGATCCCGCGACCGTTGTCCGAAACCGTTACAGAACCGTCGCCATTAAGGGTAACAAGGACGGTATCGCAATAGCCCGCCATGGCTTCGTCAATGGCGTTATCAACCACTTCGTAGATCATGTGATGCAGCCCGGAGCCGTCGTTGGTATCGCCGATGTACATGCCCGGCCGCTTGCGAACGGCATCCAGACCGCGCAAAACCTTGATGGAATCAGCATCATAAGCCTCATCATCGCCATTCTGGGGCGGTGGCGAGACCTTTGTTGCGTCCGGCGCGGCATCGGGCGCGGTTTCAACCGGGGCTTCGGCTTTCGCGGCGGGATTTTTATTTCCCACTTTTTTGGTTTTCTTCGCCGTCTTTTTTTTTGTTGGTTTTGCCATTACTCGCTCTTTGGTCTAGTTGTTGGTTTCAAAGCTCAAAGCACCGCTGTCACAGTGGCCTCGGCGACGCTGAAAAACTGCGCCCTCCCGGCCAAGGGCTCAAAAAGCCCGGAATCGGTGCCGGTCATCCACACCTGGGCCCCTAGGCCCAATATTTCATCAAACAGTGCGCCCAGGCGGCGGCTATCCAAATGCGCTGCAATCTCGTCCAGGAGCAACATCGGCGCCGTTCCCTGCTCCTGCGCCCGCATTCTTGCCGACCCCAGCACCAGGGCGATGAGAAGCGCCTTTTGCTCGCCGGTGGAACAAAGCGCGGCGGCTTGCCCGTTACCGAGATGACGAACCTTCAATTCGCTTTTATGCGGCCCAATGGAGGTTCGGCCCTCGGCCGCATCGCTGCCCCGCGACTTGGCCAGGGCGACCCGAAACTGGTCTTCTGCTGCCAACGCGGGGCCATCGCCAAGCCAGGATTCAACAGGTCCGTCGACCTCAAGGGCGGCGCCGGGAAATACGCCAGTATCGGCAGCCAGGTGCAAGCCAAGACGGCGTGTCACATCAAGCCGGGCGGCGGCTACAGCGACACCGCGTGTCGCCATAGTGTCTTCCAGGCTGGCCAGCCAGTCCTCGTCTTTGGAGCCATCACGGAGCAGGCGCATTCTTTCGCGGAGCGCATGATCGTACGCCTTCACCCGACCGGCATGGGCAGAGTCAGAACCGAACACAAGCCTGTCTAGGAACCGCCTACGTGGACCGGGGCCTTCGACAAATAGCCGGTCCATTTGTGGTGTCAGCCAAAGGACACTGACATAGTCAGCCAGAACGGCTTGGCTTTTCACCACTTCGCCGTCCACCTTGACAATCCGTTTATCGCGCTTACCATCGGGTCCCTTTTCGAAGCCGGTGCCGATTTCAACCTCTCCGTCAGGGGTTGCAAGGGTCGCCGCGACGCCCCATGGGCGAGCCGGTGGCTGCAGCGCATCGATGTCTTCACCTTGTTCACGCCGCACAATTTCGGCCAGCTTGGCGCGGCGAAGCCCACGTCCAGGAACCAGGAAGGACAGCCCTTCCAGAAGGTTGGTCTTTCCGGCACCATTGGCTCCCGTCAGCACCACCGGGCGGGCGTCAAGGGCCATTCGCTGATGGTTGTAACAGCGAAAATCGGTCAGCGTCAGCCTTCGGACAGAAAGCCCTTCGCCATTGGCGTCCGGAGAGGTGTACTGTGTCGATAAACCTTGCAATCCCAAAGTGGTGATCTCCTTACACGCGCATGGGCATAAGAACGTAAAGGACGCCGGGATCATCAACCTCGCTGAAAATGGTCGGCGAAGCCGCGTCGGCCATCAGCATGCGTGCGTTTGAGCCCTCGATCTGACGAACGATATCGAGCAAATAACCAGCGTTGAAACCGACCTCGAGGACATCACCTTGATAGTCCACTTCAATTTCTTCGGTGGCGCTGCCGTCTTCGGGGCTGGAAGCCGACAGGGTTAGAATCCCACTGGCGATATTTAGCTTTACGGCCCGCGATTTTTCGCTGGATATGGCGGATACCCGGTCCACGGCAGCGGCGAATCCCTTTGTTTCCACATCTAATTTCTTGTCGTTGCCCTCGGGAATGACCCGCTGGTAATCGGGGAAGGTGCCGTCGATCAATTTCGACGTCAGCACCGTGTCCTCGAAAGAGAAACGGATTTTTGTTTCCGACAGGCCGACGGCGATATCGGCCGTTGTCTCATCAACCAGTTTGCGCAGTTCGCTTACCGTTTTGCGCGGCACAATCACCCCCGGTATTCCGGATGCACCATCGGGAAGCGGAATTTCGACACTGGCCAGCCGATGCCCATCGGTGGCGACGGCCCGAAGGACCTGGGCCCCATTACGCTCGGCGGCATGGACATATATGCCGTTTAGGTAATAACGGGTTTCCTCGGTAGAAATGGCAAACTTCGTCTTATCGACCAGTGCCTTAACCTCCGCCACCGTGAGGGTGAATTCGTGCGCCAATTCACCACCCGATAGAACTGGAAAATCGTCGATCGGCAAGCAGGACAAGGTGAACCGGGAACGCCCCGACGACAACTGAAGCCACCCTTCACCATCGGCATTCATTTCCACCTGGGCCCCTTCGGGGAGTTTACGAACGATGTCATAAAGGGTATGAGCCGGCGCCGTGGTCGCACCCGGAGTGGAGATTTCCGCGCCAACGGAATCAATGATATCCAGGTCCATATCGGTCGCATTAAGCGATAATTTCCCGTCGCCTGCGTCAAGTTTCAAATTTGACAGAATCGGGATCGTGTTGCGGCGTTCAACGACGCTTTGAACATGACCCAAGCACTTCAACAAATCTGCTCGTTCGATGGTTAAATTCATTGTTTAATTTCAAACCTTTAGTGTAATTTTCCCGCATTGCCTCAAGGCGTAAAAGGGGTGGCAAGAAGACGCCGGCCGAGGCTGGGTGAAGACCCCCCTTTGGAGCCAATTATTATACCAGAAGACCCTGGAATCGTAACCATTTTCGACCCCGAAAATGGGCCAAAATTCGCCCAGTAAAAAAGCCCTGAATCGGGCCTCAAGTAGCGATTGAGAAGGAACGTCATATTCGGCCCGAAAGGGACCCGATAGAGCCCAGGCGGCAGGGCTAAAATAGCTAACCTTCAAGCATTCGACGTAGCAATTCGACGTCTTCGGCAAAAGACATGTCCAACTCACGTAGTTCATCAACCCTCTTGACCGCGTGCATCACGGTAGTGTGGTCACGACCGCCAAATTTTCGACCGATTTCAGGCAATGAGCGTGCCGTCAGCTGTTTGGCCAGATACATGGCGACTTGGCGCGGCCGTGCGACGGAACGGGCACGTCGGGCGGAATGCATGTCAGATGTGCGGATATTGAAATGAGCGGCCACCCGTTTTTGAATTTCCTCAATGGTAACGCGACGATCGTTGGCGCGAAGCAGGTCATGCAGCACATCTTGAGTCGCTTCCAAGGAAATTTCACGTCCAACAAGTTGGGCATGGGCAACCACTCGATTTAGGCCGCCTTCCAATTCGCGAACATTGGCGGTAATTTTATGGGCCAGAAATTCCAGAACCTTGGGCGGAATTTTCACCCCTAGATTCTCCGCCTTAGATTGTAAGATGCCGAGACGCAATTCATAAGTGGTGGCATGAATGTCTGCCACCAGGCCGCAATTGAGGCGGGAAATCAACCGCTCCTCCATCCCTTCCAAGTCGGACGGTGATTTATCCGAAGAAATCACGATCTGGTGGCCTTGATCAACAAGAGAGTTGAAAGTGTGGAAGAATTCTTCCTGGGTTGAATCCTTGCCGCTGATGAATTGCACGTCATCGATCATTAAGACATCAACGGAACGAAACTGGTCCTTGAAATCCACCGTATTCTTTTCCCGCAATGCCCGAATAAACCGATACATGAACTTTTCTGCAGAAAGGTAGATAACGGATCGGTCCGGGGTGCTTTTCTGTACGTGCCAGGCGATAGCATGCATCAAATGGGTCTTGCCGAGGCCGACACCCCCATACAGGAATAGCGGGTTGAATTGTGCCGTCGAGGCTTCTGCAACGCGCCTGGCGGCGGCATAGGCGAACTCGTTGGGTTTGCCGACGACGAAATTTTCGAACGTAAAGCGTTGATCCAATGGCCCGCTGATATCGTTACGTGCTTTGTTTACAGTGACGCCGTTGCTGACATGGCCGCCTGCGGAGGAAGCCTCGGGACCGGCGGTTTTTCTCGACACTGTCTGCGGTGCTTCCCGATCCGATTGGATATAGACGTCAACACTCTTGATGCCGGGATTCTCCTTCGCCCAAAGCTTACATAGCCGGTCAACATAGTGGGCGACGATCCAATCACGCATGAACCGGGTAGGAACGGAAATTTTAACTTGGCCGTCGTTGATGGCGCGAAGGGTCATCGGTTTCAGCCAGCTTTGATAGGCGGCCTCTCCAATTTCGGCCCGGAGAAGGCCGCTCACGACTTCCCACTGGGCGCCCTTATCATTGTCGAAGGTATTGGTCCCGTCCGTATTCATTTTTCCCCTACTGGCCCCTTAGGCCCCCTGGACAAAGGCCCCCGTATCGCGATGCTCCTAAACTTAGATTGCCCTTTCAGCTTTCCAAAATCCCTTCTGGGATGGCAAAAACCACCTCGAAGGTTTTGTTCAAAGGGAATGTTGATCTAGCGCCAACATTTTCAAAAGCCACCCCGGTCGAATTCATCCTGCTGGGTTGATCGGATAAATCTGGGAAAGTCGTTCAGCTATTTGCCGGTCAACCCCCGCCCGTGCCTTTAGTCATCCAACAAAATGGGACTTCCAAGACAATGTAGCTGTTGAATACCCCCGCTTTGAGAACAGATTTAGGTTTTTGCAACCGGTTTCAGTTTCTTAAAAAAAATCTCGTTAATGTCGTTTAAAAATGCCGATGAAGTTTTCGATTCAGTGTTAAGTGTAAAAAATTATTACTTAAAATAAATCCCACAAACGAAAAGTTTTACTTAGTTTTACTTATTAGCATAAAATGTTAATAAAATTTATTCAAATATCGGGTCAGTCAATTCACGTTAACTATATTAATGGGACACAAAATTGACCCGTTGTTGACGATTGAATATTAGGGCGAGTGAATGCCCCTGGCAACGTGATCGAAAAGAGAACGCGCGAAAAAATCTAAAATAATTTTCTTGACAAAATTCGGTCGGAGGAATTTACCATTTGCGTGCAAAAAAAGCCGCGGACCCTTGGGCGCGCGGCTTGTCTGTAGCAGCAAGGATTGAAGATGGCGTTTACGCGGCCATGCCCTTGATTCTTTTGGAAAGCCTGGAAATCTTACGGGACGTGGTGTTGCGCCGGGCGATGCCTTTTTGGGCGCCGCGCACTATTTGCGGTTCGGCGGCACGAAGGGCGGCTTCTGCTTCGGCTTTGTTGCCCGCCGTAATCGCTTCTTCCACCTTGCGGGTATAGGTGCGCACGGCGCTGAGACGTCGCGTGTTGACCTCGGTCTGGCGAGCGGTTCGACGAATCCGCTTCTTTGCTGAAAGGCTATGCGCCATATCTAAAAAACCTTTTGTTTACTTGGCCCTCTAAAACAGAAGACCGGCTTATAAAGGGGTCCGCCGGGGCCGTCAAGACCCCGTTTGCATACATTGATACCCCGAAGGGCAAAAGGCGGGTTGGGCAAAATTATTTGTCGCCCGTTATGGGCCGACCGGCATCAGCCGGAAGCCGACCGTTAACGGGGGGGCGGCGCCGGGACCGCCAGGAAATTCCAGTTTCAAGACTTCATTTTCCCGCTGAAAAACACCAATGTCCAATCGTCGCCAACCCAATTGCGGCAGGGTCTTTTCATAAAAAGCCATGACCCCGCCTTCGCTGACCGGCCCGGTGGCATAGGCCTCGACAATGCGGCCCTGGGCGGTATCGAAGGCCGTCCCGGACCCGAGTTCCTCCACCAGCCCCGGCATCAACGGCAGATCCTCGATATCCTTGATGAACAGGCCCGCTTCCTGGGCCAGGGAAGAACCGGCGAAAATTACATTCGCGCCGCCCAATAGGGCGATGACAACGATGGCGGCAAAAAACGTCCTTGGTTTCATAAACCTGCTTATATATCAGCGCTGCTTGGCTGCACAATAAAATGTCGACCGTCCCGATTGCGTTATCCGCCGTATCCCCCCGGTTCGGGTTGGATCGCAGGTGCAACCGGGACACGGTTGGCCTGTGCAGCCGTAGACGGCGAATGAATGTTGAAAGTAGCCCAGTTCACCCGATGGCTGGCGATGGTCTCTGAGTGACGAACCACCGGCGGCAATCGCCTCATTCAAGACATCCCTGATGGCGCGGGCTAGGTTTTCGGCGCGGCCGCCCTGCACGGTCCCGGATTTACGCTTCGGCGATAACCCGGCCCGAAAAAGGGCCTCCGAGACATAAATATTGCCCATTCCGGCAATCACCGATTGGTCCAGTAACGCCGCCTTAATTGGCGACTTACGGCCCTTCAACGCGGCCGCCAACACCGGCCCGTTGAAGTCATTGGCCAAGGGTTCGGGTCCCATATTTTTCAGCATTTTATGACCGGCCAAGGTATCGGTGTCGGCCAAATCCATGAATCCGAAACGCCTTGGGTCATTGAAACGCACACTAATCCCACCCTCGGCCTCAAAGACCACGTGATCGTGGCGTTCCAGTGGCGGTGGAGACGTATTGAATATCCTGAATCGCCCTGACATGCCCAGGTGGGCAATCAACGTCAGCCGTTCCTGCAGATGAATCAGCAGATACTTCCCGCGCCGTGCCAGCTTTTCCACCTGCCGCCCGGAAAGCCGGCCTTCAAAATTCTCCGGCAACGGAAAGCGCAGATCCGGCCTCATCGCCTGCACCCGGTGCAAGCGGCGGCCTTCGAGAACATCGGCCAAGCCCTGGCGCACGGTTTCGACTTCGGGAAGTTCGGGCATATGGCAGGACCCTAAAGTAAAGGATTGAAAGAGACCGTTACAGGATTGATAGGTATGAAGGCTTTAACCAGTTCGGGACAGTGGCATCCGGTTGAAGCTTAGGGTATGTTGCCGCCCATGTCCAAAAACCAAAACCACCGCCCCGAAGATAAACCGGGAATGACCCATTTCGGATATCAGAGCGTCCCCGATGACGAAAAATCGTCCCTGGTGCGTGATGTCTTTGATTCCGTCGCGCCCAAATACGACCTGATGAACGACTTGATGAGCCTCGGCGTTCACCGAATTTGGAAAAGAGCGATGATGGACTGGCTGGCGCCTAGGCCAGGCATGCGGCTACTGGACGTGGGCGGCGGCACCGGCGATATCGCTTTGCGTTTTATCGAGCGTGGTGGGACACGCGTTACCGTCATAGACGTCAATGATGAAATGCTTAGTCAAGGCCGCGACCGGGCCACGGACAGAGGCATTCTCGATGGCATCGAGTGGACCCAGGGCGACGCCGAAAACTTACCGGTGGCAGACGCCTCCCAGGATGCCTACACCACCGCCTTTTGTATCCGCAACGTTACCCATATCGACCGAGCACTCCGTGAAGCCCGGCGCGTCCTCAAACCCGGCGGCCGCTTTCTGTGCTTGGAATTCAGCCAAGTGGTGTTGCCGGTTCTGGACCAACTTTACAAAACCTATTCCTTCAAGGTGCTGCCGGCACTGGGTGAGCAGGTTGCCGGCGACCGCCAGGCCTACCAATACCTGGCCGAAAGCATCCGCCGGTTCCCGGCACAAGGCCCCTTCGCCGAGATGATCACCGAGGCCGGACTAGAACAAGTCAAGGTGCGCAACCTTTCCGGCGGCATCGCCGCCATCCATTCAGCTTGGCGGGTTTAAGCCTTGAGCAGCCCGCTTAGCAATTTCACCCAGCTTCTCAAGGTGGCCCACACTTTGGCCCGACATGACGCGCTGTTTCCGCTTGAGGAACTTGAGGTGGCGCCGATGGTGGTCACCTTGTCGCGGCTATTGGCGGTGTTTTCAAAGGCCGAAACATCCGGGCGGCCCGGTCAGCGCCTGGCCAGGGCCTTGAACGAGGCCGGGCCCAGCTTCATCAAGCTGGGCCAAGCCATGGCCACCCGTTCGGACCTGTTAGGCGAAGAAATGTCAGCGGATTTGTCTGACCTTCAGGATAAACTTCCATCGTTTCCTACAGGAGAGGCGCGCGCCATCATCGAGCAAGAGTTTGGCCGGCCCCTAGACTCTCTTTTTTCGTCCTTCGAGGACTCCGCAGTGGCAGCGGCGTCCATTGCCCAGGTCCATTTCGCCGTCACTACGGAAGGTCAGGAAGTAGCGGTAAAAATTTTGCGGCCCGGCATCGAAGAAGCCTTCCAACGCGATCTAGAGCTGATGCGTTGGGTCGCCGGGCTGATCGTCAAGGCGAAACCAGAAATACAGCGCCTGAAGCCCCTCGAATGTATCGATGCGCTCGCTGAAACGGTAAAACTGGAAATGGATTTGCGTCTCGAAGCCGCCGCCGCGGTGGAAATTGCCGAAAACTTTGCCGGTGATGAGGATTTCCGGGTGCCCCAAGTGGACTGGACCCGGACCGGGCGCCGGGTGATGACCACCGAACGGCTCTCCGGCATTCCGCTGGATGAACGCGACGCGCTTATTGCCGCCGGGCACGACCCCCACATGGTTCTGCAAAAGTCCTCCAACGCCTCATTTAGACAGGTCTTTCGCGACGGTTTCTTCCATGCCGATGCCCACCCCGGCAATCTGTTCGTTTTGGAGTCAGGCGCCATCGGCGCCGTCGATTTCGGAATCATGGGCCGGCTTGACCTGAAATCTAGGCGTTGGCTGGGTGAATTGTTGGTGGCGTTCCTCAACCGGGATTACCGCCGCGCCGCCGAAATTCATTTTGAGGCCGGATGGGTGCCATCGCACCGATCCGTTGACGCTTTTACCCAAGCCTGCCGGTCCATCGCCGAGCCGATCTTAGACCGGCCCCAAAACGAAATCTCCATCGCCCGCTTATTGGGACAGCTATTCCAGATTACCGAAACCTTCCAGATGGAAGCCCAGCCGCAGCTTCTATTACTACAGAAAACCATGCTCGTCGCCGAGGGCACGGGGCGCCGTCTGGTACCGGAAGCCAATATGTGGATCATGGCCCGGCCCTTGATTGAAGAATGGATGATCGAAAACCTGGGACCCGAGGCCCAAATTCGCGACACCATTGGCAATATTGCCAATGTAGTGGATCGAATTCCCCGGGTTTTCAACGATATCGAGAAAGGCGCCACCATTTTATCGGAAGGCCGAGTCAAACTTCATCCGGAAACGGTCGCGGCACTGAAGCAAGGTAACGGTACCGGGGGCGGACGTCCGGTTCTTTGGCTAACCGTGGCAGCAGTGGCTGTGTTGGCCGCTATTTTCAAGTTCATTTGAACAAACAACCCCCGGAAAACGGTAGGGTTGCGTCAACCGAATACCCGGACTATCTTAACCACATCATTTTATCGTTAAATTTGAACAAACCCCATAACACTTGCGGGGAAAGATGCTTGATAACAAAAAAATTCTATTGATCGTGTCCGGTGGGATCGCCGCATATAAGTGCCCTGATCTCGTCCGGCGGCTGCGTCAGCGTGCCGCCAGGGTCCGGTGCGTCCTGACTAACGGCGGCGCCGAATTCGTTACCCCCTTAGCGCTAGGCGCTGTCAGCGAAGACAAAGTCTATCAGGATTTGTTCTCCCTCACCGATGAAGACGAAATGGGGCATATTCGGTTGTCGCGCGAGGCCGACCTGGTGTTGGTGGCACCGGCAACGGCCAACATCCTAGCCAAAATGGCACATGGAATTGCCGACGATTTGGCAAGCACCGCGTTGATGGCGTCGGACAAGCCAATCTTGTGCGCCCCGGCAATGAATGTCCGCATGTGGGAAAACCCCGCGACCCTGGAAAACCTGGCAACCCTGGCCAAGCGCGGCGTCGGTTTCATCGGGCCTGAAGAAGGCGACATGGCCTGCGGCGAATGGGGGCTCGGACGGATGTCAGAACCGGACCAGATTGCCGACGCCGTCGAGGAATTTTTCCGCCAAGAGCTTCCCTTGAACGGCATCCGGTCACTAGTCACCAGTGGGCCGACCCTGGAAGCCATTGACCCCGTCCGTTACCTGGCCAACCGGTCATCGGGCAAACAGGGTCACGCCATTGCCACCGCTTTGTCTAGGCTGGGCGCCGCCACGACCCTGGTTTCCGGTCCCAGTCATCAACCCGATCCGGTAGGGGTCAAAATGGTGAAGGTCGAAACCGCCGTTCAAATGCTGGATGCCTGCGAAAGCACCCTGCCGGTAGATGTCGCCATCCTCGCCGCGGCGGTCTCAGATTGGCGGGTGGAAACGGCGGAAATAAGCAAAATCAAGAAAGGCAGTGACAAAAAGCCCCCGGCGCTGACCCTTGTTGAAAACCCCGATATCCTTGCCACCTTAAGCGCCGTTGGAAATGCACGACCGCGTTTGGTCATCGGTTTTGCCGCCGAAACCGATGATGTCATCGCCAACGCCACTCAAAAGCGTGCCAAAAAGGGCTGCGATTGGATCGTTGCCAACGATGTCAAACCGGAAACCGGCACCTTTGGCGGCGATGCCAACACCGTCCACCTGATAACCGAAGACGGCGTCGAGGATTGGCCGACACAGTCCAAAGCCGCCGTCGCCGAACGTCTGGCCGAACGGGTTGTCGAAACCCTGACGGCGACGCAATAGGCCACACCTTCAGGAACATGGCCGGAAACGCGAGCATGAGTACAAACGGCGTCGATATCACCATTCAGCGATTGGCCCACGGTGCCAACCTGGACCTGCCGGCCCCGGCCACGGATTTGAGCGCCGGTGCCGATCTTTTGGCGGCGGTTACCGAGGCGTTAATCCTGCCCCCAGGCGGTCGCGCCATTATTCCTACCGGCATTGCCATTGGCATGCCCGGCGGTTTCGAGGCTCAGATCAGGCCGCGCTCAGGCCTTGCGGCAAAGCACGGCGTCACCGTCCTCAATGCCCCCGGTACCATCGACGCGGATTATCGCGGCGAAATCGGCGTGATCCTGATCAATCATGGCGACGAGCCCTTTACCATCACGCGTGGCCAGCGGATCGCCCAATTGATAATCGCACCGGTCAGCCGGGCGCAATGGATTGAAGTGGACACCTTTGATGAAACCCCGCGTGGCGATGGCGGGTTCGGGTCTACGGGAACGGGGGGTTGAACCATTTTACGGTTGTCTAAAAAAATGATGTTCGCGATCGAAGCCGTTCTCGATATTGCTTACCATTCCAGTTCCGAACCGGTGCCAAGCCGCGACATCACCCGGCGCCAGGGAATCCCGCGGCGGTATCTGGAACAGGCCCTTCAACATTTGGTCAGAAACGGCCTTCTGATTGGGGTCCGCGGCCCGCAGGGCGGTTACCGCCTAGCCCGCGAACGCCGCCGCATCACTATTGGCGATATTGTCCGGATCGTCAGCGAAATGGAATCCAACAATCAATTGATCGAGGATACGCCCGGCTCCGAACTCGGCCACAAAGTGGTTCGGCCGCTATGGCTGGATCTTAGAAATGAGATGATGGCGCGTCTCGACAAACTGAGCGTTGACGACCTTTGCAGCCACGCCGATCAAGCCGGAATCATCAGCGAAGGCCGCCAAAACCTTGATTTTACTATTTAAAACCCTCTAATCCGACATGAACGACATGCCTGATAGCACCCCTGCCAATGCCGGATTTCGCGGTCGGGTTTACGATGACATCGTCGATGCCATCGGCGCTACGCCGTTGGTGCGGCTTAAAAATCTCGCCGCCTTGGAAGGGGTGAAGGCCGAGATTCTCGGCAAATGTGAATTTTTCAATCCCTTGGGCTCGGTCAAGGACCGTATCGGCATGGCCATGATTGATGCCGCCGAAAAGGATGGCCGCATTAAGCCGGGGGCGACCCTTGTCGAGCCGACCTCGGGCAACACCGGAATCGCCTTAGCCTTCGTCGCCGCCGCTAAGGGGTATCGGCTGATCCTGACGATGCCGGAAAGCATGTCCTTGGAACGCCGTAAAATGCTTTTATTATTGGGCGCGGAACTGGAATTGACTCCTGCCGAGAAAGGCATGAAGGGCGCCATCACCAAAGCCGAGGAATTGGTCAAAAAGACCAAGGGCGCGATCATGCTGCAACAGTTCGAGAACCCCGCCAACCCGGACATTCACCGCCATACCACCGCCGAAGAGATCTGGGCAGATACCGGCGGCAACATCGATATTCTGGTTTCCGGCATCGGCACCGGCGGCACCCTGACCGGTTGTGCACAGGTCCTGAAACACCGCAAGGACGACCTAAAAATCGTCGCCGTCGAGCCCGAAGACAGCCCAATTCTTTCCGGCGGCACCCCGGGGCCGCACAAAATACAAGGGATCGGCGCTGGCTTCGTTCCCAGCATTCTTGATGTTGGCGCCATTGATGAAATTCTCAAAATCGGCAATGAAACAGCCTTCGCCATGGTCCGCAAGGTGGCGAAGACGGAAGGCCTTGCCGTCGGCATTTCATCGGGCGCGGCGCTGGCCGCCGCCGTCGAATTGGCCGACCGCGACAACATGGAAGGCAAGGTGATCGTGGTCATTCTACCCGATTTCGCCGACCGTTATCTTTCGACCGCCTTGTTCGACGGCTTGGTTTAACGGGCTGGCCATGGGTTTCAGCGAAGACCAGATAAATCGATACGCCCGCCATATCCTGCTGGACGGGGTCGGCGGCGTTGGCCAACAGAAATTGTTGGATTCCAGCGTTCTGGTCGTTGGCGCCGGTGGACTGGGGTCGCCGGTGTTAATGTATCTGGCCGCCGCCGGGGTCGGAACGCTAGGCGTCGTCGATGACGATGTCGTCGACCTGTCCAATCTTCAGCGCCAAATCGTTCATTCTACGGCTGCTGTGGGAACCCCGAAGGTGGAAAGCGCCAAAAAGACCCTCGCCGCCATCAACCCCGATGTCACCGTGATCCCCCACCAGGAAAGGATCACGGCTGAAAACGCGCTCGATTTGATTTCCGGGTACGACATCGTCGCCGACGGCTCGGATAACTTCGCCACCCGGTTCCTGATCAACGACGCCTGTTATTTGGCCAAAAAAACCCTGGTATCGGCGGCGATCCTCAAATTCGACGTACAACTCTACACCTTCAAGGCGCATCTGGTTGATGACGAAGGACATGGTCCTTGTTACCGTTGCATTTTCCTGGAGCCGCCGCCGGAAGGACAGATTCCGACCTGCGCCGAGGCCGGCGTGTTGGGCGCCCTTTGCGGCATGGCAGGCTCACTGCAGGCGACAGAGGTGCTCAAGGAACTAATCGGAATTGGTGAAAGCCTTTCTGGCGCGTTGATGATCTATGATGGGCTGGCGACGACATTCCGCAAAATCTCGGTCAAACCCGATCCTGGTTGCCGTCTTTGTGGCGACAGTCCAGTTATTACCGACCTCACCATCCACCAAGCTGAGAGCCAAAGTCCATGACCACCGACAGTCCGTCCCCGGAAATACTTTCCATCGTCGTTTACGCCGGCCACTACGACAAGGTTCACTATGCGTTGGTCATGGCGGCCGCGGCCGCGGCCATCGGCAGGCCGGTGACGTTGTTTTTCACCATGGGCGCGTGTCATGCCCTGAAGAAATCAGATGATACCGGTGGCCATGCCTGGCGTTCCATGCCGCTAAGCGAGGAAGAGGGAACCGGCGGCGACAAGGACGATTCGTATGCCGCCATGAGTGTCGCCACCTTCGAGGAGCTTCTTCAGTCCTGCATTCAATTAAAGGTTACGTTTATGGTTTGCGAGATGGGCTTGAGAGCCGTGGGCCTAGAAGGTCAACCGCTTCGCGACGACATTCCTCTCGAGGAAGGCGGGGTCGTTACCTTCCTCAACGACGCGTCGAATGACGGCGCGATGATTTTTATCTAAGGTATTTACCGCAAATTCGTCGTCGCAAATGAGTCCATTCGCTCGGGATTTGCTCTAGACAATTTTTTGCGCTTTTGCCGTTACCGGCCCCGATTTGCCATCCCCGATTGGCGCCCCATCCACCATAATCAAGGGCTTGATCCCGAGGCTGTTGGTGAGGAAGGCTTCCGAGGCAATGGCCAGATCAGCGGGCTTAAGCGTACGCTCCGCCGCCGCCAGGACCTTGATGACCTCTGCCCGCATGACGCCGGGAAGGGCGCCATCGATAACAGGCGGCGTCACCGTCCCGCCATCGATCACCAGGAAAAGATTAGCGACGGTTGCTTCGGCAAGATTGCCCGAGGAATTCAGCAACAACGCTTCATCTGCGCCCCGCAAGGCTGCCTCCCTGGCCGCCAAAATTTCGTCCAAAAAGCCGATGGTTTTGATGCCGGAAAGTGGCGAATGCTCGTTGCGCCGTGTCACCGTGGCAATCACTGCGTTTACACCCTTGGCCATCGTTTCGTCCTGGGCGGCGCCGGTGATCAGCAGGCTTGGCTGCGCCGGCACCGGCGGCAACAGCCCCCTAGGCGCCGGTCCCCGAGTCAGGGTAAGCCTAAGGATGCCTTCGCTGATGCCATTGGCATCAATGACATCCTGTAAAGCGGCGGAAAGTTCCTGGTCGCCCAAGGGGACATTTAGGCCGATGATGTCTGCGCCATCGCGGAGACGGATCAGGTGGGCATTTAAACGCGCCGCCCGGCCGTCCCTAACGGCAATGGTCTCGAACAATCCGTCCCCTAGGGTTAGTCCCCGGTCCACAAAGTCCACACGGGCTTTAGATGCCGCTACCAGTTGACCGCCCCAAAAGACCTTCACCGCACCTGTTCCCTTATCTGTTCGCCGGGATCCAGGCTTTGCAGCAGCGCCCAGACCTTGTCCATGGATTCATCATATTCCGCCGCCGGATCGGAATCGGCGACAATGCCGCCGCCGGCCTGGGCTGCCACCTGGCCGTCTTTAATGACCAGGGTGCGGATCACAATGGAAGAATCCATGGCGCCGTCAAAACCGATCCAGGCAATGGCGCCGCAATAAGGCCCGCGCCGCGCTGGTTCCAGTTCGTTGATAATTTCCATGGCCCTGATTTTAGGCGCACCGGTGATCGATCCGCCGGGGAACGTCGCCCGCAGCAAGTCCACCGGGCCGAGATTGGAAAACAGGATGCCCCGCACTTCGGAGACCAGATGATGGACGTTGGCAAAAGTCTCCAGGGTGGCCAGTTCGCTGACCTCAACACTGCCCAGCCGGCAAACCCGGCTCAAGTCATTGCGCATAAGATCAACGATCATCAGGTTTTCAGCCTGATCCTTTTCGCTTAGGCTTAATTCATCCGCCAGGGCCTTGTCTTCGCCGGGGGTTCTGCCACGGGGCCGTGTTCCCTTAATCGGCCGGGTGACGACAAGGCCTTCCGTGTTGAGACTGAGGAAACGTTCCGGGGATGCAGACAGAATGGTGGTGCCGTCAGGCGCGGAAATAAAGGCGGAAAAGGGCGCTGGGGATAACGACCGCAACCGCCGGTACAACATGAATGGACCCAGCCCCTGGGGCATGACGCTCAACAGCCGTTGCGTCAAGTTGGCCTGAAAAATGTCACCGGCATGGATGTAGTCGATCACCCTGGACACCATGTCCTCGTATTCCCCCCGTGACAGTTCCGGCGTCCAGGTTGCCGCCAGTTCCCAATCGATGGGGCCGGGCGCCGGCACATTTTGGATTCGCGCCGCCATGGCCTGCGCCCGGTGTTCCGGCGGAAGCCGGTTCGGAGTCTCAGTTTCGCGGGCGATGATCCAGGCTTGGCGGGTCTGGCTGTCGAAGGCGGCCAAGGTGTCAAATAGCCCTAGGCCTACGTCGGATACGTCCAGACCGGGATCCACAAGGGGCGGTAACCGTTCAAGGTGGCGGCCCAACTCATAGCTCAAGTAGCCGACGGCGCCGCCTTGGAAGGGCGGCAAATCGGGATCAATTCGCATCGGAAACCGTTTTAATTTGGCCTCCAGGCTATCGAAAGGATTGGTTTTTTCACCTCCGCTCAGAACCCAAAAAGGATTGGCGGCGATATAGGCATAACGGCCCCGGCCGCCGTTTTCCGCGGCACTATCCAGAAACGCGACATTTGATTCGCCTGCAAAGGCAGCGAACGCGCCTAGGGGGTCGCGGTAGGGAATGGGCAGTGCATAGGGCATATCATTCATGCGGTATACCTGGGGTCCAACCGGTCGGGGAGCCAAGCCTAATCGCTGATAACCCGGTCCGGTGGCGTGTGGCCGTCGATAAAGCTTTGGATATTGAGCACCACTTTATCACCCATATCCACCCGACCCTCGAAGGTGGCGGAGCTCATATGCGGTAACAAGATGACATTATCCAGGGTCAACAACTTCGGATTGACGGCCGGTTCATGTTCGAAGACGTCCAGCCCGGCGCCGGCGATCTCACCGGCCTCCAGTATCTTGGTCAGGGCGGCTTCATCGATGATCTCGCCCCTGGCCGTGTTAACGATGACGGCATGCGGCTGCAACAACTTCAACCGCCGGGCCGACAGAAGATGAAAGGTTGCTGGCGTGTGCGGACAATTGACGGAAATGATGTCCATGCGGGCTAGCATTTGATCCAGGCTTTCCCAATAGGTCGCCTCAAGTTCGGACTCGATCTCATCATGGACGGGGTTGCGGTTATGATAGTGGACCGACAGGCCAAACCCGCGGGCGCGTCTGGCCACCGCCTGGCCGATCCGGCCCATACCGATAATCCCCAAGCGCTTTCCGAAAATGCGGTGTCCCAGCATCCAGGTCGGCGACCAGCCGGACCAAGAACCTGCCCGCATGGTCATTTCGCCTTCGACCAAACGGCGCGGCACGGCCAAAATCAACGCCATGGTCATATCGGCGGTGTCCTCGGTCAGCACATCGGGTGTATTGGAGACGGTGATCTCACCCTCCTTCGCCTTGTTCAAGTCGATGTGATCAACACCGGTGCCGTAATTTGCGATTAATTTTAATTTTTTGCCGGCCTGACCAAGAAGGTCGGCATCGATGGAATCGGTAACGGTCGGCACCAAAACATCGGCGGTCTTGATAGCTTCTACCAACTGGTCATGGGACATCGGATTGTCGTTAACGTTCAGACTGACGTCAAACAGTTCCATCATTCGTGTTTCAGTGGCGTCCGGCAACTTGCGCGTGACCACCACCTTTGTTTTTTTCTTGGCCATTATGTTCCCTTGTGTTCCCACCCTCAGGCCCAGTGGATAGAATCTAACAGATGGTATCCACTTGCAACCCCGGAACCGGTTGTCCAGTGCCCAAGACCAAGCCCATACGGCACATCTATCCGAACCGTTCTGAAGGGTTTATAATAGCCCACTCTTCGGACTTTTGTTCCCCCTGAACTGGATAATTTATGCCTCGATCTCGTTTCCCCCTCTTATTCTGCCTGCTTGTGCTGATCGGCGTAGCCCCCGCCCTTGAGGCCGCCATCAAGGGTACCGGGCTGCCGTTGCCCCGGTTTGTCAGCCTGCGCGCCGGTGAAGTTAACCTGCGCACCGGCCCAGGCATTCAATACCCTGTCGATTGGGTCTATTTGCGTCAAAATCTACCGATGGAAATCATCGCTGAATACGGGACCTGGCGAAAAGTACGTGATTGGCGGGGGACCCAGGGCTGGGTCCATCAAAGCATGGTCAGCGGGCTCAGGACTCTCATTATCACCGGAAATAAACGCACCGTACGTCGAAAGGCCGATTTCCAAAGCCCGCCGGTCGCCATCCTTGAGGCCGGGGTTATCGGCAAGCTGCTATCGTGTCCCGATCTTAACGGATGGTGCCGGGTCGATGTCGCCGGTAACAAAGGATGGTTAAGACGCGTGGATTTTTGGGGCGTGCTTAAAAACGAAGTGACGGAATAAGGGCCTGCGGGCCTTTGCTAAACCCTCCCTTGGTCAATCGCTTCGCGCAATCCCCATCAATCAAAATCATTGGCCAATGCATCCTTTACCACGTCGGTCAGGTTCGCCATATGGCCATATTGCTTGTGACCAATGCCCAAAGTCACCGTCGATTCCGGATCACGGAACTTTTCCACCTGATCAAGCGTGAACGGAAAGTGCAGAAACTGGATTGACGACGCCTTGCCGTCGGCAGTGGTGCGATCAATATCGTCTTCGGGGAGGGCCGCGATGGTTTCATCGCCCAGCGTTAAGGTCACCGTTTCTTCGACGCCGCCGAGGCCGGCCAAAAACTTTTCCCGGCGCACCGGTTCATCGATTTCGAACATCAGCGTGGCAACCAGCTCTCGGCCATTTGGGATCAACGGGTTATAAGCGCTGAGCTCGTCCTCGATCTGGTCATCCCCACCTTTTTCGATATACAGCATCTCTTGGACCTGATGCAGCATGGTGTCATAGGATTCGAAATAGAACGTGGCGTCAGGGCCGACAGAAACACGGCGGTTTTTCTTTATTGCCGTGATTTCGCGTTTACGTGCCGGGCGGACGGCGATGTAGTCGTCCCTGGCCATAATATCGTCATTGGTAATTTCGTGTTTTGCTGGCATTAGAATAATCCTTAGGCGCCCAAGGCGCTTTACATGCCGTAAGCGCGGGAGATGAGTTCAATAGGGTGCGTGGCGGCACTAAGTTCAGACGCATCGCCGTCAAGACGTTCGACCCCTTGCAGGATATGGTCCCGCGCCAACGGACATTCGGAGACCACGTGGCCGGGGTTTTGTTTTTTAACATCGCGGGCGACCGGCTTGCCGATTTTCAACGCGACGTCGAAGTTATCTTTCATCACCCCCCACGAGCCACCATGCCCGGAGCACCGTTCAATCACGGAGAGATCCGTGTCCGGAACCAGCCGCAGCATCTCGGCCGCCTTCTGGCCCATGTTCTGGGCCCGGGCGTGGCACGCGATATGAACGCTGACGCCGCCATCCAGGGACGAAAGGCCATCGGCCAGCCCTTCGGTCTTGGCGATATTGACCAGGTATTCACTGATGTCTGACGTC
>Ga0066383_10000142_pt1 | contig 23039 bp, 31 predicted proteins | sample Knorr_S23_td_Bot_FD_70950 | JGI IMG/M metagenome (GOLD analysis project Ga0066383, IMG submission 70950) | Marine microbial communities from Southern Atlantic Ocean transect - Knorr_S23_td_Bottom_ad_3770_LV_A | ecosystem: Environmental > Aquatic > Marine > Oceanic | place: Southern Atlantic...
ATTACTCCAATACTGTACAGTGGAGTGAACCCGATATCACAATACAAGAGTCTGGAGAATTTGTAAAAGGTGGAACTGCTGAAAATCTTGATGGATTAGTTGGAACTTTTAGTATTTCATTTAAAATGAAATTTTTAGAACCTATGAACACATCTGATGTATGGGTTCAGGCAACTGACCGTTCAGGAAATTTCTTCAAAGTTTCACTTCCATTAACTTTGAAAATTACTGGTAATGAACCCCTGTTGTTTGATTCTAAAGTGAATCAAAAAGTTTTGAGTTTCTTTGATGAGTCTATGCTTTTTGAATTAGTTTCTGATTGGAATGGTTCTTCAAAAGATGTTTCTGAATTAACTGCAGTTCTTGGAATTCCTGATGAACAATTACCATCATGGGTTACAAATCTTGCAATGTGGGTTTCTGAAGATAAAATTACTTTGGTAGATATGATTGTCTCAATAGAACACTTGATAAATAATTAGAAATTTAATTTCAAAAAATAATGTAACGAAATTTGATTTAATCTTATTAGATTCTAGATCCTATTCGTTATATTCTTATTTCAGGCATAAGATGTGTGTCAAAACGGAAATCAAAGAATGGCCATATAACTAAAGACAACAAAGTTTCATTGTTGGGCAAAGCAATATCTTGACAATGCACCCAGTAGTTGTATTATCGGTTGTTCGTATGCTGGGATAATTATTACAAACCCTCATACTTTCTTTTTTCTAATTATAGAAACTCTTTTGAATACATTCTTGATTTATCGTATCATGGCAAATTCTGGGAATTATCACAAGTCAAAATCAAACGCTCCCAAGATATTTTGTGCATGGTGTCAGCAATGGAAAACAGGGCATGTAGTTCTGAAATTCACGAAGGGAGCAAATTGGAAAATTCACAAACATTCCAAAGGGGATAAAAGTTGCAAAGGTTCAGATAAAATTGTCATGCAGAAAAAAGATGTTGAGGTTTCAAAAAATGACCGATGAAAAGTACGGAACCGATGAAAAACGAATGAAGCATTTTACAAAATGTGCATTTTGTGGCAAGTGTGATAATGTACAATATTTAGCTGGTCTTGAGTGGTTTTGCAATAAGGGGTGTCATTACAACTACAGGCACAAAAATGATACTTCATGATTTATACAAAACTAAATGATTACGATAATCAGTTTACTATTTCAAAAAACAGTAGATTAACGTCTAGGAACATTCTCACGGTGTTTCTAGACAATTTTGATTCAATGATTTAATCTTAGATTCATTTTTCAATAATCCTTAGAAGAAATTCTCCAATCTAATCAAGTGGGTAATATGTCAAACGGCATCTGCTTGTTACATGAAGTACTATAAACTATCAATGAAATTCAGAATATTATTGAACGATATACCCTCAAGAGATAAGATATCTATTGGCATCATAGTCCAGATAGTCCAAAAACAAGATCAACGTACAGGGAATTTAACTGAAGGTAAAGTAAAGAGAATTCTTACTTCAAGTCAATTTCATCCACATGGAATTAAAGTTGAATTAGAAAATGGAAAAATTGGTCGAGTTCAAAAAATCTAGTATCTATCGTAAACATTACTTAGACATTGAGAAGTTTAAGAAAATATTGGCCTCTCAAAGGATTAACTGTTACTATTCTTTTTTATTTTTTTAATTATTAAAAACCAGAAATTCCAAAAACAGAACTTCTGATCATTGGGAATTGCTTTTGATGCAATCTATTTAAGAATACAAACTATATCGAAAAGATGAATAGATAAAATGAACATTTTTGTAAAATGATTTCACTTGGTAAATTGTTTACGTGTAAATTAAGAAGTAACTAAATTTGACTTAATTTTATTAGAGTCAGATTACTCTCGTTATATTTCGTTTCAGTCCTATTTTTCAGAAATTGAATAAAAAAATAGTAAAATGATGTTGTCTTGTTGTGATGGAAATTATGCAATTAATTTTCTCACAATTGATAATATTGGTGGTAGAAAACGTATGGATTATACAAAAAATTTCACAAAAATTAAAATAAAAATGAGATTTCAGTCTTGTTCTGAAATGACATTTAATGTCATACTAGTTTTGATGTGAGGTAGAGATCTAATTGCTTTTGTAATTACTTGTTCCAAGGAAGTATACTCATCACATTCTATCTTACACAAAACATCATAGAATCCAAACACAACATCTGCCTCTTTTACTTCTGGAATGTGATTTAGATTACGTAATACTTCGTACTCTTCTCCATGATCAGTATGAATCACAACATATGCTTGAGATAAATTTTTTCCAAGTGTTCCGTTGACTGATTTTTCTGAAGGTTTGAATAATTCTTCAGATTCTGAGCGAGTCAAAGTTATTGTAGAATGTATTTCAGGCATTTTACGAATTTTTTCAGTTACTATTTTTTGAATTCCTCTTTCGTCATCAGATTCAATTTTAGATAAGATATCATAAAGGCCAAAAGTACCGTGAGCCTCAGTAACCCCATCAATTGCATTCAATGACGAAATGATATTTTTTTCAGCACCCATATCACAATTCATTAAGACGTATGCTTTTGCCAATTTCTTTACCAGTTACCCTTGACCTTGAATTCCCATTAATGTTAATGTAGAACGAATTTTTGGAATTTTTCTAATCTTCCAAGTAATGGTTTCACGTAATGCTTCGACTTGACTCGATTCAATCTTTACTAAAATATCATAAGCACCAAAAGTACCATGCACTTCCTTAACATCTTCAATTGATTTTATCTCTGCAATAACTACTTCTTCAGAACCGAGTTCACAATTTATGAGAACATATGCTACTGCCATTATTGTATAATCCTTATTTTCATAATAACTCTATGACATTAATACATATAAAGAATAATTTAATTTTATTAAAAAATTATTTGATAATTTGTCCAATTTTATTATAAATTTTTAATGAAATGAACAATTTTGTTCAAAAAACTCTTCTTTATGATTGCTCAGGAATTGTATGTATTGTATTTGTATGTGTAACAAATCTAATTTTTCTAATTTTTTTCAATGAATCTTCAAATGCATTCATGTTATCATAGTTTAATTTACAAATTAAATCATAAATTCCATATGTGCCATTAACTTCACTACAGTATTTCTTGAGACTTGGAATTACTTCTAATTCATTTCCCATTTCACAATTTATCAAAATGAATGCTGTTGCCATACTATACAATGTAAAGTACAAATATTAAATATAACTAAATTATTTGTACGATAATTTTTGTTGCTTATATTTAATTAAAAATATATTAATTTTTTAAAATCTATTTCTTGTTTTTTCATTTATTGAATATCTCTTACATGAATATGACCATTATGAGAGGAAATAATCTATAATTTACAGATAATGAAATTCTGTCAAATATTTTAATCAGAGATACAATATAAAAAATAAAAATAGTCTATAGTCCCATATTGGAATTTACCCAATTGACTATAGTCATAATATTCTTGATGTTGCCAAATTCTTCACCTTCTAAACTTACAAACAATAGATGTTTGTTTGGAAGAGGAACTGTTATTCTCTTAATTTGGTCATATGCAACAATTGCATATTTCCCATTTCCAATTTTTGGGAATAATTGATTTCGCTTATCCCATGATTCAATAGATCTTTTTAAAGATTCTTTTGTTTCATCTAGGGTTAGAAAACTTGTAGTATTGTCTCTAATACTATTCCACAAGATATTCCCATCATGATCACAGATGATTGCAACTCTGGAACTAGGAATTTCACCCAAGATCATGTTCAGCAGTTTTTCTTCATTCTCATTGATTTGTTGTATGACAGACATTGTTTGATTTAGTGAGTTAAAACAACATAACCTTAATGTGGTATTTTCTTTAAATATTTTTGAAAAATATAATAAAAATTAACAAATATTCATTTTTTTGCAAATCAACTTTTATTCCATAATTGTACAATAATATTTGATAGAATTCAAATAATTCCAAACATTACACGCAGGCTATAAAGACCGTGTAATGATTAGTTATCAGTGGATAACCATGTGGTTTTGATTCTATCGATTTTATAATTAGATTGTAATTTAACTATCTGTTTTAGAAACCATGTATAATGACAACCAAATATGATGATAAAATATTAGAATTAACTGGTAATTGGAAATTTCCCAATGATATCGTTCGAAAAATTGGAGGTGATAAATCTGCCATTATTGAATCTCTGAAAAGATTAGAAAATATTGGTTATCTTCAAACAAAACCTGATAAAAACAAGATCGTGTATAAGAAAAATGATGATGCTCAAAGTGAATTTAATTTTTTAAAAATGATGGAAATTTTTGAATCTAATCAAAAAATTGAAATAAATTTTATTAAACAAATTCCTACCATTATGAAATTTGATGGAATTCGCTTGAGAGAAAAGGGTTTAGATTTACTAGAACATGTTCAAGATGATGTTGATAGGGCTTACATGGTTATACTTAGAATTGATCATCATGAAAAAATAAAAGTATTGACATCCAAAACAGCAAATGAAAGAAAAAAAATATTAGAAACTTACATCAATAAAATTTTGAATATTCTTTTAGATAAATATCCTGAAAAACCCATAAGGGCTGCCATACAGAAATACTTTCAAAACAATACTATGAAATTTGAATTTAATATTTAATTTTTCATTAGTTATAATGAAAATATATTTCATGAAAAAAAATGAATAGGTCCCATTAAAATTCAAATTTTGATATTTGTTATAATCTTAATTTTAGGTGTAATAGTTTTGGATAAAGATAAGTTGTAATTATGTTTGTAATTAGTTTATAGATTAAATATCAATATGGCATTTGTACATACACAAATAATTTAGCAATATGTATTCTGATAAAGAAAATTCATAATCTGTTAATTTTTTTTATCATCGTAACTATTTACTATTTTAAATGCATTTTTTTGAATATGTTTTAAAAACTAAAATAAAATTTAATCATAAAGCTCTAAATTGTTATTGGATTTTGGTTCTATTGTGAGTGCAAATACTATCAAAAAAGCAAAAAAACTGGTTGAATCTGGTTTTATATCTAAAATTGAAGATGACCTATTCCAAATTAGGTCTTCATCTGACCCAAACAAATCATACTTTGTTACTTCTGACACTTGTGAGTGTTATGGGTTCAAAAATTATTATAAATTTCATCATGGAAACGGACAGAAAGCTAACTGTTCACATTTAGAGGCAATTAGAATTTTTAAACAAGAAAAAACTGATTAATTTTTTATATTTTTGAGATCTATTTTTCCTACTACTGCCTTATTTTTTAAAATTATGATTGGACGTAATATCAACCCTGGATATTTCACCATTAATTTGATTATTTCTGAATCTGTTTTTTTATTTTCTGATAAATTCATTTCTTTGTATGTTTTGTCTCTCTTTCTAAGTAATTCTGATGGTTTTTTTCCTGTCATTTTAATTATTTTTTTTAATTCTAATTCAGTAAATGGATCTTTAAAAAAATCCCTTGAGTCTATATCTAATTTCATTCGTTCCATTTCTGTAATTGTTTTTTTACATGTAATACAAGATGATTTATGATATACTTTCAATTGGTTAATCCTTTTTGTTTACATTAAAAATTGTTTAGTATGACCCACATTTTTTATGCACAGCAAATTGATTTTTTAAACTCTTCTGAATCCCTTTCAAAATTACATTCTTTACATACTTGCCAACTTCTATTTTTGAGTACAGCCAAAAATGGTTCATAACTGATAGAATACATCTTTCCACTACATACTGGACAAGATAATGGGATATCTATTTTCATTAATTAATAATGTTTTTTTGAAATATAAGATACGCGCATGATTTATCAATTGTCTATTTTTTATTTTTATTCTTTATTGTGCCTAATTTTATGTTAATTCTTAAACACTTCAATGGTTTTCCATCATTATGGATTTAGAAAAATTTTCTAAAGACGTTTATTTTATGAGTGAAAAACTTTCAAAAAATCTTAAACAAAATGATGTTTCTAAACTAAATCATGTCTGTACTCAATTAATTGAAATGTATGGAAAAAATCTAGTAAAAATTAACCACTCTGTTTTAGAACTAATTTGCGCATCCAATTTAATTTCTAGGGGATACACTGTTGAAGTTGAAAAAGATGTCTCGAATATTTTAGTTTGTGATATTTTTGGAAAAAAAGGTGGAGGTAGTACTATTATTGAAATAGAAACTGGATTTACTCCTCCAGATCATGCTATGGATACAATTGATTATTTTGCAGCTCGTTTGATGAGTAAAATTGCAAGATATAGTCAATATTGTGGTAAATTCTCTTTAGCTACTCCAGGTGTTGGGATTTTACCAATTTCAAAACTTTTCTTAATTCCCCCAAGTGCTCGAAAAAAAGAGGATGTTGAAAAAATTAAAAATTTATGTGATCGTTATTATAAAAATCCCCAAATATCTTATGATGATATTTTAAATGCTCACTTACATTCTATTTACTTGATAAACATTGACCAAGGATTTGTAAATGAATTAGATCCTCAAGGGTATTTTGATTTATCCGCAAAATTCCTTCAAAGAAGTCAAATTGACTACTGATTTTTACAATATTAAAGAAATATTCAAATTCATCTGTTAATTATGATTAATTATGATTTGTGCTGCTTGTGAAACTCGAAAACATTTCGAGTGTATTGATTGTATGAATGACCATAAGACACATTTGTGCAGTTGTGATTGTCATGATGAAAATACTGCTGCTCATGAGGTTGGAAATACTCATTAATTTTTAAATTTATTCTCAATTTCTTGAGCTAAAATCTCTAATTCTTTTGTATCTCCTAATTTTCTATATGTTAATTTTTCAATTGTTTTGATAATGCTAATTGCTGCTCTATATTGTGGAATTTCTGGATTATTTAATTCTCCATACATGCCCATTCCTTGAATTTCATATTTTTTTGCAAATCCTAGAATTAAACCATTAAATCCAGTAATCAATGATTTTTGAGGAGTCATATCTACACCTAACCTTTCCATTTGTTTTGTTAATTCTATTGATGTTGTAGTGATGTATGTTTTAGGATAATCTTTTAAAATTCTATTTGTATGAAATCCTCCTAAAGTGTAAATAAATTTTGCAGAATATTTTTTTGCAACATCAATTACATCTTGACATAATAAATTTAATTCATTATTATTTTGCGGTTGACCGTTTCCTCCTCCAAATATTATCAAATCATCTGTGTATCTATATTGCCAACTTTCATTTGGTAAATCAATATACCCTCCATTATCAACTACATATGTTGGAAATGATAATTTTGCAGTTCTAAATGATTTTGATTTTAATGATTTGTTAATAAAATTAATTACAATACTTCCAACATTCCCCATATCTTGCATTGCAGCTATAATGATTGGTTTTTTTATTTCTGGCTCTTCATTTTGTATAAATTCCATATTAATTATTCATTTTAATGAACTTTAAACGTATGCTGTAATCATCTCTTTTTTGATTTTTTTCTTTGATTTTAGCACTTAATTTTAATTAAATTTAATAATTTTGAGTATGAATTATCATTTTATTTTGTACCAAATATGACATTATATGTTATATTTTAACTCTTGTAGATTTTTATTTTTTTTTGATATAATTTATTGAAACCTCAAGATTCATAAAGAAAAAAAACTTTCTGTCGACAAATTATGGAAACATCACTAGAAAATTTTGGTTCATTGGAATATGTTCTTGATAAATATTCTAAAATTTGGTGCTGGAAAGTTACAGGTGCTAGTGCAGTTGATATGATCTCTAGATTATCTCCTGAAGCTTGGTATGGTGAAAATGAGAATGAAGTAATAATTGCAGATTCTACTGAAAGTATAAAACAATTAAAACTCTTGATGGATCGCTATCCATTAGAAATTCTTTCAAAAACCATTTGGCAAAGAAAAATTGTTAAAACATATGCCCCAAAACCCACCTTGCCTCCAATAAAACATAAACTGAAGCGTGCAAAAGCTGGTGAACAATTTAGAGGAAAATTAATGAATTTCCAAAAAGAGGGGTTGGATTTCTTACTAAAATCGTCTGGTAATGCATTACTTGCAGATGAAATGGGACTTGGAAAAACTGTTCAAACTTTGGCTTATGTTTCTACAGAAAAACAAACATTTCCAGTTCTTATTATTGCTCCATTAGTCACTTTAAAAAATTGGGAACGTGAAATAGCAAAATTTCTTAAGAAAAAGAGTCGGAATGGTAGGATTATTGAACCTGAATCCCCTAGTGTTACGCTTATTCGAACTGGTAAATCTAAAGAATTACCAAAAACTGATATTTATGTAATCAATTATGAATTGCTTTTCAAACGTGCTGTTGATTTAGAAAAAGTTGGAATTCGTACTATGGTGTGTGATGAAGTTCATAACCTAAGATCTAAGACTACTCAAAAATACAAGGCTGTTAAAAAACTTGCAGCAACACCTTCTATTCAATATCGAATTGGTCTTTCGGGTACGCCAATTTACAATCGTGGTTCAGAAATATGGCCAATTATTGATATTTTGAAACCTGGATTACTTGGTAGTTTTAAGGAATTTTGTGAATACTTTTGTTATGTGAATGACAAAGGCAAAGCTATTGTTCTGGAAAATAAACGAGCTTCTCTTAGAAATGAATTACAAAAACATGTCATGCTTCGTAGAAAAAAGTCTGATGTATTAAAAGAATTAAAGGATAAAGTTCGATACAAAGAAGTAATTGCATCTGATACTGAATTTTATCTTGAAGAACTTGATAAAATTTGGAAAAAACTTGAAGCTGAACAAAAAGAAGCTAAAACAGAATTTTCAAAATCTGCATCATATCACAGAGCAATTCAAAGTGAAAGACAAATTGCTGGTATTGCAAAATTACCCCATGTCATAAATTTTGTGAAAAATATTATGGAAATTGAAGAAAGCGTAGTTGTATTTTGTCATCATAAAGTAATTCATAAATTACTTCATGAAAGCCTCCAAGAATTTTCACCTGTTTCTATTATTGGTGGACAATCTGATAATCTGAGACAGGATCAAATTGATAAATTTCAAAGAGGTGAATCAAAATTAATGATTGCAGGCATTCGTGCAGGAAATGTGGGAATTAACTTAACACAAGCTAAATATGTTATTTTTGCAGAACTTGATTGGAGTCCTGCAATTCACAGACAAGCAGAAGATAGACTTCACAGAATTGGTCAAAAAAATACTGTTTTTGCATACTACTTGATTGGAAATGGAACTCTGGATGATCATGTTGCAAGTATTTTGGTTGATAAAAGCTATGAAATTGATGCTATTATGGATGAAACTGTTGATACTTATGAAAATAAGGATAAAGCTGCACTGATTTTAGCACAAATTCAAGATAAAATTCATTCAAGATAATTTCATCAAAGTAATTTAAGATTTTTAATTAATTACGATCTTTTTTAATTTATTTTTTTCAAATATTGTTGATGATTAGTTAGTATATTCTAAAGATAATCTAAAAATATGCTGGTTTTCTTCAAATATGTATGAAAACTCTTTGTAAATGTGGTTGTGATACTCCATTAACCGATTATGAATATCGAAAATGGAGTGGATACAAAAGAGGACATGAGCCATTACCATAATTTCTGATCTTTAAATTAATTTTTAAATTAAATTTAATGTCTTAAATTGTTTTTTTTCTTAGAAAATATTTTTAAAAATTCTTTTAATTCTTCTTTTTGTTTTGATGGTGATGTATTTTCCCAAATTTTTAATTGATTAAATTTTGCTAATTCGTAGAAGATATCTTTATCCTCATCACTAAACTCATCATGTCCTTTTTTGTTAATTTTTCCATGTTTTCTTAATATTCCATATCTACCTTTTGATTCTTCTTGGTATTCTATGATTATTTTATTTTTAAAATCAATTAAATCTGGTACAAATTGTCTAAATCCTTTTTTTCTAAATTCTCCTGCTTGCTTTTCTGTTAAAACTGGAACTTTTTGCCATGTTCCAAATTCATCAATAACTATTCTTGTTTTACCTTCTTTTGTATCTGTATCTATCATAAAATTATAATAATTTTCTTTATCAATTTGTTTTATTTGTTCATTAATATCAAATAACTTTTCAAGATCTTGAATTCCCATATGCTAATTGTTGAATTTGAGTATATGATGGGAAGGTTATCCCATTATCTAATTTATTTAATTTTAAAATTAAGTAATGATCTTCTTAAAAGATCAACAGATCTATTTTTTATTTTATTTGGAATCAATTAAATTACTATCTAATTTAGATCCAAATAATCTCATGGATACTTTTGAAGCAATTACTAGTAGACGTGCAATTAAAAAATTTGATAGTAGCTATAAAATGACATCAGAACAAGTTGATTCTTTGATGAAATTGGCAATTCTTTCTCCAACAAGCTATAATCAACAAAATTGGCGATTTGTAACTATAACTGATGATGAAATTAAAAATAAAATTAGTATTGCTGCTCGTAATCAGGCACAACCATCTGATGGGGCTTTGGTGATTTTATTATGTGGAAATACAAGTGCTTGGAAAGACGATCCCTTGAGATATTGGAAAAATTCAACCTCTGAAAAACAAGAATATGTGAAAAATGCACTTGAAAAAAAATATGCAAATAATCCTGAAAGTAGAAGAGATGAGGCAATGCGTTCTTGTGGGTTTGCAGGTCAAACTATTATGCTTGCTGCACGACAAATGGGGTTAGATTCATGTCCTATGGTTGGTTTTGAATATAATGAAATTGCAAAAATAATTAATCTACCTGATGATCATATTATTGTTTTAATGATAGTTGTTGGAAAATCTGCAGAACCTGCTAACCCTAGAGGTGGACAATTAGCACTAGATCAAATAGTTTTTAAAAATAAATTTAATTAAATTTTATAATTATAATTTTAAATTATTTTCATTAAATTTATTCCATCATTTTTAGAGTGTCTGAGGCAGTAATGATTCCTACAATTTTTAATTTTTTTGAAACTAGAATGCATTTTGAATACCTAATTAACGATACAAGTACATTTGCAGGTGTTTCCCAATCAACAATTGGTGGAACCGGTTCCATCGTATCTGAAAGTTTTGCTTTTTTTAATTCTTTCTCCCCTAAATCTGATAAATGTTTGACAATTCCGTCTTCTGATATAATTCCTACAATTTTTGAATCATCAAATACTGGAATTTGACTAATTGATAATTCATGCATTTTTTTAATTGCATCATGAAGCGTATTTGTAGGTTTTAACTTTACAATATTTTTATTACAAAAATCTCCTACTGTGTGAGATGATGATTCTCCTTCTAATTTTGCTAAATTTTCAAAAATATGTTTTGCTGTTTTATAACTTGGTTGACTTCTTCCTGATTCTATTTGATTAATCATTGAAGTACTTACTCCTGTCATCATTGCAAGTTTTTTTTGAGTAATGCCAATTTTGAGTCTCATTTGTTTTATTGAATCAATTCTTGGAAGCAATTCAATTATGATAAACCACGATTGGCTTTAAAATGTATTATTTTTTCTTTCTTTTTGCTTTTTTTGGTTGTTCAATTGCTGCTTGGGCTGCTGCTACAATTGCAATAGGAATTCTATGGGGTGATGCACTAACATAGCTTAACCCTTCAGCGTGACAGAATTTAATTGAACTTGGATCTCCACCATGCTCTCCACAAATTCCAACTTCCATATTTTTTCTAATTTTTCGGCCATTAGTTACACCTATGTTGATTAAACTACCTACACCGTTAACATCAATTGATTGGAATGGGTTTTTCTCTAGTAATTCTTTTTCCATATATTCTGGAAGGAATTTTCCTTCAACATCTTCTCTACTGAAACTAAATGTTCCTTGAGTTAAATCATTTGTACCAAAACTGAAAAATTCTGCAGTTTCTGCAAGTTCACTAGCAGTCAATGCTGCTCTTACTACTTCAATCATAGTTCCAAAATTAATTTTTAATTTCATTTTGTTTTTAGTTTCTACTTCCTTTTTGATGGTATCATAGATTTTTTTAATGTGATTTAGTTCTGCAATGCTACTGATTTGTGGAATCATAATTTGTGGATGCGCCTTTACTTTTTCCTTTGTTAATTCTACTAATGCTTCAAAGACTGCACGAATTTGCATTTCATAAATTTCAGGATATGTAATTCCAACTCTTACGCCCCGGTGACCCATCATAGGATTAATTTCTGCAAGTTCTCTTGCTCTTTTTAGAACTACTTTTGCTTTGTTGATTTCATCTGTTTTGTTTTCTACTTTTAATTTTTGAATTTTTTCAACCAATTCTTCAGGGTTTGGCAAGAATTCATGTAATGGAGGATCAAGTAATCTAATTGTAACCTCATAACCTTCCATTGCTTTTAGAATTTCAATGAAATCACTTTTTTGTAATTGACCTAATTTTTTAAGAACTTTATTTCGTTCTTCAACATTTTCAGCCATAATCATATCTACAAACAAACCAATTCTATCAGCTCCGTTAAACATTCTCTCTGTTCTACATAGTCCAATTCCTTGACCTCCAAACTGTCTAGCAAGTCTTGCGCCTTCTGGAGTATCTGCGTTTGCTCTAACTCCTAATGTTTTTGTTTTTTGTGCCCATTCTAAAATTTGTTCAAAATCTTTAGTGACTTTAGGCTCTACAGTTGGAATTTCACCTATGAAAACTGTACCTTCACTACCATCAATGGTGATTGTATCGCCTTCTTTTATGGTAATGCCATTTGCAGTACATGTGTTATTATCATAATCAATTTTTAATTCTGGACATCCAACTATACATGGTTTCCCCATTCCTCTTGAAACAATTGCTGCATGAGATGATTTTCCTCCTAGACTAGTCAAAATTCCTTCAGCTGAGAAAAATGCTGGAACATCTTCGGGTTTTGTCTCTTTTCTAACTAGAATGATTTTCTTTCCTTCCTCTCCTAATTCAATTGTCTTTTTTACATCAAATACTACAATTCCACTAGCAGCTCCTGGGGATGCTGCAATCCCTTTTGCTAATTGTTTAAAGTCTTTAATTTTTGATTCATCCATTGTTCTATGTAGTAATGCTTCTAGTTGTTGTGCAGGGATTCTCAATAATGCTTTATCTTTGGTAATTAATTTCTCTTTAACCATATCTACGGATGTTTTTACTAATGCACCTGCACTCATTTTTGCTGTTCTTGTTTGTAATAGGTAGAATTTCCCTTGTTCAACTGTGAATTCAATATCTTGTGGTTCTTTGTAATGTTTTTCCAATTTTGAACATGCATTGTTTAGTTCTTTGTAAGATTTCGGCATGTCTTTTTTTAATAGTTCTATATTTTTTCCAGTTCTAACCCCTGCTACAACATCTTCTCCTTGAGCATTAATCAAATATTCTCCTTCCAATTCTTTTTTACCATTATGACCATTTCTTGTAAATACTACTCCTGTTGCACTGTCATCTCCCATATTTCCAAAAACCATGGTAACTACATTGACTGCTGTTCCATTTGCAATGTCTTTAGTGATGCCATTTTTTTCACGATAAACAACTGCTCTTTCACCCATCCAGCTTTTGAAAACCGCTTTTATTGCTAATTCTAATTGTTCTTTTGGGGCATCTGGAAATTTTTTCTTTGTATGGGTTTCACAGATTTTCTTATATTCTGAAACAATTGTTTTTAATGATTCTACATCTAGTTTACTATCGTCTGTAACTCCTTGTGTATTCTTTGCAGAGTCTAATACATGATCAAATTTTTCATCATTTACTCCAAATACTACTTTTCCAAATAATTGAATAAATCTTCTATACGAATCCCATGAAAATCGTGGATTTTTTGTCTGTTCTGCAAATCCTTCTACTGTTTTTTCATTTAATCCTAAATTCAAAATTGTATCCATCATTCCAGGCATAGAAATTGCAGCCCCTGAACGTACAGATACTAGTAATGGATTAGTTGTTGAATTCCATTTTTTACCTGTCTTTTTTTCCATTTTCATAATGTTTTTCATTACTGCCGGCATCACATCTTTGGGAAGTTTTTTGTTATTATCATAATACTTGTTACACACTTCTGTTGTAATGGTAAATCCTGGAGGTACTGGAAGTTTTAATCTGGTCATCTCACTTAGACCTGCACCTTTTCCACCTAGAAGCATTCTCTTTTTACTATCTGCTTCTTCAAATGCATAAACTGGTTTTGTTTTTACCATGTAAAATTTTCTAAATTTTTTAGCTTTTTAAACTAATGCCTTAGCAAATTCTGAAATTATTTTATTCCAGTTTTTATCTTTAACAATTCCACTGGCAACTAGTATTCCTTTTGATCCTAATTCTACTGCTTTGGACACATCTTCACCTGAAACAATTCCTGCACCACAAAGAAGTTTTGTTTTGTTATTTGCATCTTTTACTGCCTTTACAGCTTTTGTAATCAATTCTGGTTTTTCATTTGAAATAGCTTTACCTGATCCAATTAATTCTGGTGGCTCTATTGCAATATAGTCTGGACTTAGTTTTGCATATTTTTTGACCTCTGCTACGTCTTTTACACATACAATTGAGATCATTTTTAATTCTTTTAATTTTAAAACCAGTTTTTGAATTTCTTTATTTGTAATTCTATGTTCACTGTGATTAATTAGAGAACCTTTCACTTTAGATTTTTTTAGCAATTCTGGAACCATAAAACCTGTAGTACTGCCAATTTTTGAATCATCAATATGTTGAGATAGTATTGGAATTGAACTATTCGAGACCACTCCAATCAAATGTTGTGGTGGCGCAATTGCAATTTTCACTTTAAATTTTTTGGAAATTTTTTCCGCAGTTTTTACAAACTCGATAATTTTATCGCCTGAAATTTCTTCATAATTTTTACAATTAATGATGAACATCTTTCTTTGAACCTCTTTGCATTGTATTTATTTCTTAATTAGACTTTTTTAATCGATTATCATATACTTTTTTCATTGATGAAACTATTATCATTAGAATTAAACCTGCAGTATTTGTTCCTATGATGAATACATCTGAAACAATTATACCATACATTAGCCATAAAATTGAACCTGCTGCAATAAATAACATTAAAAATTTTGAGACATCTTTGAGACTTTTCGTTTTGTAACCTTTGTAGATTTGTTCTATCCATCCAGTGAGAATTAACACTCCAGCTGATACTCCTAGAATTGTTAGTAATGTTCCATCTATTTCCATTTTAACTCCAGAAAAATTCGTCTAATCCTGTTTGTTTTGGTTTTCCTAATATTGTATCAAAATCTAAATCCATTGATGATGTTATTTGTTCTAATGTTGATTCTAAAAATTCCATATATTTTTTAGAATCCATTTCTTCTTTTTTTGCCAATTCTACTGGTTTAACTCCTGGTTTGTTTAGTATTTTGATAAATGAAATTTTATCACCTTTTTTTATTTCTCTTATTGATTCTAGTTGTTTTGCTGCTCTAATGTGTTGAGGTATTGTTTTAACATATTCTGATGGAGCTTTACTTAACATCACATTAAACGTTAAATCTTGTAGTGGTATTTCTTTTGCTTGAACCTTTTTCCCACACTCTGCAATTTTTTTAGAGATCTTTCTTTTTGCATTTTTAAAATCATCCATTGTTTGAACTTCTGATAATACGTCAAGTAATTCAAAAAATAATTTTTTAATAAATGCTGGAGTGTGAGATTTTTTCCCAGTAAGACCTTTTACATCTACTTTTCCCGAATTTGTCACCCCCAAATAATTTTTCTTTCTGTTACTTAACACACAATATCTGTAAGTTTTATCAATTTCCAAATCAACTCCATGATCAATTTTAGCTTGTTCAATCATTTTTTGAATTTGTTCTTCAGTAGGATTTTTGAGAAACAATGAATCCGTATCACCGTATAGCACCTCGATACCCGTTTCTTCACATTTTTTGATTGTCTCTAAAATCGTATGTCTGCCCACTGCAGTTGTAGCTTCTGCTACGGGAAGAAAATATAGGGGAAATATTTCTGCACCCATTACTCCGTAACTGGCATTTAAAATGACTTTAAGTGCTTGACTGACAACTGTGTATTGCTGTCTTTGTTCATCCGTTAATGTCTCTTTTTTGGAGAGACTTTTGTAATAATTTACTCTTAGATCTCTTAACGATCCAATGATTATTGATGTTAATCCATTTTTTTTCGAACAAGTCCAATGATTTGTTTGAGGAATTGTATTTTTTTTGCAGTCTTCATGTGTACATCTCACTGTTTCATATGACAAATTTCTAACTTTAATGATACTTGGATATAGACTTGCAAAATCCATTACGACCACTTTGAAATGAATTCCTTCTTTTGGTTCTATTACTAACCCTCCTCTGTATTTTTTATCTTTGATTACTGCATCTGACATAACCCCTTCTGATCTTTTTTGTAATTCTTCTCTTTTTGGAATTAATGAGTTTCTTTTTCTATGTTCATAATACAATAAACTTCTAATCCATTGGGATACTCCCATTCTTGCAATATCGTCAATTGGCATTCTTGCAATTCTTGCAATGATTACAAGTAAATTCATCAGTAAGTCATTATTGAAACTTGTAAGTTCATAGGTTAACTGTGCATCATTATAACAATAGTTTGCAGTTTGATACAAAGATAATTTATCAAATTCTAATCCATAATCAATTTTTTCTTTTCCTAATAGTGCTTTAGATACACTGTTTAATGAAAAATCTGTATATTTTTGACTAAATGCATAAATTTGAAATGAACGATTTGATAATGTTCTATACAAATCAATATGTACGCCACGTTTTAGTGTAGCAGAATCTCTCATCATGTATAGTGGATTATTCTGATTTGCAATCCCTAATCTTTCTGCTCTATTATACAAATAAGGCAAATCAAATTCATCGCCATTATATGTAACTACAAATGGAAAGTCTTCAATTATTTTAAATGCATCTGCAATCATTTCTTTTTCTTTATCTAAATTGTAGAAAGTTACTTTGATGTTTTCATTAAGTTCATTTTGTCCTTGTTCAGTTCCTTCGGTTCTAAGCACAAATATTTGATCAAAATCGTCAGTTCCCTTTAGTCCTATAGCCGTGACTCTTTTTTCTGCAAGTTTTGGATCAGGAAATCTCCCAGGATCAAACTCAACTTCAATATCTACACTTAATCGTTTTATTTTTGGAATTGGTTGGTTGAGTAAATTTGCCCATTCTGAAATACACTCTTTAAATTCGTCTGCATCTATCATGCTTTCGCTATCTACTTTATCCCACAACAAACTCTTTAGTGCAATTTTTACTTCATCTGAAATTTCCATATTGTATGGCTTGAGTGAACCATCAATAATTTCATAATATTTTCCAACAATTAGTTGTCTATCATACAAGTATGTTTCATAATATTTTATATCCGATTCCCATGTTTCAATTACATTACGTATGCTTCTTTCTCCCATAGTTCCACCAATTGCTAAAGGATCTGTGGCAATAATTTTAGACATGTCAATTTCTTTATCCTGAATTAAATCATATTTTTTCACAGTCTTGATTTCTAAAACATCATCTCTATCTTGTAAAAAATCTAATTCATCTGGTGATAATCTTGAATAACAATATGGTTTGTGACCTGTTTCATCTTTCCATAAAAATAATTTTTGTGTTGTAGGTTCGTAAAATTTCAGGACAGCTAATTTACTGACATTATCATATGTTGCAGATACTAACATTGATGGAAGCATTTTTTCTATTTTTTCTACTTGTGCTACTTTAACTTGCATTTTATCCCTCTATACTTTCGTATTTATCCGCTAGTTCTTTTGCCCATTTTCTAATTTTTGCTTTTTCTAAATGTATTACCTCTACTCCAGCTTCACCTAGTAAATCATAGTCTGTTTCAGGGTATTTATCAAGACAAACAAATTTTTTGATTCCAATGGTTATGGCCATTTTTGTGCATTCTAGGCATGGAACAAACGTTGTGTATAATACAGCTCCTTCTACTCCAGCTTCAATTCCTAAAATTGCACAATGCATTATTGCATTTGCCTCTGCATGGTTACACAGACATCTATCTAATGAAGCTCCTGATTCAATTTTTCCTTCCATTCTAAGTTGACATCTTTTACATCCTCCTTCAAAACAATTTTTGATTCCAGGTGGTGTTCCGTTATACCCTGTTGCTAATTGTCTATGATTCCTAACAATTACTGCTCCAACTTGCCGGGTTATGCAGTTTGAACGTAATTTTGCAAGTTCAGCTTGCAACATAAAATATTCATCCCAATTTGGTCTGCTGAAAGTACTATTCATACCAATTATGTCTGAGTGTTCCATATATTGATCATGCTGATTGTGATTTAATTTGCGATCTACTATTAATTTTTAAAAAAAATTATGCCATTCCCCACCTTTAAATTCAAATTAAAATATACAGTGATGAAATGAAATTTAATAAATTTTTCATTATTGCTATGATTTCATTATTTACTGTTTCTGTAGCTGGACAATCTGCTTTTGGATATGGTGGTCCACCTGAAAATAATAGTGCAAATAATTACACTGTAGAAATTAGTACTAATCAAGAATCCTATACTAATGGTGAATCTGTACTGTTTACTGGTTCTGTAAATAAATATGATGAAGAACGCTCTTTACGAATTTCTGTTTTTGATTCTAGTAACAATTTAATCATAACTAAAAAAACACCTGTTGACACTTATGGCAAATTTTCTTATACTGTAGAATTAAATGAAAAATTTTCTGATGGAAAATATATTGTCAAATCTCAATATGGAAATTCTAAATATACTGTAAACATATCTTCTTTTGTGATTACTACTGGAAATTCTTCTACAATGACCCCAAACACATCTGAAATTCCTGCTTGGGTTAAAAATAATGCAGGCTGGTGGGCTGCAGGCGCTATTGATGATAACTCATTTGTACAAGGAATTCAATTTTTGGTACAAGAAGGATTTATGAAAATTCCTGTAACTGAACAAGGGTCTGGATCTGGAAGTAACGAAATTCCTGCTTGGGTTAAAAATAATGCAGGCTGGTGGGCTGCAGGCGCTATTGATGATAACTCATTTGTACAAGGAATTCAATTTTTGATACAAGAAGGATTTATGAACATTACAAATTAATTTTTTTAATTCTAACAACACATTCTATTTATTGCATTTTTCTAATTTTCATACCTATTCCAAACGATATGATCATTCCAGTTAATGACAATATTGTTAATGAATTAGTGTCAACTGTTACTGGTGTATCTGTAATTAACGGAATAACTAAAGAAAATCCAAACATTATCCCACTGATGTAACTAATGTTTTTTAGAATTGGTAATTTACATGGAATTGTCATAAAAAATAGTTTTTCTTAAATTATTTAGTCTTTGATAATGACAAATTAATTTATATTTTAGAAATCCATATTTGATTGATGAAAACTGAAAAAGAAATAGAGGAATTTCGAAAAGATATAGAACAAAGATTAGTAGATGTTTCAAAATTACCTGATCCTATGGGTGCTATGAAATATTATCAAGGTGCACTTCGAACCCTTGAATGGATGACTACTGGACAGGATATTTGATAATTATTATATTATTTTCTAGTAATCCTAAGTACTATTCCAATTATTAAGAAAATTACCATAAAATATGATGACATTACTGTCCATTGAGTAATTGTGCCTAACTGTAAATCATTTAATACCAAAATTGAGAATATTATTGTAAATATTATTCCAATAATTAACATGATATTTTTAATAATACTTTTTGAATTTACAAATCCCATGTTAAATAACTATAATTAAATTATTTATTTTAACGTATTTTCTAATTCTATTAATTTACGCCACTACGTCTTTTGATCTCTGGTGTTTTTTCTTTTGTTATATTTTTATTAAAATCCTCTAATTTCAATTTATTTTCTTCAATTTCTTGTTCTGTCCATTCACGAATAATTTCATCTTTAATATTTACAAAATTCTTACATTTTTCACAAAGCCATAATGCATCTCTTTCTTCTGTAAAAGCAATTGGAAATCTTCTCCCATTACATTGTTTACACAACAGTGGCATAGTTTTCTGTATTTATACTTCTATTTGTACTGACATTATTGAGAGTGATTTTCAAAAACTTAATGAATTAAACAGTTGTTTGTAAAATATGCCTAACATGTGGGAAAAATATTCAGGTTCAATATTTTCTGGTAAGAATAAGTCAACAAAGCGTCACACTTTTGGAGTGATTTAACATGTGGGAAAAATATTCTGGTTCAATATTTTCTGGCAAAAGTATGATTATTCTTGTAATTGGTGGACTGATAGCTGGTGCAATTTTATCACTGCTAAGATGATTATGTCTTATTTTGATGTGATTACTAACTTGTCATTGTAAGTAAAATTGCCCCAATTACTATGATGGTTATTCCTAAAATTAGACCTTTGGAAATCATAATTTTCTTTTTTTATTGTAAAATATCTAAACTTATCTTAGAAATATCGGTTAATTTTATCACAAATCCTTTTTTTAATCTATTTTTAGTCACAATCACTTGTGCCTAGTACGCTTTTTTCTTGAATATTGAGCTGTTCATAGTATTTTACACAGAGAAAACATAAAATCCATACATCCTAATTTTTTGTTATACTTTGATTGAATATATTGAAAAAAAATACATCCAAAAAAATTCTGTAGAAAAACGAGATTATCAAATTAATCTTGCAAATCAAGCAATGATAGAAAATTGTATTGTTGTTTTGCCTACAGGTCTTGGAAAAACTACTATTGCATTACATATGATTGCAGAATATCTATCAAAAGAATCTGGTGGAATTTTATTTTTGGCACCAACCAGAGTTTTAGTTAATCAACATTTTGATTTTTTAAAACAAAATCTACTCTTTGATGATATTACATTAATCACCGGTGAAGATACTGTTGAAAAAAGAACTAGTCTTTGGAATAGTCGAATAATTTGTGCTACTCCTGAAGTTGCTAGAAATGATCTAAATAAAAAAATTGTTTCTTCAAACCAATTTAGTTTGATAATTTTTGATGAAGTGCATCGTACAACTGGGGATTATGCATACTCTAGTATTGCTGAGCATTTTGAAAATTCAACTACTCGGATTTTAGGTATGACTGCAACACTTCCAAGCGAACAAGCAAAAGCAACTGAAATTTTAACAAAGCTTAGAATTTCAAGTGTTGCTGAACGAACTGAAAATAGTCCGGATGTAAAACCATACATCCAAGAAACTAATACTGAATGGATTTATGTTGAACTTCCACCCGAATTAAAATCCATCCAAAAATTATTGAAATTAGCTTTAGATGAAAGATATGATCTTCTTAGAAAAAATGGTCTTAATTTGAATGATCAACAATCTCTTTCAGCATTACTTCGAATGAGACCTTTTGTATTGGCTAAAAATAGAAAATCTGCAAAACCTCTTTTCTCTGGAATCCGAATTCATTATGCTCTGAATATTCTTGAGGCACATGGTGTAACTCCCTTTTTACAATTTTGTAAACGTGCCCAAGCAAAAAAGGGTGTTGGAGTAAAAGATTTGTTTGAACTTGATCCAAATTTCACTAAGGCATTAACACTTGCAAAAGAAGCACAATCTTATGGGATTGAACACTCCAAAATTCTAAAATTAAAAGAAATTTTAAATTCTGTTCCTGGAAAGGCTTTGATTTTTACCAGTTATCGTGACTCTGTAGATATGATTTTCAATAAATTGGCTGAAATGGGAATTTCTGCAGGAATTTTAATTGGAAAAGCTGGAGATAATGGATTAAAACAAAAAAAGCAGATTGAAGTTGTCCAAAAATTTAGAGATGGTGAATTCAAAGTATTAGTTGCAACTCGTGTTGGTGAAGAAGGATTGGATATTGCTGAAGTTAATCAAGTAATTTTTTATGATAATGTTCCAAGTTCAATTCGGTTCATTCAACGAAGAGGTAGAACTGGTCGAAAAGATACCGGTAAGTTGGTTGTATTGATTGCTAAAAATACTATTGATGAGACATACTACTGGATTGGTAAACGAAAAATGTCTGCTGCTAAATCTATGGGATCTAAAATGACTAAAGTATTGGAAAAAAATAAAGGAAATAATTCTTCTAAAAAAACTGGTCTTGATGTTTTTATCTAATTATTGTATTTTTTACAAATTTTTTCAATAATTTTTTGTTTTTTTTGTATTACTTGATTTTTCATTCTTGATTCCAAATGATGAATACTACTATTTTTTGCAATTAGTAAATTTTCTAATCTAATGTCATATTGATTTTCTAGAAAATTTCTTACTCCTTGAGATCCTCCTTCTAATTCTAAATTATCAAACGCATCTATTGCTAAATTACTGATGGATTTTTCTAAATATTCTAAAATATCATTTAAATTTTTTTCAGTTAAAACTGTCATTTTTATTTAGATTTTATTATCCTAATCGTTTAATGATGTGATACCCAAATCCTGTTTTTACTGGTTCAGATATCTCCCCAATTTGTAATCTGAAGGCAACATCTTCAAACTCTTTTACCATTTGTCCTTTTGTAAAATATCCTAAATCTCCTTCTTTTTTTCCACTTGGACATGTAGAAATCTCTTTAGCAATCGCACCAAATTTTTTTCCTTTCTTGATTTCTTCTAGTAATTGTAAAGCTTGACTTTGCTTTTCAACTAAAATATGTGAACATTTTATTTTGTTTGACAATTCTATATTTTCCTCATTTTACAAATTATCATATCTGATTAATCGTATACCATCAAATCTTTTTCTTCTAATAATGCGTGGATTTGATGAACTGAACGATGGATCTCTTTTTCAAGTTTAGCACCAACACAAACCAACTTCCCTGATGCAAAAATCAAAATGACTGTTTTTGGATCAAGCATTCTGTGAATCAATCCTGGGAATTGTTCTGGTTCGTACATGCTTCTTG
>Ga0066383_10000145_pt1 | contig 22913 bp, 24 predicted proteins | sample Knorr_S23_td_Bot_FD_70950 | JGI IMG/M metagenome (GOLD analysis project Ga0066383, IMG submission 70950) | Marine microbial communities from Southern Atlantic Ocean transect - Knorr_S23_td_Bottom_ad_3770_LV_A | ecosystem: Environmental > Aquatic > Marine > Oceanic | place: Southern Atlantic...
GCCAAAAATTCAGGCCTTTCGACGCATTTAGATGGTGCGCGTCTGTTAAATGCGTGCGCAAAAACTGGCATTTCGGCGGCGCGTTACTCACGTGAATACGACAGTTGTTGGATTGATTTCACAAAAGGCTTAGGAGCACCAGTAGGTGCGGTTCTCGTTGGGAGTGCCGAATTTATTCAAGCCGCTTGGCGCGTAAAACAACGTATAGGCGGAGCAATGCGGCAATCTGGTGTAATTGCTTCTTATTGTCTTTATGCACTTGAAAACAACGTTGAGCGGTTGGCTGAAGACCACGCTCTCGCTGCTAGAATTTCTAACTCCCTTCGGGATTTTCCTGGAATAGCGAATGTTCTCCCTGTTGAAACCAATATCATTATTGCGGATCTGGCGGCGGATGCACCTTCGGCTGCACAGTTGGTAAGTAAATTAAGGGAAGAGTCCATTCATATCGGAGCGTTTGGCGACAAACGGATCCGAATCGTCACTCACCTCGACGTAAATGCGCAAGCTGCAGACGATCTAATTGCGGCATTGAGCAATCACTTAGGCAGCATACCCTCTGAAATGGAAGGCTTATAATGTCTGACCACTTCGTCAATGTGATTGATCTTTATAAGCAATCAGATCATGTTACCCTCTTTCCTTAAGTTTAATTGCAACTTTTTCGGGACTTAACTTCGTATAAGTATTCAGCAATATTCTTGGGTCCTTGTGTCCTGAAAAAAGTTGAACCTCTGGGACGCTTAAGCCTTTTTCAAACAACATTGAACAAGCGTGTCTTCTCAAGTCATGCCAAACAAAATTATTAATCTTTGCTTTCTTTAACGCTCGATACCATGGAACCTTTAAGCTATCTCTAGTCATAGGAAATAACTTCCCGTCAAGTTGTCTTGGTATTAACGCTAAGATAGACAATGCCTTCTCACTTAATGGAATTGCCCTCGCCTCCCCGTTCTTTGTTTCAGGAATAAACAACGTCCTTTTATCAAAATTAATAAGCTCATATCGTATCTTTAAGAGCTCGCCTTGTCTTAAGGCTGTTTCGATAGAGAATTGAACCATAGATTTAAGATATTTATTTTTTGATAACGAACATGCCTCAATCAATCGTTCGTATTCACCATTCACTAAAATCCTATTTCTTGGTTTGGGTTCTTTTTCTCTTTTAATAAGTTTACAAGGATTATGGGGAAGATAAATTCCCCAATCATTTATAGCGACATCAATAATAATACTTATTAACGATTTATGTTTGTTAAAAGTAGTTGGCGACCAATGTCTTAAACTTCTATCTCTAAATTCAGCAATATGCTTAGTAGATAAACGCAATAAGTTCGTATCAGCAATTATATCCTTACGAAGATTGCCGACCCGGTATGCAATATTCTTTTTATCTTTTTTTGTAGAGTGTTTGCCCTCCTCTATGTATCTTTCCAATAAATCACCTAGAGTTAGCTTGGACGCCTCACTATAATCTGAAAAATCTCCCGTATCAAGTTTGCGTTCCATAGCACGAGCCCATTTCTTTGCGTCCGTTTTGTTATAAAAAGATTTAACAATCGCTTTGACACCCTTGCGTCTAACGAACGCTAAATAAGTAGTTCTATTATTTCGTTTTCGTTTAATAATTGAAGCCATAATCACTCACTTTCTGAGAGTGAATTGCAACCTATGTGCAACCAAACTAACTTCTTATATATTTATGGATTAGTTTTTTGACGGACTACTTGGCTTTAACCATTGGACACCAACCTATGACATCGGGCACCACAAGCCCGCGCTCTAACCAACTGAGCTACGTTCGCCATTTTGCATAAAAATATATTTATTTTATGCTGAATTTCGATATACCAAAATAATGCAAGTTTCCAAAAGGTTATTTAGTTTAGAAACAGAGTCCGCATTTGCCATATTGGAAAAAGTAAAAAAACTAGAATTAGAAGGTAAAGATATAATAAATCTTGGAATAGGGCAGCCTGATTTTCCAACACCTCAAAATATACTAGAGGCAGCAAAAAAAGCGATTACTGATGGTCATCATGGGTATACTCCCTCCAATGGAATTTTGCCTTTAAGAGAAGCTGTTTCCAAAAAAATATATGAAGATTATAATACTTCAGTTAGTCCTGATAATATTCTTATTACCCCGGGTGGAAAACCAGTAATTTTTTTTGCTGCATTAATTTTTGGTGAACCTGGAGTTGAAATAATTTATCCTGATCCTGGGTTTCCTATCTATCGCTCCATGATCAAGTATACTGGAGCAAAGCCTGTTCCTTTAGAACTAAAAGAAAAAGATAATTTTGAAGTAAATATAGAACTACTTGAAAAATTAATTACAAATAAAACACGATTAATTATTTTAAATAATCCAAATAATCCAACTGGCTCTTTCATGAATGAAACAAAAATTTCACAGCTCGTGAATATTTTAGAAAAATATCCTGAAACAGTGATTTTAAGTGATGAAATTTATAGTAAAATAATTTTTGATAATTTCTCTATGCCGTCATTATTAAAATTTGAATCCATTAGGGATCGGCTAATTGTTTTAGAAGGCTGGAGTAAAACTTTTTGTATGACAGGTTGGCGCTTGGGTTGGAGTGTTTGGCCTAATAAAATAATTGATTTTGCGAATAAACTTTGTGTTAATGATCATTCTTGCCCATCATCAATTTCTCAATATGCTGGTTTGGAAGCTTTGATGGGACCTCAGGATGAAGTTGTGAAAATTGTAAAAGAATTTGAAAGAAGAAAATCTTTTGTTCATAATGGGCTAAATAGATTAAAAAAAATTAAATGCTTTAAACCTGGTGGTGCTTTTTATGCATTTCCTAATATTATTGAAACTAACATGTCTGGTAATCAATTTGCGGATATTGCATTAAATGAATTGGGAGTTGCTCTTGTTCCTGGATCAAGTTTTGGGGACAGTGTAGATGAATACGTTAGATTAAGTTATGCTAATTCTATGGAAAATATTGAAAAAGCTATTTATAGGCTTTCTAAAATATGAAAAAAATTGAAGCAATAATAAAACCTTTAAGATTATCTATTGTAAAAGAGGCACTGCATGAAATTGGCTTATCGGGAATGACGGTGTTAGATGTTAAAGGTTTTGGTAGGCAAAGAGGTCAGGACGGATTGGATATCAATCAAGATTATGATGATGAGTTTCATGCTAAAATTAAAATTGAGTTAATTGTTGAAGACACAATGGTTGAACAAGCAATAGAATCAATAACAAATGCTGCTTATTCAGGTAAAATTGGTGATGGTAAAATTTTTATATCAAGTATCGAGCAAGTGATTAGGATTAGGACAGGAGAAAAAGACAGTGATGCTGTCTAATTTTTCTTTACAAAACAATAGAAATAAATAAAAGGACCTTAATCGTTCAACTCATCATAACTGATGGGTCGGAAGTAGACATTAGTCGAAGGAACGCATGCAAAAGTTATAAATCGTTCAACCCAAAAGGGTCGGAAGTAAGCAACAGCTGAAGGAACGCGCATAAAAAGCAGATTTCATAACTAGAGCATGAATTTAACTGGGTGAGTCCTTGGAGGACGATCTCATTAAATAAAGGAAATAGATATGAAATTTAATTGTTCAACACCAAAAGAATTGATGTCTAAAACAAAAGATTTAGACATAAAAATGGTCGATCTGCGCTTTACTGATATGCCAGGAACTACACATCACATTACAATACCTATAAAATTTTTAAATGAAGACTTATTTACTGATGGTGTTGGATTTGATGGATCTTCAGTAAGAGGATTTCAATCAATCGAAAAGAGTGATATGACTATGGTTCCAGATATAACTACAGCATACTTAGACCCGTTCTACTCTGAAAAAACAATAGCTTTTTATTGTTATATTGTAGATCCTATAACATATGAAAGTTATTCAAAAGATCCGAGATATATAGCTAAAAAAGCTGAGGAGTATTTAAAATCTTCAGGAATGGGAGAAACAGCTTACTTTGGTCCTGAGGCAGAATTCTTTATTTTTAATGATGTAAAATATGACTCTGGATCGAATTTTACTTTTCATGAAGTTGACTCAGGGGAAGGAGCTTGGAATACAGGTCGAGAAGAAAGTCCTAACTTAGGACACAAACCAAGACACAAAGAAGGTTACTTTCCTCTACCGCCAGTAGATAGCATGCACGATGTTAGAACTGAAATGGTAATAACAATGGAAGACATTGGAATAAATGTTGAAGCTCATCATCATGAAGTTGCAACTGGTGGCCAGCAAGAAATTGATTTAGAATTTTCCCCATTATTATCTATGGCAGATGATTTGCTGAAATATAAATATGTTGTAAAAAATGTAGCAAAACAACATGGGCTTACTGCAACGTTTATGCCTAAGCCATTGTTTGGAGATAATGGTTCGGGTATGCATGTGCATTCAAGTGTTTGGAGGAATGGTGAAACACTAATGTATAAAAAAGGAAATTATGCAGACTTAAGTGATTTTGCATTACATTACATCGGCGGCATTTTAAAACATGCCCCTGCTCTTTTAGCATTGTGTGCCCCAACAACAAATTCATATAAACGTTTAGTTCCAGGTTTTGAAGCACCTGTAAATATTGCATATTCTGAAGCAAATAGAACGGCATCTATTAGAATTCCGAACAACTATACTTCAAGTCCAAAAGCAAAGAGAATAGAGTTCAGGTGTCCTGATCCATCTTCAAATCCTTACCTTGTTTTTTCTTCAATTCTAATGGCTGGTTTAGATGGTGTTAAAAATAAAATTGATCCAGGACAACCTACTGATATCAATATTTATGAAGCCCCAGCAGATATATTAGCAAAAATTCCTTCTACTCCAGGATCTCTGGCAGAAGCATTGAATGCTCTTGAAAAAGATCATGATTTTTTATTAGAAGGTGGTGTTTTTACTAAAGATAATATTGAAACTTACATTTCTTATAAAAGAGAAAAAGAGGTTAATCCAATGAATCTAAGACCTCATCCTCATGAGTTTAATTTATATTACGACGTATAAATTTAACAATATATATATTTGAAAACCGCTATCATAATTGATAACGGTTTTTTTATACCAAACACTAACTCCTTTTGATAAAGTACAATTAAATTGACTAAGAAAAAAACATATTCAGCAAAAGATATTGAAGTTCTCGAAGGTCTTCAGCCGGTAAGAAAACGCCCTGGAATGTATATTGGCAATACAAATGAAGAGGGATTGCACCATCTGGTAAATGAAGTACTAGATAATTCCATCGATGAAATAGTAGCAGGTCATGCCAAAAATATTTCTTTTTACTATGCAAAAGATAAGTCAATAACAATAAAAGATGATGGACGCGGGATTCCTGTTGATTTTCATCCCAAATATAAAAATAAAAGGGCTTTAGAAATAGTATTAACGACCTTACATGCTGGGGGAAAATTCTCAGAAAGTGCTTATAAAACATCAGGTGGATTACATGGTGTGGGAATTTCAGTTGTTAATGCCTTAAGTGAAAGAATGGAGGTAAAAGTTTATAATAAAGCCAAAGTTTACTCACAGAATTACTCACGTGGACTGGCTAAAAGTAAAATCACTATTGGAAAGTGCAAAAAATACCTCAAGGGTACTGAGATACGTTTTATTCCTGATAATGAAATTTTTGAGATTGTTATGTTCTCTCCTAAAAAACTTCATTCATTTATAAAAATGAAAGCTGTCTTAGTTAAGGGAGCTAAAATTTCATTTGCAGTAGATAAAGATTTAATTCATGACACAACTCCAAATCATGCTGAATTTTATTATCCCAAAGGAATTGTTGATTTGATGAAAGAAAACTTTGAAAACAGGAAAAAAGTTATTTCTAAATTTTTTTATGCTAATTTAGATTTAAATTCAAAAGAAAAATGTGAGATTTATATTGCTTTCAATGAAGGTCAGCAATCTTCAATGGAATCATTTTGCAATACCATTAAAACACCCGATGGCGGGTCACACGAAAATGCCTTAAAAAACTCAGTTATGAAATCAATAAAACTTTACGGCAAAAAAAATCAACTATCAAAATCGGTAAATGTAACGCCAAATGATTTATTTGATTTCTCTGATTCTTTCATTTCTATCTTTATCAACTCTCCTAGTTTTGAGGGACAAACTAAGAAAAGAATAATGATGCCTAAAATTCAGAAGCAATTAGAAGAAAAAATTCAAAATCAGTTTTTGTTATGGTTAAATAGTAATAAAAAAGAATCTATAAAATTGTTAGAAACTTTAATTGAACGTTCGTTACTGAGGACAGACTTGTCAAAATTTAAAGAACTTGAGAGAAAGACTGTTAAAGAAAAAAATAAACTTCCCGGCAAACTTGTTGATTGCTCCAGTAAAAAAATTGAGGGAACTGAATTATTTATCGTTGAAGGGGATAGTGCTGGTGGCTCTGCAAAACAAGCACGTTTTAGAGAAAAACAAGCTATATTGCCTTTAAGAGGCAAAATATTGAATGTATATAGTGTCTCCCTATCAAAAATTGCTGGTAATTCTGAGATTCAAAATTTAATACAAGCTATAGGATGTGGCTTTGGAAAAAATTTCCAATTATCCAACTTAAGATATGAAAAAATAATTCTCATGACCGATGCAGATGTAGATGGCTCTCACATTGCTACGTTATTAATTACTTTTTTTTATAAATACATGCGCAAAATAATTGAAAAGGGAAAGTTATATTTAGCAATGCCCCCACTATATAAAATTAGTTATAAAGATTCAGATTACTTTGCTTATGATGAAAAACAAAAAAATAAAATACTTCAATCTCAAGCGAAAAAGACGTCCCCACAGATTACTCGTTTTAAAGGCCTTGGGGAAATGCCCGCAAACCAATTACGGGACACTACAATGGATACTGATCATCGACAATTAATACAAATTCATTTAAAGCATGGGGCCAAAGAAGAAGAAAAGACTGAGAAACTTTTTTATTCCTTAATGGGCAAAAAAGCTGAGCATAGGTATAATTTTATCCAAGAGAACGCTAATTTTACAAGCAATTTAGATATTTAACTTAATTATGCGGAAATTTATCCTAACAATAGATCAAGGTACTACGAGTTCACGAGTTACAGTCTATAACAATAGATTTAATGTCGTTGATACAATAAAAAAAGAATTTACACAGTTTTTTCCAAATGATGGATGGGTTGAACATAACGCCTTAGAGATATGGAATGATGTTAAAGCGTTAATATCAAAAATCTTAAAAAAAAATAAACTAAAAGGATCGCAAATATTATCTATTGGCATCACAAATCAAAGAGAAACAACAGTTTTATGGGACAAGATAACCGGCAAACCTATTTACAATGCAATAGTTTGGCAAGACCGAAGAACTACTGGGATTTGTTCAGCTCTAAAGAAAAAAATGTTAGTTAGTAAAATTCAAAAAATTACTGGACTAATTATAGATCCATATTTTTCTGCAACAAAAATAAAATGGATATTAACCAATGCAAAAAATGCAAAAAAACTTTTAAAAAAAAATAATTTGTTATTTGGAACAATAGATACATGGTTACTTTGGAATTTAACAAAGGGGAAATCGCACTTAACTGATATTACAAATGCTTCTAGAACTATGTTATTTGATTCTAAAAAAGAAAAATGGTCAAAAGAATTATTATCTGTCTTAAAAATTCCATCCAAGATATTGCCTAAAGTAGTTGAAAATACATTTGATTTTGGAGAAACAAACCTCTTTGGAGAAACTATAAAAATTGGTGGTATGGCAGGCGATCAACAGGCGGCAACAATTGGTCAAGCATGTTTTCATTCAGGACAGTCAAAAAGCACATATGGCACAGGTTGTTTTCTTTTGATGAATATTGGTAGTCAATTTAAGTTATCAAAAAATCGCCTCCTAACTACAGTTGCCTACAAAATTGGTACAAAAAAAATGTATTGCTATGAAGGAAGTATTTTTGTTGCTGGATCTGCTATTCAATGGTTGCGTGATAAATTACTATTTTTTAAGAATGCAAAAGAAACTGAAAAATTATATTCAAAAGCGAACATTAATGAAAAACTAATTATTGTACCTGCTTTAACAGGGCTAGGTGCCCCCCATTGGAAACCCAATGCAAGAGGAATAATAATCGGCATAACTAGAAACACATCGATACCAGATATGGTCAAAGCGACAATAGATAGTATTACTTTTCAAACTTATGATTTAGTCAGTGCTATGGAAAAAGATTCAGCATCTAATATTAAGGAAATGAGAGTGGATGGAGGCATGGTCACAAATAATAACTTTATTCAAAGTTTGTCTAATACTTTGCAGAAAAAAATTATAAAACCTAAAAATATTGAAACAACCTCTTTAGGTGTTGCTTATTTAGCTGCATTATCTTGTGGGCTTTTAAAGAATACGTCAGCCATTACAAGTTTATGGGAAAGTAGTAAAATTTTTAAACCAAAAATTAAAAAATCATTAATGACTAATAAAATCAATGAATGGCAAAAGATTGTCTCTATATTGACGAAAAATTATCCTTAAGATGTGTCAACCAATTAATTAATTCTCTATAACGAATTTTATCATCAATTAACGTATCGGATATTTCTAAATCTTTTCTTAATGAATCATATTTATTCAAATCAGACAAATAATTATACATTATATTAAAATCATGCTCTGAAGAAAAAAAATCTTCTTCTAAAAGAATTGATTTTCTCTGGGAAATCAAGCCAGATATCCACTTACTATTAAATTCTGGGTGATATTGAACTCCCCAAACTTCTGAATTATTTCTAGAGAAAGTGAAAGACTGATAATCACTATTATCATTAGAAGATAAAACTATTGAATTTGCAGGCAATTTTTCTACTATATCATAATGCCAACAAAATGAATCAAAAGTATATGGTTTATCGTTATACATTGGGTGGTTAATGCCTTGTTTATTTAATGTTATTTTTTTTGCTATAACTGCTTCTAATCCTTTAGGATTTTTTCGTACATGACCTCCTGCAGCGGTAGCTAATACTTGTAACCCCCAACAACTTCCAAAAATCTTATTTTTTTTTTGAAGTAGTATCTTTGCCAAATCAATTTGACGTCGAACATCTGGTCTTAAATCATAAATATTAAGTACGCTACCAGTCCATGCTATTCCATCGAAATCCTCTAAGTTAGTTCCTGGCGGAAGAAAATCATCTCCCCATGTAGGATGTATAATGCTGATATTTAATTCATAAGCTGATATTTTCTCTAGAACCTCTTGGTAAACTTCATATTGAGTTAACATTCCAAGTTCCGTATATTTTTCAGAACTGACTTTCTCGTTGCCATCTACTATGAGAATATTCACTGAAGATTTAATTAAATTAATCCTTTTAATTTTGCAAATTGTAAAATAAACATGTTCAAGTTAATGAGTATAAAACTTGGTATAGCTCCTATTGCCTGGAGCAACGATGATATGCCTGAGCTAGGTGGTGACACGCCTATTGAACAATGTCTTGAAGAAGCTAGCTTGGCAGGATTTACTGGAATTGAACTTGGTGGAAAATTTCCAAGAAATCCTGGAAAAATTAAATTTCTTTTACAAAAATACAAATTATCACTTCCTGGGGGCTGGTATGGATCACTATTGCACGAAAGGTCCATTAAGGATGAGTGGTCTACAATGCAGGGCCATATTCAATTATTACAACATGTTAACGCAAGTGTTTTTGTTTTCGCTGATGTTTCCGGCTCAATCCAAAAAGATATTAATTCTCCTCTTTCTAAAAGGCCGCAATTGGAAAATCATGAATGGCCAGAGTATTGTAAAAAAATTTCAGATATATCAAGTAGGCTTAATGATGTTGGACTTCCCATGTCTTATCATGAACATATGGGGACTTTCATTCAAACAGAAAAAGACGTTGATAGATTTATTAATGAAACGAATGATAATACGTATCTTTTATATGATACTGGACATCTATTATTTGCTCAAGCAGACTACCAAGCTATCCTAAAAAAATATATTTCACGTATTAATCATGTCCATTGCAAGGATATTAGAAAAAATGTTTTGGAAAACTCATTAGCTAAAGATCTAAGCTTTAGAGAATCTTTTTTAGGTGGAACTTTTACAGTGCCAGGTGATGGATGCATTGACTATCTACCCCTATTATCTACCTTGCATGAAAATAATTATAATGATTGGCTTGTTATTGAGGCAGAACAAGATCCAAAAAAAGCCAATCCTTTTGAATATGCGAAAATTGGTTTCAAATATTTAACTGGCATAATGAATGAAGTGGGTTACAAAATATAGAATGTAGTCAAAAGTATAATTATCGAGTCACTCTTAAATGTGGATTATACTTCCACTCTAGATACTTGATAAATTGCACCATAAGAAAATTAAGCAAAAGATATAATATACCTGCAGCTAAAAAAGCTTCGACAGGAGCCCAAGTTACTGCCATAATTCTTCTAGCTATCCCTGTCATCTCCATATAGGTTGTTAAACTAACCAAAGAAGTAGCCTTGACCATTAAAATTAGTTCGTTACCATAAGTAGGTAATACTCTCCTTAAGGCTATAGGAAAAATTATTCTTCTAAACAGTCCAATTCGTGTAAAACCCAGAGATTTTCCTGATTCAATTTGACCCTGTGAAACTGCTTGAATTCCGCCTCGAAAAATTTCACTACCGTAAGCTACTGTATTTAAGGTTAGAGCTAAAACTCCGCACCAAAAAGGCTCTTTCAATACTATCCATAAAAAACTATCCCTAATTCCTTTTACAGAACCAAGACCAAAATAAATAAGATAAATTTGAACTAGCAATGGTGTTCCGCGAATAACAAAAATATAATATTCAACTGTTTTTGATAATAATTTATTTTTTGACACTCTTCCCAAAGCAAAAATTAAAGATAAGACAAAACCAATAGGCAAAGAGGCTAGTAGTAATAAAAGCGTCTGATCAAGAGCTTTTAAAATTTTAAAAAAGTTAATAAATATTAAGCTTTCTTGAAAAGAATTGAAAAATTCAAAAAAATTCATGAAGTTTGAGCAAAACCTTTATTGGCTTGCCTTTCAAGATAATTAAAAAATTTACCAGAAAAAGTTGTTAGAAACAGATATAAAAAAGCTGCGGTAATTAAAAAAGTAAGAGGAGAATGTTCCACATTAGAGGAAATTCTAGTCTGACGCATAATTTCAACAAGTCCTGTAACTGAAATTAAGGAAGTGTCTTTTAAAGTAACCTGCCAAACATTTCCTAAACCTGGAATAGCATGTCTCAATACTTGGGAGACTAATATTTTATAAAAAATTTGAAACTTAGATAACCCAAGAGTTTTCGCAGCCTCAACTTGTCCTCGATCAATAGATAAAAAGGCAGCACGTAAAACTTCTGTTGAGTAAGTTGCAGAAATAATGCCAATTGCAACAACACTTATGGTAAAAGCATTTAATTCAATATATCCATTATAACCAAAAACTTTAGCAAGTTTCATTACGACAGCACTTCCGCCAAAAAAAATAAGATATATAACTAGTAATTCAGGAACGCCCCTAACGACTGTTGTGTAAAAATTAGAAATGAAATTCAGGAATTTTGATAAAGTTAACTTTGCCCAAGCTGCAAAAATTGCAATAAAGATACCGAGTCCCATTGAACAAATACTGACTATGATTGTCATTAATGTTGCAATTAAGAATTCATCTCCCCAACCCAAGTCACCAAAGATTAATTTTTCAAATTTGAACATTTAACCTTATTTTAATAATGATCTAACGTTCTATTGTCCAACCTATAACTTTATTTATCTCTCTTATAACCCTTACTGTTGGAATAATTTTGACATCCCGACTGTTAAATTCTGATGAATTTATAGGTATGAGGTTTTTGTGCTGCGGTGTAAATTTGTTAGAGTCTTTATGGCCAAAAAGTTTAATTACAGGGCAATATTTTGTAGATAGCATATGTGCAATTCCACTATCATTAGCTACAGCACAATTTATAAACTTTGTTGAACCCATAACTATTTCAATATTAGAAAAATCTTTAATAATATCCTCAGGAATTACTGCTTTAGGAAATTTAGCAATTAATTGATGTTTAATTTTAATTTCATCTGGACCTAAATACAGGACAATTATATAACTCTTTTTTTCAAAATATTTTCCCACTTCGATAAATTTTTCAATAGGCCAAATTTTATTTTTTTCACCTGCTCCAGGGGCAATACCAATATATTTATTTTGACTTTTAAATATTAGAGCTAGGTTTTTTTCTAATTGCTCAGGTATATTTATTTTAAATGTGTCATCAATCTTATCCGGTTTAATTACATTCAACAAATTAAAAAGGCCATCAAGATAATATTGCCTTATATTTTTTGATTGTTTGTTGATACTTATAGAAGAAAACAAACCATTACCTGCGGCCGAAATAAAATGCTCGCATTTAATTCTTTTTAAAGCAAATGTTCTAAAAATTGCTTTTTGTGTGTCAAGAATATATTCATATTTTTTGTTTTGAAAATTGTAACTATTAGAAATGTCTTGCCAAAAAAAGGGATTGAGATCGGCTTGTTCAATAATTTCATCAATATACTGAGCGGCAATTGACTGGAGAAAGCTATTATAAACGGTTTTGCCTTTGTTCGTCATCCAAATCAAAAGATAGTTAGGCAGTCTTTTTTTTATTTCATGTAACAGTGGGAGCTTTATTATGCCATCCCCTAACTTTTCTCCATTAGTAAAAACAAGAATACTTTTTTCCATAAAATAACACTATACTAATATAGAAAAATATTAAAAAAATATTTTTTTACAACTAACTAAATTTGTAATCCTGTAATGAATGCAATAATACTTATCAAAAAGCTTGAAACAGATTGGATAAACCAATGAATTGGCTCGAGCGTTATTCCTATTTTTTTCCCTATAAGAGGAAGAACGAATAATGCAGTTATAATAATAAAAAACCCATACCGTTCCAATCTGGCAAGTTGATAAGAAAGAGGTTGTGGAAGAAGTCCAACTGCTACCCTTCCACCATCCAATGGCGGTATAGGTATCATATTAAAAACTGCTAGAATAATATTTATAAAAAAAAAGTTTGCAAGAGTGCGAACCAGCCAAGGATTATCTAATAAGGCGAAATTATGCATAGTGGATAATATTGAAGCAGCAACAAAGGCAAGTACTACATTTGTAACTGGGCCAGCAATAGCAACAATTATCATATCACGAAGAGGATTTTTAAGACGATAAAATTTAACCGGCACTGGTTTTGCCCAACCAAATACGAAAGGACTTTTCATCACGATGAGAAGCAAAGGAAGAATAACCGTACCGAATCTATCAATGTGTTTTAATGGATTTAGGGTTACACGTCCAAGTTTTTTTGCGGTATCATCTCCTAAGAGATTTGCAGCATAACCATGAGCAGCCTCATGCATTGTGATGGAAATTAAGACAGGTATAATCCAAATTGAAGCGATATAAATAAACTGTTGCATTACCCAAATATATCACCATTCACCCAAAGATGAAAAATGAAAAAGATCGTGACAGAAAGACTAGGGTAATGGTGCCCAGGGGCGGAATTGAACCACCGACACGAGGATTTTCAGTCCTCTGCTCTACCGACTGAGCTACCTGGGCAAAAGAAAAATCTGATAAATTGTTTTTGAATGTAATTCAATTGAATATTCTATTTTATGTACTATTTAATGCGATTTATCGCTAATCAAGGTTAATGTAATTTTCATCCGAAAGCCATTTCATTAAATCCAAATCACTGCATTTTTTTGAACAAAATGGTATGAATGGATCTTTTGATTTTTTCTTGCAAGAAGGGCACTTAACTTTTGTTTTGTGAAGCTTAACTATCTTTTTAGAATAAAGTTTATTTATTTCCATCTAAAGGTTATTCGGCCTTTGGTTAAATCATATGGTGTCATTTCAACTGTAACTTTATCTCCTGCCAAAACACGAATTCTATTTTTTCTCATTTTGCCTGATGAATGAGCGAGTATCTCATGATCATTTTCTAATTTTACCTTGAACATTGCATTAGGCAAAAGCTCTAATACAACGCCTTGGAACTCAATCGTACCTTCTTTTGGCATTAATTCTCCATTTATTATTTCAAGTTATATAATTATTTTTTATCCATTTGTCTAATTTTAACAGATAGCTTGTGACCTTCAAAATTTTCGATGCTCGCCATCTTTGAAACATTATCTTGATTTTTGTTAAAACTTTCTAAATTCATTTCAACTACTGAACTTCGTTTCATAAAATCTAACACACCAAGACCTGAAGAAAATTTTGCTGAACCTGAAGTTGGCAAAACATGGTTTGTGCCAATTATATAATCTCCAAACACTTCAGAAGCATATTCACCCATAAATACTCCGCCAACATCGTTAACTTTCTCTAATATTTTATTTCGAGATTTATTTTGTAAATGTAAGTGTTCTGGCGCAATAAAATCAATAATATCAGCAACATTGTCAAAATTATTTACAATAATTATTAAACCATTATTATTTAAACTTTTATCAATTATTTCTTTTCTTGGAAGTTGTTCTTTTAATTTGTTGATTGACAAGATTACTTGATTGGAAAAGTTTTCATCATCAGTAATTAATATTGATTGAGCTTTTTCATCATGTTCTGACTGAGCAATCAAATCTGCAGCTACCCAATTAGGCTTATTATCTTTATCAGCTACAACAACAATTTCTGAAGGCCCCGCTATTAAATCTATACCGACCTTACCAAATACTTGTCTTTTTGCACTAGCTACATAAGCATTTCCTGGTCCAAAGATTTTATTGACTGGTTTTACACTTTCCGTGCCATAAGCTAGTGCTGCAATCGCATGCGCACCTCCAATCTGATAAACCTCTTTTATGTTTAGTTCATTTAACAATGCTAAAATATAAGGATTTAATGATCCTGACTGACTTGGAGTAACAACAACAATTCTTTCCACTCCAGCAACTTTTGCTGGTATGGCATTCATTATAAGTGATGAAGGATAAACCGCATTTCCACCTGGTACATAAAGCCCAACTGATTGAATTGGTTTCCATATTGATGAAGTCTTTGCTCCATCTTCAATGATCTCGTAATTTTGTGGTTTTTGTTTTTCATGATATTTTGTAATATTTTGAATAGCTACCTTAAAAGATTGTAATACATTTATATCAGCTTTATTTTTATAAGATTCACGGATTTTTTTTGAAATTAATACATTAGATGAATCAATTAAACTTCCATCAAATTCTTTGGTATACTTAAAAAGAGCCTCATCGCCATTTTGAATAATTTGATTAATGATTTTCTTTACCGATTCATCAATATCTTTAATGTTTTGTTGTAGTCTTTTTTGTAAAAAAAATTTAAGATCTTTAAAAAAATTCTGATTTTCAGATCTTAGAATTTTCACGATACAATCTTGCTAATTTCATTAATCAAGGATTCAATTATTTTTATTTTTGTTTTGTAAGCAGTTCTGTTAATAATTAATTTTGACTGTACTTCAATTATTGTTTCAACTTCTTTTAATCCATTCTCCTTCAGCGTTTTCCCAGTAGAAACCAGATCTACTATTCTTCTGCACATTGATAAAGATGGTGCGAGCTCCATGGAACCGTTTAATTTAATTGGATCAACCTGTACTCCCTTGTCAGCAAAAAACCGTTTGGTCAAATTGGGATACTTTGTGGCAACACGAATATTACTCCAACTTGATGGATCTTCATTTTTCAGCAAGTTAATAGGTGCTGCTATGGATAATCTACAGTGACCGATATTTAAATTTAAAGGAGCATATACTTCAGAATAATCATATTCTTGCACAATGTCATCCCCAGCTATCCCTATGTGAGCTGCTCCAAAAGCAACAAAAGTACACACATCAAATGCTCTTACTTTAATATAATTTATGTTTGGATTCTTAGATTTAAAAGTTAATTTTCTTGTTTTTTCGTCAAACAACAGAGGATCAGGTGCAAATGTTGTTTTATTAAGAATCTTCTTACATGCTTTAATAATTCTTCCTCGAGGAACGGCTATGATAATTTTCCTAGTCATAATAAATAATTTGTAGGCTGTTCTATACACCTCAACAAAAACTTCTATAAAAAGTTAATTTATTTTTCTCTAATTATTGATGGTCCACATTTTCCAAGAGTTTCTTCAATTTTTTCATATCCTCTATCAAGATGATAAACGCGATTTACTTGCGTTTCTCCCTCAGCACACAAAGCCGCTAAAACCAAACTAACGCTCGCTCTCAAGTCGCTGGCCATTACTTGTGCTCCCTTAAATTTTCTACCGCCTTCAATGTAAGCTGTATCATTTTTTATTTTTATATTTGCCCCTAAACGATTAAGTTCAGACACATGCATAAAACGATTTTCAAATATTTTTTCAGTGATTTGAGATGTTCCTTCTGCCAGAGACATTAAAGCCATTACTTGCGCCTGCAGATCTGTTGGAAAGCCCGGGTAAGGTGCAGTTTCTATATTTGTTCCATAAATTTTATTTGAAGGTAAAATTGTTATAGAACTTTCATCTATTTTTAAATTCGCACCCATTGATTTTAAAGTTTCGATCAGAGAATTTAAATGGTTGGAGTTAATATTTTTAACTGTAAATTCCTTATTTAGCATAACAGCCGCTATAGTATATGTTCCAGCCACAATTCTATCAGTCATAATTGAATGGTCAGCTTGATAAAAGTCATTTACGCCGACAATTTTAATAGAATTACTACCGGCTCCAGATATCTTAGCTCCCATTTTATTTAAGCAAACAGCTAAATCAATTATTTCTGGTTCTTGCGCTGCATTATTAATTATTGAAATTCCATCTGCTTGCGCAGCAGCCATCATAATGTTCTCAGTAGCTCCAACACTCGGAAACGTTAGGGTTATGGTTGTGCCAGTTAATTTTCCTTTAACTCTGCCCTTTACGAATCCGTTATCTATTTCAAAATCAACACCCAATTTACTTAATCCATCTAAATGAATATCTATTGGTCGAGTACCAATTGCACACCCCCCTGGAAGAGAAATCTTTGCTTCCCTAAAACGAGAAAGTAGGGGTCCTAAGACCAAAATTGAAGCTCTCATTTTTCGAACCAAATCATAACTAGCAGTACTGTTTTTTAAATTTTGAGAATTTAAAGTTAGTGTATGATTGTTTTGATTTACTGATACACCAAAACTTCTTAATAAACTTATCATAGAGTTCATATCCTGCAGTTTTGGCAAATTATGTAAATTTAAATTTTCCTTACTTAAAAGTGAGGACACCATCACTGGAAGAGCGGCATTTTTTGATCCCGGTATATTAATTGAACCGAATAAGTTAGCGCCGCCCTTGATCTTGATTTTATCCATCTTTATTACTAATTTTTTTTCTTTTAAGAATATTTAGTTTCATTTTTTGTTCTAATTTTTTTACTCTTAATTCTTTCAACCTTTTTTTATGAAAAGATTTAGTTGAAATTGTGGTTTTTTTATTCATATATTTTTTTTGCGAATAGGTTGAAAAATGATAAAATGGAACCCAGAAAGGAATAGCATGAATGAAGATAACATAAATATGGAAATAAGAAAATTCTTAAAAAAAGTTGGCATTACATCACAAAGAATAATTGAAAACCAAATCAATATGGCAAATAAGAGTGGCTCTATTAAGATTGGTGATGAAATAGAATTAGAAATGTCTTTGTCTATTAAGAATTTTAATTCCATAAACTCAATTAGCGGCAAAATATTAATCGACTAGTAAATAATTATTGCCATCTTTAAACTTAGTTTAATAACTTCAATCATGATAAATTGAAGGCATCCGCAAACGGGTAACTTTAATCTCTTCTAGATTAATGCTTGAATTCAAAATCTTAGGTAAAGATGTTGTTTTTCTGATTATTTTTCCCCATGGATTAATGATCATTGAATGACCGTAGGTTTTGCGATTATTGTGATGTCTACCGCATTGAGCTGTTGCCACAACAAACACGGTATTTTCAATGGCACGTGTTCGAAGCAATGTTTCCCAATGATCCTTTCCTGTTGGTACAGTAAATGCTGAGGGAATAAAAATTATTTGCGCTCCCTTTTTAGTTAAATCGCGAAACAATGCAGGAAAACGTATATCGTAACAAATTGATAGGCCTAAAGTTACTTGTTTGATTTTACAAACTACTATCTTTTTTCCTTTATTAAATGATTGGGATTCTCTGTGTATTTCTTTTGAATTAATATTGACATCAAATAAATGAATTTTATCGTAATAATCAATAATTTTACCCTCCTTATTAATTAAGAAAGAACGGTTTAAAAGTTTTTTGGAGTTTTTCTTTTTTAACAATAGAGACCCTATATGAACAATTTTCTTATATTTTTTTGCAAACTTAAAGCATACATCCAGCACCGGGCACTTTGATTGATAAGTTGCATATTTAAAAAGATGTGCTCTATCACTAGTAATAATATTAGAACACTCAGGCGTTGAAATAATATCTGGATTAAAAGGAATTGTTTTTAATAAATTTTCTTTTATTAATTCCGAATTTTTAACAGGCTCTTCCAAACCCTGGATTTGTAATTGAGATATTTTGAGAATTTTCATTAAATTTAAATTATTTTAATTAGCTTATTCATATTTTTCTTGTAACTCCAATAATTTTAACCATCTTTCTTCTTTTTGATATAATTGGTCTTTCAAAGTTGTTAGTTCTTTAGTTATACTTGTAAATTTATCATAGTTATCTAAATATAAATTTGTATCCTTTAATTCATTATTAATTTCTAATATTTTTTTTTGAAAATTATCAATTTCATTTGGAAGTTGTTCTAATTCATATTGATATTTAAATGATAATTTTGATTTAATTTTTTCAATTGATTTTTTCTCTTCCACTTTTTTCAAAAGCTTAGCTTTTGGAATAATCTTATCTTCCTGATGGTTGAGAAAATCACTGTACCCTCCCATAAAAATTGATATATTGCCATTGCCATCAAAATGAAGAATTTTATTCACTGTCTGATCTAAAAAATCTCTGTCGTGTGAAACAATTAATAAGGTACCTTTATAATTAGTCAGCATCTCAGTTAACAAATCCATTGTCTCCAAATCCAAATCATTGGTTGGTTCATCCAAAATCAGGCCTGTTTGAGGATTAGCCAGAACCTTAGCTAATAACAATCTGTTTTGCTGCCCACCTGAAAGTGTTTGGATATTATCGGTTGATCTTGAGGGATCAAAAAGAAAATCTTTTAAATAACTGCAAACATGACGTTCCTTTCCTTGCACCTTAAGATAGTCGCCACCACTCGGAACTAAAATTTTCTTTAAAGAAAGATTCGAATCTAAGTCATTGCGCATCTGATCAAAATAAGAAAAGCGCATATCTCTTTTTAACTTAATGGTGCCATGTGAGCATGGAATTTGACCCAAGAGAGCTTTGAGAAAAGTTGATTTTCCAGTCCCATTATCGCCCAGTAAGCCAATTCTATCGTTCTTGTGAATTTTAATTGAAATTTTGTCTAACACTTTCTTTGCGGTATCTTCATACGTAATGGATACCTTATGAAATTCTGCAATAAATTTTGAGTTATCTGAACCTGATTTTAATACTTGAGCTTTAAACGAGGAAATTGCTTTTCGGTAAGAAGATTCATCTTTTTCAAGTTGTTCTTTTAATTGTTTTGCACGCTCTAATCTTTTCAAATTACGCTTTACCCTTGCCTTCACACCCCTACTAGCCCACTCAACTTCAATATTAACAAATTGTTTTCTATTTTTTAATTGTCTCGCTTCTTGCTCAAACAGTTCTACTGACCAGCGATCAAAGTTTTTAAAACCTGATGGACTGACCCGTAAATTTCCACGATCCAGCCAAAATACTTTATTGGTGAAATTAGAGAGAAAAGTTCTATCATGACTAACGCAAATGATTGAGCCTGCATAGGATTTAAGGTAATTCTCAAGCCAAATGATACATTCCAAGTCCAAATGATTGGTTGGTTCATCCAGCAAAACAATATCTGACTCGCCAATCAACGCCTTTATAAGGCCAACACGTCTTTTTTGTCCTCCAGAGAGACTTCTAATAGCCGCAAATTTGTCTAAAACGAGGTTTTTACAAAAAATATCAATCTTGTATTGCTCGTCTTTACTCTTTAAAACATTTGCCAATTCCCTTTCTACAGTATTTGATTCCTTTAGATCAAAATGCTGACTAAAATAACTTGTTTGTAATCCGGGTTGTTTCCAAAGTTCTCCCTGATCTAAATCCTGTTTATCAGAAATAATCCTCATTAAAGTTGATTTACCTACGCCATTTTTTCCAATTAAGGCTATAAAATCGCCTTTGTGAACATCAACGTCCAGATCTTTAAATATTTCTTTTTTTCCAAAACTAATACAAGTTTCGCGTAAAGAAAAAATTAAACTGCTACTCATCATTTTATAGATTTAAAAAGATAAAAATCAACTAAACCGATAAACTAGAAATATTTAATAAAAATATTTTGCAAATTTATTATTTAGTTTGTGCCTTTCTCATTACTTTGTCACCAAACGCCGGCAGTGTTTGGATTCGTCCAAAACCCTTGTTTGCATACCAAATCGAGAAACTTAAAACTGACTCCGGTCCAGGTGCGGTAATTACATCCACAAAGTCGTACTGACCTTGTGTATAATACACATTTTCCAACTTTATATCCAATTGCTTCAATTTTTCACTTGATTTAGTATATCTTTCAGACTGTTTGTTTAACCATTTAGAATCAATTGATCCGAGTAGTATATATTTCATTGTCACCTCTCATTTTTTTATTAATTCATCACGACTACCCTACCACCAACTCAGTTAAAAGTTGATCAAAAATGCATGAAACTCATCAGGTAAGTGCTCCAATCCATTATTCAATATTAAATATTTCTATCATATTCAGTAAATTTTCTAAGTGATTGCGTTAAGAAAATCTCATAATTATTAATTTCATGAATTGGTTTATCAGTGATGCCTAGATACTTAGGATTTAAGTCAAAGTCATAAGAAGGTTCAAAAAAGAAAGGAATGGAAATTCGTTCCTCTTTATTTATCAAAACTCTGTGATTGGTCGCCTTAAAATAGTCATTAGTAAGAAATTGAAGAGCCAATCCACTGTTAATAACAAGTGAGCCAGGATCGTGGGGGACATCATACCATTGTAAGTTATTGCGGTTCTGAACCTGCAACCCCCCCTTCTTATCTTGATATAGAATGGTCATAATCCCGCTATCAACATGAGTTTCACAACCTAGCGCAACACCATCCTGTGATGAAATTTCAACAGGCTTATCCTGTTTGGGATAATAATTAAATCTCAATGTTGAAAAAGTCTTAGGTCTTTGAAACGCAATATCTGCTAGCTCTATGTTATCACTAATACAGCAAATTAAAGCCCTAAAAAGAATAATGCCCAGGCTAAAAACTTTATCATAGTAATCGTTAACATTTAGTTGCCATTCACCATCTATTAAAGACATGTCATGATTAACTTCAAATTTTTCTTTCTGAGTTAATTCTTTCATGGAAGTCGTTAATAAAGGATCCCCAATATCAAGACCTTCTTTGCCATTTACTGTTCTTGGAAAATACCCTCTGTATAAAGTATCGCTTTTTTTGTTCCATTTGTTTGGGGAAAAAGTAAGTTTTTTTTTAGTGGTAAGGAAAAAAATTTTTTACAGTTGGAATGAATTTTTTCTATAGAGGTATTAGGAATGCCATGATTAATTACAGTAAAAAAACCGACGTCTTCACAAGCTTTTTTTATCTCTTTTATTGTATCAAAAGACTGGGGTGATGTAGCTCCGTTAATTACCAAACTAGAAAGATCGATCTTTGGAATAAAGTCTTTATCTATCATAAATTTAAAAAAAATTATTAACCTACAAATAACCATGAAGAAGATTGCAGGAAAATAATGATTTATCAATCATTTTTTTGGCGAAGCAATAATAAAAACATGCTAAAACCTGATAACGAAAATATTAATGCATTGAAAGTAATGGCATTTATACTTGTTTCACCAGGACTGTTAGTCAAAACATATCTCCAAAAATTTAGTGCTATAAAAATTTGCATAAGCAATATGGTTATTAGTAATGGCAACTGGTTCTTTAATCCTTTAATTAACATAAAAGATAATCCAACTGCCAAGGAAAAAAAAATTATACCGATAATCTCTGACAAACCAGCGACAGCATGATTGAAGAATCCAATATTTTTTAAGGCGAATTCATCTGTAAAGATTAATAGCTGCAAAGCGTAATATAGGAGAAAAATAATATTAACTCCAATTAAGCATAAATTTATTCTGTTCTTACGCATTAATATTTAACTACATTTATGAAAATACCCTACCACCAACCACGAGGAATGTTGAGTTGAAATTATAAATCTAATGACCACGAAAAAACATATCTCTTATTCTGCTTTTACTGCTGACAAAAGGTCTAATATTAAGTTTATTTTCACGATAAATAATAAACAACCCACTAAAGACGATAACAAGTGAACCAATAATTTCAAAAGCATCAGGCAGGTCTCTAAAAAAAAGATAACCCATAATGAAGCCTGCTACTAGTTGAACATATTGAACAGGCGCAAACACGCTAGACTCCAATATTTTTGATGCTCCAGTAATACATAATCCCCCTATGCCTCCTATAATTCCACATACAACAAATATTAACATATCTACAAGTGGTACACTTACAAAATTTTGAAAAGAAAAAACTCCACTGATAACCAATCCTCCCACTGTGCCATAGAAGGCAAAAGCGATGCTCGATTGAGTATTAGCCAAGCGACGAATGATTAAAACATT